>ERZ773083.1921-NODE-1921-length-13451-cov-7.008062_pt1 | contig 13451 bp, 13 predicted proteins | sample MGYA00511465_ERZ773083 | MGnify/ENA primary metagenome ERZ773083 (study PRJEB29015, sample SAMEA2738001) | human oral metagenome | biome: human oral; feature: human-associated habitat; material: dental | place: China | collected 2060 ... | reverse complement strand
CTACTCCAACGCCCTGGTCCGCCTGACCGCCCTGGTCGGCTCCAAGCTCGCCTGATCCGGGCAGTCCCGGTTCCACGATGAGCTGACGGAAGACGCCCGTGCACGCGACGCACGGGCGTCTTCCGCACTCGCCCCACCCACACCCCAACGAAAGGCTGGTTCCATGAGGACCATCGACACCCTCGGCGACCTGCGCGGCAAGCGGGTCCTCGTCCGCTCGGACTTCAACGTCCCCCTCAAGGACGGCGCCATCACCGACGACGGCCGTATCCGCGCCGCGCTGCCCACCCTGAAGACCCTCGCCGACGCCGGCGCGAAGGTGGTCGTCCTGGCCCACCTCGGCCGCCCCAAGGGCAAGGTCGACCCCGCGTTCTCCCTGGCCCCCGTCGCCGCCCGCCTCGCGGAGCTGTCCGGCTTGAAGGTCACCCTGGCCTCGGACACCGTCGGGGACTCCGCGCGCCAGACCGTGGCCTCCCTGGGCGAGGGCGAGGTCGCCCTGCTCGAGAACGTCCGCTTCGACGCGCGCGAGACCTCCAAGGTCGACGCCGAGCGCGAGGAGCTGGCCCGCGAGTACGCCAAGCTCGGCGACGCCTTCGTCTCCGACGGCTTCGGCGTGGTCCACCGCAAGCAGGCCTCCGTCTACGATATTGCGAAGCTTTTGCCCTCCGCTGCGGGCCTCCTGGTCCTCAAGGAGATTGAGTCCCTGTCCAAGGTCACCGGCGATCCCGAACGGCCCTACGGCGTCGTCCTGGGCGGATCGAAGGTCTCTGACAAGCTGGGCGTCATCGCGAACCTGCTGAAGAAGGCCGACATGCTCTTCATTGGCGGCGGCATGGCGTTCACCTTCCTGGCCGCTCAGGGCCACTCGGTTGGCAAGTCGCTGCTCGAAGAAGACCAGATCGAGACCGTCAAGAGCTACATCGCGGAGGCGGTTGAACGCGGCGTTGACCTGGTCCTGCCCGTTGACGTCGTTGTCGCACCCGAGTTCGCGGCCGACGCGCCCGCAACCGTCGTCAAGGTCGACGCGATCCCCGACGACCAGATGGGTCTGGACATCGGCCCCGAGTCCGCCAAGCTCTTCGCCGACAAGATCGCAGGCGCGAAGACCGTGGCCTGGAACGGGCCCATGGGCGTCTTCGAGTTCGACGCCTTCGCCGGCGGCACCCGCGCCGTCGCCGAGGCCCTCTCCAAGGGCTCCATGTTCTCCGTCATCGGCGGCGGCGACTCCGCCGCGGCCGTGCGCCTGCTCGGTTTCGACGAGAGCACCTTCTCTCACATTTCCACTGGCGGCGGCGCCTCCCTCGAGCTCCTCGAGGGCAAGGTCCTGCCCGGCATCGCAGTTTTGGAGGACTGACTCATGGCACGCACACCCCTCATGGCCGGAAACTGGAAGATGAACCTCGACCACCTCGAGGCCAACCATCTCGTCCAGGGCCTCGCGATGGCGCTCGCAGACGCGGACCACGACTACTCCAAGTGCGAGGTGCTCGTCATCCCGCCGTTCACGGATATCCGCACCGTCCAGACCATCGTTGACGCCGACGAGCTCGGCATCAAGTATGGAGCACAGGACGTGTCGATTCACGACAACGGCGCCTACACCGGCGAGGTCTCCACCGAGATGCTCACCAAGCTGGGTTGCACCTATGTCGTCATGGGTCACTCGGAGCGTCGCGAATACCACGGCGAGTCCGACGAGCTCGTCGGAGCGAAGGCGCGCAAGGTGTTCGATGCGGGCATGACCCCGATCCTGTGCTGCGGCGAGGCTCTCGAGGTGCGTAAGGTCGGCACGTACGTTGACTTTGTGCTCGGCCAGATTCGCGCGGCGCTGTCGGGCTGGAAGGCCGACGAGGTCGCGAAGATCGTTATCGCCTACGAGCCGATCTGGGCGATCGGCACGGGCGAGACCGCGTCGGCCGAGGACGCGCAGGAGGTCTGCGGTGCGATTCGCGCCGCCCTCGCCGAGGACTACGGCACCGAGACTGCCGAGGCGACTCGCATCCTGTACGGCGGTTCCGCCAAGCCCGGTAACATCAAGGAACTCATGGCCCAGCCCGACATTGACGGCGGCCTCGTTGGTGGAGCGTCCCTGAAGGCTGACTCGTTCGCCGCCATGGCAACCTTTTACGCCTGAGGCGCCGATGCTCCTCGAGACCCCCTCCGCGTGAGGGGGAGAAGGGGCGATGCGGTGGGGCCAACCGGTGCGCCGGTTGGCCCCACCGCCATTCTTCGATAGACTGGACCCGTATGTGCCCCCACGGCGGGGTAGAACCGCACTAGAAGTTGGAATGACCGTGACCATTTTGAACAACGTTCTGATCGTGCTGATCTTCCTGACCAGCATTTTGCTGACCCTCACCGTCCTCATGCACAAGGGGCAGGGCGGCGGTCTTTCGGACATGTTCGGTGGCGGTATCTCCTCCTCCGCCGGGTCTTCGGGCGTGGCCGAGCGTAACCTGAATCGGATCACGCTGGGCACGCTGCTGATCTGGCTGGTGTGCATTGTCGGATACGCTCTTCTCGCTAAGTTTGGCGGCTGACCACCGTGGCTGACGTCGCCCTGTGGCTCCCTGCAATCGTGTGGGGAGCCATTTTTCTATGGTCCTATCGGCGCGAACCCAGGCAATTCCGCAACGCCTTCTTCTTTTTCTTCTTCTGCGCGTGCACGCTCGGCGCGGCGGCCGTGTACTTCAAACAGTGGTGGATCACGCTCCCCATCGCGCTCGCCGTCGCTTTCACCCCGGTTATCACCATCGTGTTCATGCTCGTGAACGAGGTCATGCTCGTCAAGCGGGAGGGTTTCTCTCTCTCCCACGCCCTGCCGCTGCTCTTCGCCTGCGCCATCGTCGCGTGGTTCGGTGCGCTTCCCGTGGCCCACGCGGCGCGGCTACCCGGCGTCGTCGTTGGTTTCGTCCTGGCCGTCACCGCGTGCGGCGCGTGGTTCTTCCTCTCCTTTGCCGCGCTGCTTGTCTACTCGTGGCTCTACCGTTCGCTCCCGAGGCGTCGGCGCTACGACTTCATCATCATCCACGGCGCAGGCCTGAAGGGGCAGGAGCTGACGCCGTTGCTCGCCGGGCGGGTCGAGCGCGCCTACGAGCTGTGGAATGCGCAGGGCCGACGCGCCACCCTCGTACCATCCGGAGGTCAGGGTGAGGACGAGGAGATCTCCGAGGCCGAAGCGATGGCGCGGCACCTGCGGGCCCTCGGTGTCCCTCCCACCCAGCTCGCTTTGGAGGATCGCTCCACGACGACGTGGGAGAACCTGAGTTTCTCTCGGGACCTCATCGCCGAACGTTCCTCGGCGCCAGACCCTCGAAGCGCGCTGGTTACGAGCGACTATCACGTGTTCCGAGCCGCGATGTACGCGCGGGCGGTCGGATTGAACGCCGATGGGCTGGGGTCACGGACGGCGCGCTACTACTTCCCGACCGCCTTCATCCGCGAGTTCATCGCGATCAGCCGTCGCTACTGGTGGCCGTATGCGACGATCATGGGTCTCTGGGCTGCGTTTACCCTCTTCTTCCTGACCTTTCGCTAGCGCGGGTGCATGCAGCCCTCACGCGTGTGACACGTCGATGTCGGCCGCCGCCGCAGCGTCAAGGTACACGCGAGTCGTGGAGGTCAACACGCCCGCAACCGGCACGCGATGGGGTGACGCCCCCGCGAATGCCTCCCCGATAGCGCGGGCCTTGGCTGCCCCGCTTGTGGCCAGCCAGACTTCCGCGCAGCGGCGCATGAGCGGCATCGACACCGTGATGCGCTCGGGTGGAGGCTTGGGCGAGTCACGCACTGCGAGGATCGGGCGAGCCTCATCGTCGATGCGACCGGGGAACAACGAGGCAATGTGACCGTCAGGGCCCATGCCGATGAGGGCGATGTCGAAGGATCCATCACCCATGAGCGAGGTCCACGTGTCCTCGAAGGCGAGTGCGGCCGCATCGAGACCGTCGTCGCCGCGACAGCCGGGGGCTCGCGAGGGCATGCGCACGAACTCCACGCCGGCGGCCGCGTGGAAGAAGCCCTCCCACGCCTGGTCGTCGTTGCGATCGGGGTCGCCCGCGGCGACGTAGCGTTCGTCGACGAACCACACGCGCACCCGCGACCAGTCGACCTCGCCAACTCGCCCGCGCAGAGAGGGGAGTAGGGAAGAGGTGATCGCGCCCCCGGAGATCGCGAGGTTAATGCGGCGCCCCGGGGCCGCGCCCTCAATGAGGGTTCGCAGGCGGGACAACAGGGCATCACCGACGGTCTCGGCAAGTTCCTGCGGGCCGGGTAGTACCGCGAGCGTACGAACGCCGAGCATCTCACTTCTCCTCGGCGTGAAAGGCCAGGCGAGGAAGCTCCGTCGTCAAAAGCTCGCCGTAGTAGACATCCGGGTCGAGGCGACGCAGCTCCTCCATGAGAGAATCCTGGACGGAGCGACGCGCGAGATTCACGTTGCGATCCTCGAGCCCGGGGCGGGAGAGGCGGGCCACGGAGGACGTGGCGCTGCGCGAGAGAGACACGGTGGTGTCGTCATCGAAGAAGAAGGTGATGTCCGTGATCGTCAGGGCGTGCGGATCGACAACCCTCTCGACGGGAACACCCAGCTGGTGGTGGAGCCACGCGGCCACCAGGAACGGCGAGGGGTGGGTCGCGTTTCCCGCGATCCGAATCGAGGTGGGCATCCGATCAAGGTCCTCCGCGATGGCTGCCAGAAGTGCGCGCCACAGGGTCACGCCCGCCCACGCCAGGTCGGTGTCCCCAGAGGTGTAGACGGAGGACAAAGCCGAGAGCGTCTCCATCGGGCAGCTCGTTGCGCGAGAATCCGTGATGCGTTTGACGGCAAGACGCCCCAGGGGGTGACGGCCGGGGTCAGGGGGAGGGGTGAGCGGCCAGTAGGTGACGACCGGAGTATCGGACTGCAGGAGCGGCATGACGAGGGAATCGATGTTTGTTGCGGCCTCACCGCGCGGCTCGAGAATGATGATGTCGGACAGGCCCGCGGCATCGCCCACGCGAATCTGCGCGTTGAGGCTCGCGTCGCCCTGGACGGAGGAAGGCTCGACAATGACGATGACGCGGCATGGGTGCTCGCGCGACACCGCATCCGACACCTCGATTGCGTTGTCAACGTCAATGACGTCGGGAACGCAGATGAGAAGGGTCAGGACGCGGCTCAGCGCCGCGGAGCCGCGTTCGTCGCGCAGCTCGACGATGCGCGAAGCGACCTGAGCGGATGTCGTGTTCTTCAGGGTAATAATCACGGAAGCCTCCAGAAGCGGCCGTCGCGGGCCAACATGTCGTGCGCGGACGAAGGACCCCACGTGCCCGGCGCGTAGGGCTCGGGCTGACCCTGGGTGTCCCAAAAGTCGAGGATCGGGTCGAGAATCCGCCACGAGGCCTCGACCTCGCGCTGGTGGGGAAAGAGCGGCGCAGAGCCGACGAGCGCATCGAGGATGAGGCGCTCGTAGGCCTCCGGGGAATCCTCCGTGAACGCGTGGCCGTAGGCGAAGTCCATGGTCACGTCGCGCACCTGCATCTCCGTGCCGGGAACCTTCGCGCCGAGCTTGAGGGTCAGTCCCTCGTCCGGCTGGACGCGGATGACGAGTGCGTTCTGACCCGATTCGCTCAGGTCGGAGTTGGCGAAGGGGACGTGAGCCGAACGCTTGAAGATGACGGCAATCTCGGTGACGCGCTTGCCCAGACGCTTGCCGGCACGCAGGTAGAAGGGCACTCCGGCCCAGCGCCGCGTGTCAACATATAGCTTGACGGCCGCGAACGTGTCCGTCGTCGAATCGGCGGGAATACCGTCTTCTTCCAGGTAACCCCGTACGCGGTCACCGCCCTGCCAGCCTCCGGCGTACTGCCCGCGAGCCGTCGCGCTGCCCAGGTCCTCGGGCAGGCGAACCGCGGACAGGACTTTCTCCTTCTCCACGCGGATCTCCTCGGGGGTGAAATGAACGGGCTCCTCCATCGCGGTGAGCGCCATGAGCTGCAGGAGGTGATTCTGGATGATGTCCCTGGCAGCGCCGATGCCGTCGTAGTACCCGGCACGCGTGCCGATACCGATGTCCTCGGCCATCGTGATCTGGACGGAGTCGACGTAGTTGGCCTTCCACAGCGGTTCAAACATCGCGTTGGCGAAGCGCATCGCCATGATGTTCTGAACCGTCTCCTTGCCCAGGTAGTGGTCGATCCGGAAGACATCGCGCTCATCGAAGATCTGGGAGATGACGGTGGATAGCTCGCGGGCCGAATCCAGGTCATGGCCGAAGGGCTTTTCGATGATGACGCGGCGCCACTCGCGACCCTGACGCCTATTGAGGCCCGTGTCGGACAGGTGCTTGGCGACGACGGGAAAGTAGGAGGGGGGAATGGACAGGTAGAACGCGTGATTGCCGCCCGTGCCTCGGGAGCGGTCCAGTTCGGCCACGGTCTCGGCCAGCTGCCGGTAGGCGCCCGGATCGTCGAAGGTCCCCGAGACGAAACGCAAGCCCGAGCGCAGCTGATTCCACGTGCCCTCGTTGAAGCCGGTACGCGAGTGGGCCTCGATGGAGGAGCGCACGTAGTCTTCGAAGTCGCGGGGACTCCAATCGCGTCGCGCGAAGCCGGTCAACGCGAAAGCCGGATGGAGAAGACCGCGGTTGGCGAGGTCGTAGATCGCTGGCAGTAGCTTCTTGCGGGCCAGATCCCCGGTAATACCGAAGATCACGAGGCCGCACGGCGGCGAGATGCGCGGGAGCCTGCGGTCTTGCGGGTCGCGCAGGGAAGGGATCTCGTTGGCCACGAGGGGCGCTCCATTCGCTTGGGGATATGGGACGAGGTCGGTGGGGCCGCGAGCGATGCCGCGGGCGGCCGGGCACCGAGGAACCGGTATGCCTAAGAGAATAGGGCTGCCGACACGCCCTCGCGCGCCAGCAGCCCTATCGTCATGAAGTTGACTAGAAAGTCACGACCTCGCAGCCTCGATGGACTCCTTCGCGGCGGAGGCGACGTGCCCCGCGTCGATCCCGTACTTGTCGAACAGGAGGGTGCCGGGAGCCGACTCTCCGAAGTGCTCGATGGAGACGGCGCGTCCGGCGTCGCCGATCCAGCGGTACCACGGCAGGGCAATACCTGCCTCGACGGATACGCGTGCGCGCACGGACGGGGGAAGGACCTCGTCGCGGTAGGCGCGATCCTGTGCCTCGAACCAGTCCAGGCAGGGCACGGAGACGACGCGCGCCGCGATGCCCTCGGCGGCGAGACTCTCGCGCGCTTCGAGGGCGATGGAGACTTCCGAGCCGGACGCCATGAGAATCACGTCCGGAGTGCCCTCGGTGTCTGCCAGCACGTAGGCACCACGGTGCAGGTTCTCCGTTCCAGCCAGGCCGGTCCCTTCCCCGCGCGCCGGGTTGGGCAGGTTCTGACGCGACAGGACGATGGCCGCGGGGTGCGTCTGCTCAAGGATCGCCTTCCAGGAGGCAGCCGTCTCGGCGGCGTCGGCCGGACGCACGACCGCGACGTTCGGAATTGCACGGTAGGCCGCCAAGTGCTCGATCGGCTGGTGCGTGGGACCATCCTCGCCCACGCCGATGGAGTCGTGGGTCCACACGTAGGTGACCGGAAGATCCATGAGCGCGGCCAGGCGCACGGCTCCGCGCATGAAGTCGGAGAACACGAAGAACGTGCCACCGTAGGCCCGAGTAAAGCCGTCGGCGGCGATGCCGTTGAGGGCGGCACCCATCGCGAACTCACGGACGCCGAAGTGCAGGTTACGGCCGAACTCGTTGCCGCTGAAGGCCGTGGAGGAGCGGTGTGCGGGCAGGAACGAGGGCTCGCCCTTGACGAACGTGTTGTTGGATCCGGCGAGGTCGGCCGAGCCCCCCCACAGTTCAGGCAGCACGGGCGCGATCGCGTTGAGCACCTGGCCCGAGGCGGCGCGGGTCGCGATCGCCTTGCCCTCCTCGAAGACGGGCAGCGCGTCGGCCCACCCCTCGGGGAGGCGGCCATCGAGGAGGCGCTCCAGCAGGGCGGCCTGCTCGGGGTGGGCATCCTTCCACGCCTCGAAGCGGGCATCCCAGTCCTTGCGGTACTCGGCAGCGCGCGCTGCGGCGCGCTCGCGCACGGTTGCCACGAGCGTGGCGTCGGCGTCGAACATCTTGTCCGGGTCGGCTCCCAGAGCCTCCTTCAGACCCGTGAGGGCATCGGAGCCGAGCTTGGAACCGTGAATACCGCCCGTGTTCTGCTTACCGGGGGTTGGCCAACCGATGATGGTGCGCAGCGCGATGAGCGAGGGCTTCGTCGTCTCTGCCTTTGCCGCCTCGAGGGCGTCGTTGAGGGCCGCGGTGTTCTCCTCGTAAGAGCCGTCCTTGCCCAGCCAATCGACGCGCTGAACGTGCCAGCCGTACGCCTCGTAGCGTGCCAGCACGTCCTCGTTAAACGCGATCGAGGTATCGTCCTCGATCGAGATGTGGTTGTCGTCCCAGATCACCGTGATGTTACCCAGCTCCTGGGTTCCCGCCAGCGACGACGCCTCGGCGGAGACGCCCTCCTCGAAGCAACCGTCACCGGCGATCACGTAGACGTGGTGGTCGAAGACGGACTCGCCCAGAGGCGTGTCGGGATCCAGCAGGCCATGCACGCGGCGGGCGTTCATGGCGAAACCGACGGCCGACGCAATGCCCGTTCCCAGCGGTCCGGTCGTGATCTCCACGCCCTTCGTGTGTCCGTACTCGGGGTGGCCGGGCGTGAGCGAGCCCGCGGTGCGCAGCTTCTCGATGTCCTCCAGTTCGAGGCCGAAGCCCGTGAGGTAGAGCTGAACGTACTGGGTGAGGGACGAGTGCCCCGCCGACAGGATGAAGCGGTCACGGCCGATCCAGCGCGGGTCCGCAGGGTCCACGTTCATGACCTTGTTGTAGAGAAGATACGCGGCGGGGGCGAGTGAAATGGCGGTTCCGGGGTGTCCTGAGCCGGCCTGCTCAACGGCATCGGCCGCGAGGATCTTCGCGGTCTTGACCGCTTCGTCGTCAATGTGGTCCCAGTGTAGTGTCACATCGGTCTCCAGGTGTCGGGCCCCAGCGTCGGGGCGAGAAACGTTTACCGTGTCACAGTCTAGCGAAGTTGGCGGCAAGCGGATACCGCTCACGCGCAATCGGAGGATCGAGCGCTTACGCTGGCGCCATGACCACCATGGATGCACTCGTGCGCGACTGGGTGGACTATCTGCGCGTCGAGAAGGGAGCCTCGACGCACACGGTGTCGAATTACCTGCGCGATGCCTCACGCTACGTGCGCGATATGGAAAGCCGGGGGAGGGAAACGCTCGCGGATGTCAGCGCTCACGACGTTGAGGAACACCTGGCCGGGCTCGCATCCGGCCAGGTGTCCGGTAGGCCGGCGGCCGCATCGTCGGTTGCACGTGCCTGTGCGGCAATCAGGGGGCTGCACAGGTATGCGCTGGCGGAGGGGGTCCTCGACGTCGATGTGACGGCGCAGCTGCGTGCCCCGCGCCAAGGCCAGCATCTTCCCAAAGCCCTGTCCGTTGACGAGGTCGGGCGGTTGCTGGACGCGGCCCACGCCGACGATACGCCCATCGGGCTGCGCGACGCCGCGCTGTTGGAGCTCCTGTACGCCACGGGTGCTCGCGTGTCCGAGGCCGTCGCCCTGAGCGCCGACGATCTCGATCTCGGTGGGCAGGTGCCCGTCGTGCGTCTCTTCGGTAAAGGCCGCAAGGAGAGGATCGTGCCCGTCGGATCCTTCGCGGTCGAGGCCCTCGATGCATACCGGGTCCGTGCCCGCCCCGTGCTGGCCGCCCGAGGTTCCGGTTCGACGGCTCTCTTCCTCAATTCGCGCGGATCTGCTCTGTCCCGCCAGAGCGCCTGGACGGCCATCCGTCGCGCGGCACAGGCGGCGAAACTCGCACACCGAGTCTCGCCGCACACGCTGCGGCACTCCTTCGCGACACACCTTCTCGAAGGTGGGGCAAGTGTGCGCGAGGTTCAGGAACTCCTCGGGCACGCGTCGGTGGCCACCACCCAGATCTACACGCGTGTCACCGCCACCGTGTTGCGCGAGGTATTTACCCTCTCGCACCCCAGAGCGCGTGGCACGGATGAGAATGTGAAGCAATGAACTAGGATGAGCCTGTGACCATGAATTCGCATCCGACGCTCACGCCCGACCTGCCCGCCGAAACGGTCGACTTTCCGGTGCCGCCGCCGCTGACGGGACACGGTCCTGCCCGCGTTATCGCGATGTGTAACCAGAAGGGCGGGGTGGGGAAGACCACGACGACCATCAACCTGGGTGCCGCGCTGGCCGAGTATGGGCGCCGGGTCCTCATCGTCGATTTCGACCCCCAGGGCGCCGCCTCCGTGGGACTGGGGATCAACGCGCTGGACATGGAGCAGACGATCTACACCCTGCTCATGAATCCGAAGGCCGACGTCGTCGCGACCATCTGCCACACGGCCACGCCTAACCTCGACATCATTCCCGCGAACATCGATCTGTCGGCAGCGGAGGTTCAGCTGGTGAACGAGGTCGCGCGCGAGAGCGCGCTGGCTCGCGTACTGCGCCACGTCGAGTCCGACTACGACGTTGTCCTCATCGACTGCCAGCCCTCTCTCGGTCTTCTCGCGGTGAACGCGCTGACGGCCGCGCACGGTGTCATCGTGCCGGTGGAGGCTGAGTTCTTCGCCCTGCGAGGCGTCGCTCTGCTCGTTGAGACGATCGAAACGGTACGCGACCGCATCAACCCTCGGCTCAAGATTGACGGTATCGTGGCCACGATGGTCGACAGCCGCACCCTGCACTCTCGCGAGGTGCTGCAAAGGCTTCAGGAGGCCTTCGGTGACCTCGTTTTCGACACCCGGATCGGCCGCACGATCAAGTTCCCGGACGCGTCGGTCGCGACCGAACCCATCATTTCCTACGCGCCCAACCATGCCGGAGCCCATGCGTATCGTCGACTCGCGCGGGAAGTCATAGCCCGTGGCGACGCGGCCTGACCAGTTTGAGGTACAGGGGGAGTTCGACCTCTTCGCCGTGTCTCTGCCGGTGTTCGAGGGTCCCTTCGACCTGCTTCTGTCACTGATAGCCCGCAAGAAACTCGATATCACGGAGGTTGCGCTCGCGCAGGTGACTGACGAGTTCATCGCGTTCATGCACGCCAGCCCCGACCTGTCGCGCACGAGTGAGTTCCTCGTCGTCGCAGCCACGCTGCTGGACATGAAGGCGGCGCGCCTCCTTCCGCAGGTGGACGAGGAAGTGGGGGCCAGCGAGGCGGACCTTGAGGCCCGTGACCTTCTCTTCTCCCGTCTCCTGCAGTACCGCGCCTACAAGGAAGCATCGAAGGACATCGGGCGCAGGCTCATCGACAACGAGCGCTACGTGCCGCGCGAGGTCCCCCTCGAAGCGCACTTTGCGGTCATGCTTCCCCGCCTGGCGTGGACGACAACCCCGCAGGATCTCGCGCGGCTGGCCGCCGACGCGTTGACATCCCAGAACCCGACCGTTGAGGTCTCCCACCTGCATGATCCCCTCGTGCCGGTGCGCGAGCAGGTCCTCGTGCTCTCCGCGATGCTTGCCCGGGCGGGGCGCATGACATTCGCTGAGCTGGTGCATGACGCCGCCTCCCGTCCGGTGTTGGTCTCGCGTTTCCTCGCGCTCCTGGAGCTGTATCGTGACGGAGCAGTTGAGTTTGACCAGGAGGCTCCGCTGGCGCCCCTGCTCGTCTCCTGGCGCGGGCGAGCCACGGGCGAGGGACACGGAGACGAGGCATCATCCGAACGCGCACGGCGGCGCGCCGCAGGGACGTCAATCAACGAGGAAGGGGAGGGCGCGAACAATGAGTGAGGGTGCGCTCAGGGGGCCGCTTGAGGCGATCCTGATGGTCGCAGCGGAGCCGGTGACCGCCGAAGAGGTGGCGGTGGCCCTCGGCGTCGACGCGCGCGAGGTCGAGCAAGAGCTCAACGCGCTGGCGCGGGAGTATGCGGGCGAGGACGACGCAAAGGCCAGGGGGTTCGAGGTGCGTCGGGTCGCGGGCGGATGGCGCATCTACTCTGCGCGCCGCTACGCAGACGCCGTGGGGCGATTCGTCGTCGGTTCCGCGCACGCGCGTTTGTCGCAGGCCGCGCTGGAAACGCTGGCTGTGATCGCCTACCGCCAGCCGATATCGCGCTCGCGCATCTGCAAGATCCGCGGGGTGAACGTCGATGGCGTCGTGCGCACCCTGCTCGCTCGGGGCCTCGTAGAAGAGACCGGCACGACACCCTCCGGGGCGCACCTGTACGGGACGACCACGGAGTTTCTTGAGAAAATGGGGATGTCGAGCCTGTCCGAGCTGCTACCCTTGGCACCCTACCTGCCGGAAGCCAACGCGCTCATCGAATTGGAGGAAGAACTATGAGGGCTAACCCCTACACCGAGGGCGGAGTGCGCCTGCAGAAAGTGCTTGCCCAGGCCGGGATCGCGTCCAGGCGCGCGTCCGAACAGATGATCGCCGATGGGCGCGTCAGCGTTGACGGCACGGTGGTGCGCACCCAGGGGGTGCGCGTCGATCCGGCAACCCAGGTCATTCACGTCGACGGTGAGCGCCTCATCCTTGATGAGGCCAAGCACATCGTGCTGGCGGTCAACAAGCCAATCGGCACCGTCTCCACGATGAACGACCCCGAGGGGCGCCCGACGATCGCCGACCTGATCGCAGACTACCCCGAGCGCCTCTACCACGTCGGCCGGCTCGACATCGACACGTCGGGCCTGCTGCTGCTGACGAACGACGGTGAGCTCGCCAACCGCCTGACCCATCCCTCGTACGAGATCCGCAAGACCTACGTGGCCCGCCTCCACGGCGAGGTCAAGCCGGGCGTGCGACGTCGCCTGCTGGCGGGCATCGAGCTTGAGGATGGGCCCATCGCCGTCGACTCCTTCCGCCTCGTCGACACCTACGGGGACATCACGACCGTTGAGATCGTCGTGCACGAGGGCCGCAACCGGCTCGTGCGTCGCATGATGGAGGCGGTTGGCTACCCGGTGCGCGAGCTTGTGCGTACCGGCTTTGGCCCGATCAGCCTCGACCACCTCAAGCAGGGCACGACGCGCCGCATCAAGGGCAACGCCCTGACTGCTCTCTACGGGGCCGTCGGGCTGTGAGCGGGCCAGCGGCGGGCGTTGGCGCCCGCGTGGTTTCGACGGTCGGCCCGGTTCTCATCGTTGGGACGGGCCTCGTGGGTGCATCGCTTGGCCTCGCGCTGCGTGCCGGGGGCGTGAGCGTCTACCTCGAGGACGCATCCCCCACCTCCCTGCGGCTGGCTGCCGACGTGGGCGCCGGCAGGCCCCTGAGCGACGTGGCCAACGAGGCCGGGGTGGCCTGCGCGGATCGCGGAAACGACCACCCCGGTTACGAGGCGCCCCGCATCGTTGTCGTTGCGACGCCCCCGGACGTGGCCGATCGTGTCATCGTCGATGCGTTGGCGCGCTTTCCT
>ERZ773083.1919-NODE-1919-length-13462-cov-3.368390_pt1 | contig 13462 bp, 15 predicted proteins | sample MGYA00511465_ERZ773083 | MGnify/ENA primary metagenome ERZ773083 (study PRJEB29015, sample SAMEA2738001) | human oral metagenome | biome: human oral; feature: human-associated habitat; material: dental | place: China | collected 2060 ... | reverse complement strand
CGCGCATAACCGGTGCGTCATTAAAATTCTATCTCAAAATTTTGTCCTAAAAATCTCATTTCAAATTTTATTAGTCCCGCCGCCGCGCCGAAGCCCAGTATTCACACGGCGGTCGCAATCTTTAGTATTTGCGAGTATTTAAGGCGCGCAAAATTAGATTGAATTAAACTTTAAAATTTTACTTCGAGCCCTTGGAATTTTTTAAATCCTCTACGCGCTCCTGCTGAGCCTGCACGAACGCGCTGTATCTCGTAAAAAGATAATCCTTAATCTCAAAAATCATAAGCGTAAAAATCGAAGGCAGCGTAAAAAATCTAATCGTCATAAATACAAGATCAAGCGCGGTCAGATCATCGCCGCTAGCGCGATACCCTCCCGAGCCCGCGGTTAAAATCCCGTGCAGCGCCTCATAGTTATAAAGGATGAAAATCGTCACGAAAAGTGTGGAGAGCTTCGATACGATTTTATTCATGATCTGCGCCACGTCCTCGTCGGCGATCACCGACATCGCAAACCACACGAGGGTGAAAAACAGCGGAAAGACGATGTTGAAATTTAGCGAGTTATCAAGCTTTTGTGCGCCCGTCACCGCGATGATCGCAAACACCGCCGCAAAGGGGATCACAAATAGCGCGAAGGTCATCGCCGATTTTATCGCCTTAAAAAAGCTATACGTAAGCAGTGGCGAGCCCAAAGCGAGCAAAAAGATCGTCAGCGCGTAGTTGGCTTTGGCAAAATCGTATAGGTTAAACAGCGCAAACGCCGATGCTGTGGCAAGTAGCGGTACGCTTAGCTTAAACACCGTCCCGTATTTGGCGTAGGCGCGCGACACGACGGCGTCCAGCCTGCTAAATTTGACGTTTAGGCTGCGGGCTTTGATGAAAAACAAAATGACGAATTTGACGATTACGTTTGGGCTCATACACACCTTTCCGTTTAAATTTATGAAATTTTATCCGCGCTAAATTTAGTAAATTTTATCCGCGGAATCTGTCCGTAGAATTAGGCTTTGCCGACGGCTTATGCGGCCTGCGTTAAAATTTCATCGCGCTCTCGCTGCGTTGCTATCTTGCCGCCTTGTAGGCTTTGTCTTTTGGCTACGTGAGGCGGACCTGCGCGCTTTGGCTTGCGTAGCGTCTCGTTAGCAAGCCCCCTAGGTTGCAGCGTGTTGCAGCAGCGCTCATTCGGCTCGGCGCGCGATACTTTGCTTGTGGTATCCGCACCCGCGCATGAGAGCTTGGCGCCGCTAAAATTTTACCGGCTCTTAGCCCCATGCGATACGTCCTGTGCGCCGCGATAGAATTTTGTGCGACGCAAGAACCTATCGGGCTTGGCTTTGCGCCGCAAAGCACTCGCCTTGTATTGGCCTGGGATGCGGCGCGAATGATTAAATTTTAACCGCACCGTCGCCGAGCCGTTTTAAAGCTCAAACGAATTTTTGAGCCGCTACGATACGTGAAATTCCAAAAATCGCGCCTTAGCGATCAAGCTCATTTGCGCTTGCTTGTGAGCCATGCAAAAAGCGGCGCACTTGCGCCCTTCGCCGCGCCCATGCAAAAGCAACGCATCCCTTGCCGCTCAAAGTCCATTTTCGCCTGCTCGCGCCGACCGCCAAGCCGAAGCCAAGAAACGCGCCGTCTCACATCCAGTCTAAAATTTGCGTGATCTCGGTGGCGTGAAAAATTTTAAGCCCCTGCGCGTTTTGCGGCTTCATCGGGACGATCGCGTTTTTAAATTTCTGCATCGCGGCTTCCTTTAGGCGCGCATCGAGGTTGAAGATCTCTCTGATCTCGCCGTTTAGGCTCACCTCACCGATGAAGACGCTTTCCTTGCTGATCGGGCGGTTTTTGAAGCTGCTTACGATCGCCGCGACGACGGCTAGATCGCACGCCGTTTCGGTGATTTTTACGCCGCCGCTTACGTTTACGAAGACGTCGTATCCGCCAAGCCCGATCTCAAGCTTGCGATCAAGCAGCGCCAGAAGCATATCGAGGCGGTTTTTATCAAAGCCCGTAGCGCTGCGCTTCGGATAGCCGCTCTCGCACACGAGCGCTTGGATCTCCACGACAAGCGCGCGCGTACCCTCCATCGTGATCGTAATCGCCGAGCCGCTTACCGCCTTGCCGCGCGTGAAAAATTTACTCGCGACGTCCTTGGCGCTTACGAGCCCGTGCGGCCCCATCTCGAAAATCCCCACCTCGCTCGTAGCCCCGAAGCGGTTTTTAAAACCGCGTAAAATTCTAAGCTGCTTGCTCGCATCGCCCTCGAAATACAGCACCACGTCCACCATATGCTCTAATATGCGCGGGCCTGCGATCGAGCCCTCTTTGGTGATGTGGCCGATGATGAAGATCGAAATCCCGCGCGCTTTGGCAAGTCGCATCAGCTCGAAGGTGATCTCGCGCACCTGCGTGATCGAGCCCGGCGCAGAGGGGGCCTTGTCGCTAAAAAGCGTCTGGATGCTGTCGATGACGATAAACTTATAATCCCTGCGCTCGACCTCTTCAAGCACGGCGCTTAGATTTATCTCGGTGAGCAAAAACAGCTGCTCGCTTATCGCACCCAGCCGCTGCGCACGCATTTTGATCTGGCTGGCGCTCTCTTCGCCGCTTACGTAAAGCACTGCGCGGCCGCCGCTTGCTAAATTTGCCGCGATCTTAAGCAGCAGCGTGGATTTCCCGATGCCGGGGCTGCCGCCGATTAGCACGAGTGAGCCCTCCACGACGCCGCCTCCGAGGACTAAATTTAGCTCGCTATCCTTGGTGTCGATGCGCGAAATTTGCTCGATCTGTATCTCGCTGATCGCTTTGGCGCTTGCGGACGAGGCGCGGGCAAGCTCGCCCTCGATCTCTTTTAGCGCCTTAATCTGAGCGGGCTTGACCTCGACGAAGCTATCAAATGCGCCGCAGTCGGGGCATCTGCCGAGCCATCTGCTTTGCTGATTGCCGCAGTGTTGGCATTCAAAAATCGTGGTTTTAATCTTCGCCATTTTTATCCTCGCTCATTTTGTCTAAATTTAGCCTTGAATTTCGCGAAATTATACTTAAAATTTTTAAAATTTTAGCCGCCTTGCGCGCTGTTTGCGGGATCAAAAATCACGAGAGGGAGGATTTGCGGCTAAATTTGAGCTAAATTTAAATATGTTTTAAACATTTATAACTATAATACAAATTTCACTTTATTTAAAGAAGGTTTAAGATGAAGGGCAAGCTTAGTAGAAGCCAGTTTTTAACGATATCGCTTACGCTGTTTGCGATGTTTTTCGGTGCGGGAAATTTTATTTTTCCGCCGGGTCTCGGTAGGGAATCCGGACAGAATTTTTATATCGCGATAATGTTTTTTTGCGCTACAGCAGTGCTTCTGCCGGTACTCGGCGTCGCAGCCATCGCGCGCGCCAAGGGGCTTCAGAGCCTGGTGCGCCGCATAGATCCGGTGTTTGCGATCGTTTTTACCGCGCTTTTATATCTTACGATCGGGCCGCTTTTTGCGATACCGCGCGCGGCAAATATGCCTTTTGATATCGCGATTAAGCCTTTTATTGCGGAAGAGCGCCTTCAAATTTGGCTATTCGTTTATTCTGCCGCATATTTTGCGCTGAACTATTACATCTGTATGAACCCTTCAAAGCTCGTTGATCTGCTCGGAAAATACCTTACGCCGATACTTTTGGCGCTTATTTTGCTGCTTTTCGGCGCGGGATTTTTATTTCCTATCGGAAGCTTCGTCGCTCCTAGCGGCGAGTATGTCGATCACGCCGCAGCAAAGGGCTTCGTAGAGGGCTACCAAACGATGGACGCGCTTGCGTCGCTGGCATTCGGCATCATCGTAATTAACGCCATCAAAGCAACCGGCGTTAGTGACGAGAAGCACCTCGTCACCTCTACCATAAAAGCGGGAATGATGTCGGGCGTCATACTGATGACGATATATTTTATGCTGGGCTATCTGGGCGCGACCTCCGCGGAGCTTTTCAAGGATACGCCGAATATCAACGGAGCGGAGCTTCTGTCGCGAGTAAGCGATCATTATTTTGGAAGAATTGGCGTCGTGATCCTAGGCAGCGCGTTTTTCCTAGCCTGCATCACCACGACGCTGGGCCTTATAAGCTCGGCTAGCGAATACTTCGAGGAGCTTACGAAAGGCAAGATCAAATACAAAACCTGGGCGATCGCTTGGTGCGTGATCGGCTTTGGAGTCGCAAACTTCGGCCTTACGACCATCATCAAGGGCTCCATCCCCGTGCTCGTCGCCATCTATCCGATCTCGATCATGCTGATAATCCTCTCGCTGATCAACCCGTGGATCGATTCAAGCAAGCTGATTTACCGCGCTTGCGTCTATGTCTGCGTAGTCGAGGGCGTCATAAACGGACTTGATATTTTGGGGATTTCGGTGCCGCTTGTGACGTCGTTTGTGAAGATGATGCCGTTTTACGATTCGATGCTCGGCTGGATCGTGCCTAGCACCTTGACCTTCGCCGTGAGCTACGTGCTGCATCTGATCTTTGAAAAAAGAGACGATAGTTTTTAAATTTAAGAGCTATTTTAAAATTTAGCCGGGCTCTACGAGGCTCGGCGTACTTTTAAAATTTAATTCGCCGCCGAATTTAATCTCCCATATTTTTCCATAGAATTTCGACATATAAAATAAGCCGCCTTCAAAATTTAACTTAAATTTACGATAAAATTATCAAAATAAAATTGCAAAAGGAAATAAGATGGATAAGCGGGATGAGGCGCTAAATCTGGCGCGAGATTTCGAACGTGACGGCTTTAGGGTGCCCGGTTTATACGAGCGGTTTTGGCAGCTGCAAGGTGATGCGGCGGCGTATTTTACGCTAGCGGACAGCCTGCTGTGCGGGTGGCAAGAGGGCGGCACGCTGCTAAAGGACGCTATGGGCTACGTGGGCGAGGAGGATTTTAAAGCTTTGATCGCTACGGCGGTTGAAATTTTACGCGAAGAGGCGGCGCAGGGGTGCGAAACGCAGCAGAGCAAAAGCGCGGCACAGACGGGAGAGAATGCGCGGGCGGACGAATGCACGGGCGAAAGCGCACGGCAACGCGGCAGAGATGAAAAGAGCGCACGCTAGAAAAACGCCGAAGAGGTCATTGCCATGGCAAGTCTCGAGTTCGCACCGTTTTTACACCCGTATCTGGGCGAGCTTTTTAAACTGCAGCCGAGCGAGAGCACGTATTACGCGGAGTATCCGTGGCGCGGGCTTAGTTACGAGAGCTCGCAAATCTGGCGTGAGAAGCTTGCGGATCCGCAGACGAGCGAAGATGAGCGGCAAAAAATTTTTAGCTGCCTGCTGCAAACCCGCGATCCGCGAAACGTAAAATTTGCCTGCGAGTTCGCGCTTGCGGAGGATTTTTTCGATCGCCCGTGCGATTTGCTCGAATATATAATAGGCTACTGGCTGGAGGCCGTGGGATTTACTTTTGAGCGGGCAAAATTTTACGCAGACGGCGCGACGCAAGCGACAGGAGATGAAATTTTAAAAATGGATGCGGACGAATGCGGCGGCGCCAGGCAAGCTCAAGCGAGCAAAATCTTAAAGCGGGCGCAGTCGAATATGACTCTAAATTTAACTCAAACGAAGCCAACTCCGATAAATCACAAAAAGCGCCGAACGATGAAATTTGCTTTGGCGGCGAGAAATTCAGGCTCAAAAGATACTGCGGCCAGCGCGTATATCACATAATCTTTCCGCGCGGCTATTTCGGCGCGCCCTATGCGCCGCATCTGGCGAAGCACCATCCGACCTGGCGGCTTGAGAACGGCGAGGCTGGATATAAGCTAGGCGGGGTTTTGGACGAGGTGGACGGCGATGCGCAAAATCCGCTATTTCATCTCATCACGCTTGATCCGCTGCCCCGTGACTTGCCCGTGCGCTCGCTGCCGCGCCTAGTCCTCGCCGCGCACATCAGAGAGATAAATGAAGGCGAGATAGTCTTTTACGAGCACGACGCGCAGGGTATGCCGCGACGTATCGGCGAGCGGACGCAGGTCGAATACGTGCAGGACGAGCCGATAAAGAAGTGCGAGGTCGCGCTTGCGCCTACGCCCGCGCGCTGGGCGGCTCAGGACTGGGGGATGTCAAACAGCAGGCAAAACCTCGCGCGCATCGGCGGCGAGCCTTCGTGGATATAGGGTGCCTTGGTGCCGACGTGTCCGATATGCGGCGAAAAGATGGAGTTTTTGATGCAGCTTGACAGCGAGCTTCCAAGCTGCGAGCAAGGCGGCGAGGTGATGTTCGGCAGCGGCGGGGTTTTGTACGTGTTTTGGTGCGAGCGGACGCGGGTGAGCGGGTTTTTTATGCAGTGCACGTGAGTAAAATTTAAGAAAAACGCGCAAATGGACGGACGGATGATCACGGCGAAAATAAAAAGAAGGGGCGATATTTGGTATTTTGACGATTATTTTAAGTCGCTTCGCAAGAATGAAAACGAAATAGCAAAGCCTATCAGGCAGTTTGTCTCGGATCCGAAAAGGTATCTGTTTAATACAAAAGAGACCCTTCACGACGCCGTTTTGACTGAATTTAAATTCGCCATTTTAAAAAACGAAGATAGACTAACGATGAAATTTTTATCGCCCTACCGAGATAGAAATTTTAAATTTGTTTTCAAAAACGTCCTAGCCGTCCGCTTCAAAACGGACAACAAGAGCTTTAAAAATAACGATCTAATAGTTCATCAATTTTCGCTAAAGCCTAGAGGCGTTTGCGAGTATGATTTTATCTTTGCGAGCAGGCAGAGGATAACCGTAAAATTTAAGCGGCTTGAGATCATTGAAGAATTCTTATAAGCACGCCGCGTTGCAGGCGGAGGGATTTTACATATTTTGGTGCGAGCGGACGCGGGTGAGCGCGTTTTTTATGCAGTGTACGTGAGTAAAAATTTTGTAAAATTATAAAACGAAAATCGTAAAATTCTAAGATAATCGAGCGGCAAAATTTGCCGAGCATTTCGGCGCGTAAAATTTAAGCTTGTTCGGCGAGAATATGTAAATTTACGCAGAGCCTAAGCGTAAATTCCCTCTACAAGCGTCTCTACGAACTCATCCGAGTTAAATTCCGCCAAATCTTCCATCCGCTCGCCCACGCCGACGAAAAGTATCGGCAGTCGCAGTTCGCGCGCTATGGCGAAAAGTGCGCCGCCTTTGGGCGTGCCGTCGAGCTTCGTGATGATGATGCCGTCGAGCTTTACGATCTCGTTGAACGCCCTAGCTTGCGCGACGCTATGATTGCCCTGAGTGGCGTCGAGCACGATGATTTTGCGGTGCGGTGCGCCGCTTTTTGCGCGGTCGCAGATGCGCACGATCTTCTCTAACTCCGCGGCTAAATTTTTCTGGTTTTGCAGACGCCCGGCGGTGTCGATCAGGACGCGATCGATGTTTTTGGCACTTGCCGAGCTTACGGTGTCAAATGCCACAGCAGCGGGATCGTGCCCCTGCGCGGTCGCTACGATCGGTAGATTTAGGATCTGCGCCCATTTTTTTAATTGCTCGACCGCTCCTGCGCGAAAGGTATCGCATGCGCCTAAAATTACGCTCTGGCCACTATTTTTATATAAATTTGCAAGCTTTGCGGTTGTCGTAGTTTTGCCCGCGCCGTTTACGCCGATGATGAGCTCTACGAAAGGCTTCTCATCCGCGGGTTTAGTGATTTCGTAATCGAAATAGCTCTTTAAAACGCCCTTGAGATCATCTTTTGCGACTAGCTTTTTTGCGGGCAGTTTTTCTAAAATTTCCTCCACGAGCTCGTAGCCTACGTCGGCTTCAAGCAGCATCTCTTCTAGGATTTCTTTTGAAATTTTATCTTCGCTTTTCGCTCCTCGCATCGCGTCTATGGTCTTGCTAAGCCCTTTTTTAAAAAATTCGAACATCAAAAAATTTTCTCCAATTCGGTCATTAAAATTTCTTCCGGCATCAGCCCGAAATATTGCGCGCTAAACTCGCCCTTTTCGTCGTATATCGCCATATATGGCACTTCGTTTATACCGCCTAGCGCCTTGATGAAAAAGTCGTTCGCCTCGCCGTAAGCGATCGCGTAATTTACTTCGTGAGCGCTTGCGTAATTTTTTGCATCGTCTAAATTTGCATCACCGATCATCACGCCGATTATGTCAAGCTTGCCGGAGTAGGCTTGCTTTGCTGCGTTTAGCGCGCTTACTTGCACGGCGCAGGCGTCGCACCACGGCGTAAAAAACGCAAATAGCGTCACGGTGGAGTTGTTATCGATATGAAAGCCTTGCTTTGTCTTTTGCATATTTAAAATTTTTCCGTTACTTAGCTGAAGTGTAAAAGGAGCGGTATAATCGACCTGGATTACGGCTTCGGTTTCGGACTGCGGCTGCGTGGTATTGGCTTCGGTCGGGGTATCGCTTGATTTTTTATCCTCATCATCGCCGCAACCCGCAAGAAAGAAAAAAGCCGTAAAAAGCGCTAGAAAAAAACGAAATTTCATAATAAACCTTAAAATTTAATCGCAAGATTATACAAAAACTAGCTAAAATAAGCGTTAAAATTTTATAAAAGGCTTAAGCTATGCAAAAGAATGAATTTAGAGCAATTTGCAAATCGCGTCTAAAATCTCACACCGCGCGAGCGGCTAGATGCGAGCATTACGCACTTTTATGGCGGCTTGAGCGGCTGATAAAATTTTTAAAAGCGCGTAAAATTTTGATATTTTTGCCGATGAGTTACGAGCCGAACGTTTTGATTTTAAGAAAAAAGCTATCAAAAAGCTGCGAATTTTACGTTCCGTTTATGGTGGATATTAGCTTAAAAATGGTAAGATTGCGCCAGCCTTTTAAAATTTCGCGCTTTGGGCTGCGGCAGACGCTTCCGCAAAACGGGTATTTTAAAAAGGTCGATCTAGCCGTGGTTCCAGCTATCGGAGTGGATGGCGCAATGGCTAGAATAGGACATGGGAAAGGATTTTACGATATGTTTTTTTCAGGTCTGAAGCTTAAGCCCGCAATCGCGTTCGTGAGTATAAAAGACTGCTTTTGTAGCGAAATTTTATCGCTTGATCACGACGTAAAGGGTGATTTTTACATAACTCCGAGCCAAAATTACCTAAAAAGAGGAAAGTATGATAGAGATTTTAATCGCCTTGTGCGCTCTTGCGGTGGGCGCTGGCATAGGATACTTAGTAGCTAGAAAGATCAATAACGCCAATTACGATTTCTTCGTCGAACAAGCCAAAGCTAAAGCCAAAGCGATAGAATTTGAAGCCGAGGGCATCTTGCGAAATTCTAAAATTTCGGTGCAGGAGGCGGAGTTTGAAGCGAAGAAAAGATACGAAGATAAAGCAAGCAAACTGCAGAAAGAATTTAACGTTAAATTTGACGAGCTCGGCAAAAAGGAGCACGCGCTTCTAACCGAGCAAGAGATTTTAAAAGACAGCAAAAAAGAGCTCGAAAGCGCCAAAAAAGAGGCGAAATTCCTCTACGAAGAGGGTTCGAATTTAAAGAAAAGCTATGAAGAGAAGCTCTCCGAAGCTCTTAAGGTGCTTGAGCGCGTGGCGGGTTTTACGCAGGATGAGGCGCGCGCGCAAGTGCTTAAGAAAGTCGAGGAGCAAAGCCGCACCGACATCGCTCACATCGTGCGAAAATATGAAGAGGAAGCCAAAAAAGAGGCGCGAAAAAAGGCGAATTATATTTTGGCGCAGGCTACGTCGCGCTTTGCGGGCGAGTTTGCGGCAGAGCGACTTATCAACGTCGTAAATATCAAAAACGACGAGCTTAAAGGCCGTATCATCGGCAAAGAGGGGCGCAATATAAAGGCGCTTGAGATGACTCTTGGCGTGGACGTCATCATCGACGATACCCCGAATGCGATCATCGTAAGCTCTCACAATCTCTACCGTCGCGCCATCGCCGTTCGCGTCATCGAAACTCTTATTGAGGATGGCAGAATCCAGCCTGCGCGCATCGAGGACATCTACAAAAAAGTAAGCGACGAATTTGAAGCTAGCATCGCCGAAGAGGGCGAAAATATCGTAATGGATCTAGGACTTAGCAAAATTCATCCAGAAATTTTAAAACTCATCGGTAAGCTTAAATTTCGCGCCAGCTACGGGCAGAACGCCCTTGCGCACAGCCTTGAGGTGGCACATCTTGCGGGCATCATCGCCGCAGAAACCGGCGGAGATCAAAAGCTGGCCAAGCGGGCGGGTCTACTTCACGATATCGGCAAGGCGCTAACTCACGAGTACGAGGGTTCGCACGTAGATCTTGGCGCCGAGGTTTGCCGCCGCTACAAAGAGCATCCGGTGGTGATAAACGCTATCTACGCCCACCACGGCCACGAGGAAGCCACCAGCGTAGAAAGCGCCGCAGTCTGTGCCGCAGACGCGCTAAGTGCCGCGCGCCCGGGCGCCAGACGAGAGGTGCTAGAAAGTTATCTAAAGCGCGTTAGCGATATAGAGGCGATCGCGATGAGTAAAACGGGCGTCAAACAAGCCTATGCGATCAACGCAGGTCGCGAGATCCGCGTCATCGCAAACGCCAAGCTTATGAACGACGACGAGGCGGTTTTGGTCGCCAAAGAGATCGCTTCGGAGATCCAAGATAAGGTTCAATTCCCAGGCGAGATCAAAGTTAACGTCATACGCGAGCTTCGCGCGGTCGAGATAGCCAAATAAGGAGTGTGAAATGAAAAAATTTATAATCGCTTTATTTTTGCTTTTTAGCGCGGCATTTGCCGATGATGAGCTCATCATCAACAGCGCAAGCGCCTATTCGTCGGTAATGCGCACAAACTCGCAGTACAAATATCTAGCGCAGCAAGCCCGCGCGATAGTGATCTTTCCGAGCGTCAAAAAGCTGGGCTTCATCATAGGCGGGATGTACGGCGAGGGGATCATCATCTACAATAACGACGGCGCGCGCAGCGTAAGCGGCGCAGAGATCAGTAGCGCCAGCGTAGGACTTCAGATCGGCTATGAGGATAATTATCTAGTCATTTTCGTAATGCATGACGATGTAATCCAAAAAATGCGAAATTCCCAAATCACGCTTTCGGGCGACGCTACGGCGGTTGCGGGTAACTACAGCGCCGATTCTGGCTCTTTAGACGTGCTAAATCAAGATATGTACGTCTTTACGAATAAAGGCGGGCTGTTTGCGGGCGTGAGCCTAGGCGGCTCGGTGCTGGAGACCAAAAATGACCGCGCTTTTGATCCAAATACTGAGGGCTATGCACTTTTGATGCGAGTAATCGGCGCAGATGAGTAAAATTTAGCTAAAGATGCTAAGGCGCATAGCTTAGCGAAAAATTTTGCTTTATGGGCGTTTTATTAGCAGCTTGGAATTTTGCTCGCGTAATTTCTGCAGAATAATAGACTTAGGTGCGTAATTTTATTGTAATCCGCGGAGTGGGAGGCATTTGAGGATATCGCGTAAATCCTTCGTAATTCGCAAGTTACTTTGAATTCTAAAGAAATCGAAATTTTGCCATTAAATTTAGAATTGCAAAATTTTATCGCTAAATTTTGCGGAGATTTTGCTTGATGCAAAAAATTTATTTTAGAATTTCGCTTGATATTTTGCGGCGAAATTTTATATTTTGCGACAGCTGCGCGGAATTTTAAATTTAATGTCGTAGTGAAATCAAGTAGCGTCGTGGGATGTTGGAGTGAAATTTTCGCACCGAATTTTAAAGCTGCTTTAGTCAAAATTTATAGAATTTTATACGATCTAATGAAAGGATTTGATGGAGTCGATGTTTGAAAACCTCCATACGTGGGGGTATTTGATACTGTTTTTGTATTCGCTGGGCGGAGGATTTTTGGCGCTTGCGGCAGCGGGTGTGCTAAGCTCGGCCGGCGAGCTCAATATCGTCTTATGCATCGTAATCGCCTGCATATCGAACTTTATAGGCGATTCTGGGCTGTTTTTAGTAAGCCGCTACAATAAAAAAGAGATCATGCCATATCTGCGCAAACAGCGCCGCAACCTCGCTCTGGCGCAGATTTTGTTTCGTAAATACGGCGACCGCATAATTTTGATTAAAAAATTTATCTACGGCCTCAAAACCCTCGTACCGATCGCGATCGGCATCACAAAATATTCGTTTTTAAAATTTAGCGTCATCAATGCCGTAAGCTCGCTTATTTGGGCGCTTGTGGTGGGGCTACTGAGCTACTACGCGGGCGATTTCGTGCGCGAGCTCTATGTACACATTAAGGACGCGCCGTGGATCGCTCCGCTGGCTCTAGGCGCGATAGTAGCGGCGATCGTGCTCTATTTTCGCTTCGCGACCCGTAAAAAAGGCTAGCGGTGGCAAAAAAGCTGATCCCGCTCGCAATTTTTGCAGCACTTCTTTTGGCGCTAAATTTGATCTCTAATTCGCGCAGCCCCGCGGCTAAAGATGAGCGGGTTTTTACCTCCAAAACCTTGGATGCTGCGTCGCGTAAAAGCGGCGCGCAAGATATCAAAAGCGGCACCGATCGTAAAATTTCAAGCTCACAAAATCCTGCAAGTGGCGCCGGCGCAAAAGATGAGAGCGGCGTAAGAAGCGCAGATGGCGGAGCAGACCTAGGAGATTTAAAATCTCATCCGCAAGCAAACGAGCCCGCCGCCGCAAATCCTAAAGACGAGGCGGACGTCCACAGGCGGCGTAGCGCAGATTATGAAGCTTCGCAATCTCAAAATCCCGCTGCAAATTCTAAAAATCAGCTCGCGGACGAGCCCTGCATAAGCAGGGAGTGCGTGAGCGCTCATATCCGCCGTACGGGGTCTTTGCCGCAAAATTTCATCACGAAAAAGCAGGCCGGTGAGCTTGGCTGGCAGGGCGGCGATCTGTGGAAATACGCGCGCGGCAAGAGCATCGGCGGCGATCGCTTCGGCAATTTCGAGCGTAAGTTGCCTGATAAAAAGGGGCGGATTTGGCGCGAGTGCGATATCGAGTATCGCGGCGGCTCGCGCGGCGCGAAGCGGCTGATATTTTCAAACGACGGGCTGATTTTCTACACTGCCGATCATTACGAAAGCTTCGAGCGCGTGCAATGAGTTTAAATTTTAAAACGTGCCGCGGCGCAAAGATCATCATCGACGGCGCAAAGATCAGACACAAAGATCAAATTTTCGCGTTGTTTGCCGCAGCGCTGGATTTCGAGCCCGAATACGTCGCAAATTTAGATGCGCTCTACGACGCGCTTGGCGAGCGAGGCGGACGGATCTTAGTCGTCATCAAAAGGGGCGGAATTTTAAAGCTAAGGCTGGGCAAATTTTATGATATTTTGCTAGATGTTTTGCGCAGCGGCGAGGCGAAAATTTTAATCTTATGAGCTTGCGAGGCAGCCATTCCGCTTTAAAGCTAAATTTTGCCGAGGCAAAGGTAGGTTTGTTTCGGCGCAGTTTCGATCGCGCCGTTAAAATTTACTGAATTTTAGAGCTTATTAAAAGAGGTGATTTTGGAAATTTCGCTCGCAAAGCTCACGCGGTCAAATTTA
>ERZ773083.1917-NODE-1917-length-13475-cov-69.024516_pt1 | contig 13475 bp, 9 predicted proteins | sample MGYA00511465_ERZ773083 | MGnify/ENA primary metagenome ERZ773083 (study PRJEB29015, sample SAMEA2738001) | human oral metagenome | biome: human oral; feature: human-associated habitat; material: dental | place: China | collected 2060 ... | reverse complement strand
CGCCCGCCGCGACGGCTGCGCCGCCGGAGACCTCGTACCCCTCGCCCGCGGGGACGCCGACCTGCTCGCGGCCGCTGTAGACGAGCCCGCGGGCGACGGAGGGCTCGTCAATTTTCTGAGTCGAAGGCTCAACCACCATCAGATATGCGATCTGCGTTTCGGCCGTCTGCGGTGCGCCGGTATAATCACCCACACCCGCAGCAGCATGAAAGAGCATCGAACTCAGCCCCGGTATCTGCGCGTCAGAATCATTGAGCGATACCTTGGCGTATCCATCGGTTATTTGTGCGCTAAGTTTCTTAACACCTGTCGCTCCCGCACCAACCGTCCCATAGACGGCGTACACGGAGGCATTACCGCTAGCTACAGGCACAATCGCTGAAAGTGGATTGATACCAGCAGTGAAAGTGTAGCCAAGAGAAAGGGAGTCAAACAGGTTATTGGGCACACCCGAGCCATCCATGGAATAGGAGATACCCATGGCGTAGGCACCCGCAATGGTCCAACCTCCGCTGCCTGATTCCTTCGCGGCAGAAAGTGCCTTCTCACCGAATGAACTAGGCGCCTGCGAAGACGAAACCCCGCTCGCGTCCATGTAGCTAGCGTACCATTCAAGAGCCTCAAGGCCCTTCCCTGGACCGTAAGCGGATTCGAAGAGCGTATCTTCCACGCTCGCATCGGTAGAATAGGTCATCGAGGCACCAGTCGATGCATCTCGCACTGTATGAGACCACGAGAACTTCGCTACACCTTGAGAATCGACCACTACAAAACTACCGAGCTGCGATGGCTTGAATAAGATCTTGCCTGAGGCCATGCGGGACTCAACGGCACTCAGCGATGCTGCCCTGAAGGAATAGACGGCAGCGTTTGGCCGTGCAGCTGGAATTGAGACCTCCGCAGACGTCTTGTCATCAAGGCTGACAGGCTTTCCATCTGCGATAAGCAAAACCCTGTAGAGAGAAAAACCAGGTGCGGAGGCATACAGTTGTGTCAACGCCTGCTTAACACCGTCGTGCTCCATACCAGACTCGATCTTCTCGACCTGAAGAGACGCCTTTTCCAACTGAGGAATTACACTGGTACCTTTTTCAGCTGAAACCGTGACACTCACACCCGTCGCATTGTCGGTGAAGGTCTTTGAGTAATCACCCTCCACCTGCTTCTGCGCATGACTTATATCGACGGACAAGTCAAGGGATTTTATCTGCGGATACTTGTTATTCGGGAAGAACGTACGAAGGGTAGTCGCATACACCTTCCAGTTGTCGAAGTGATAGCTACCACTCCAGTCATTTAGCCTGAGGGTCATATGTGCGATGCGCGAGGTGATCCCATCGGCAGCAACGGCCTTGTTATATTCCTCGTCATCATCTTTCTGCTCAATGGGAACCCTGTCTGTGGCCTCAACGGTCACTCCCTTACTACTTTCCGCATTCTGCACGGTGAAGACGGGATTGACCAGGTTGAGAGAAAGCATACGCGATCCATCGGCACCCACCGTCAATGTAGCGTTATTGGATACGGGAGTGTTCGGAATGCCACCCTTACCGCCAATGCCTTCGGGATTGAAGGGATTCGTCGTATAGCCCGGAAACCCCAGTGGGGTCATCATCGAGATGTTGGCCGTTACCGTGTAGGTGCCCGGCTCGAGGACGCGGGGCTCGGACATGAGTTGAGCATGTCCGAAGGTTCCTGGGTTCCACGCATCAGACGTCTGGCTGGTGATGCTCAGCAACTCGGGGGCATGGCTCCCGATGAGCCCCTCGTAGGGGAAACCAGCATTGACGGCATCGGCCAAGGGCTGCGCCGCGATCGTCTTGGATGCATCCTCCAGGCAGGGTGCGACCGTCTCGTACTCCTTGACGCCCTGCGCCTCGGCAATCTTCCAATCGAGTGAGCGAGCATCCGTCGTTCCATCGAGCCACGTGAGACCGTTCTTGGGCTTAAGGGTGAGCGAGTACTCTCCCGCATTGGTGGCAGTAGCCGCACCGGAGATAACATCGCACTTGTCCGTCTCGAACGTCACACCCTGCTGTTCGTGACCGTTATACGTGAGATCCTGTGCGACCGTCGGGTCGGAGACGTACTTCTGAGAGGCGGGCACATTCGAAAGATCAACCGTTAGGTCAAGGTCAGCATGCCAGTTCTGGTTGAGGGTGGTGGGATACTCACTGCATCCCTGGATGGTGTACCCATCGCTACCATCGGTGGTCTTGCCACTGTCAGACAGCCTGAAGGTGATAGAGTCTACACGACTCGTATGACCCACGATCGTCACCTTGCCCGAGGCATCACGCGGGCCGTACTCACCGGCGCGCGTATGCGCACTCACAAGCTCGGCGCCCTGTCCGCTACCGATGCCCTGCAAGGTGAACACGGGATTGCGGATGGGAACCGTCAGCGTCAGAGAGTCGTCCTCACCCACCGTGAGCGTCGCGTTCTTCTCCACATGGAAGGTTGGCACGCCACCCGTGACCGCGCTAGGATCCCCGTTGTCCGGCTCGACGATGCCGAGCGGGTTTTCCGGGTTCGTCATGTACGTTTGGATGGCACCGTTAAACGGGTTCCTTGAGGCGGGGATGAACAGGTTGGCCGTCACGGTATACGTACCGGGAGCGTACTTGCCCACCTCTACCTTCGTATGGGGGTTGTTCGCATCATGAGGAGCCGATGACAAGGCTGCAGAGAGCAGATCAGTTCCCTCGACAACAGAGCGCTCGAGCGCGTCGGCGTAAGACTCCTCTGGGACTGACTCCCCTAATGGGTCGTTCGTTGCGCCATCGCGTGAACTGCTGGATGCTCCCACTGAGCCATCCTCTGTCGCGCCGGCCCACCATGCAGAGCCAGCCCCCTGGCCCCACGCCTCATCAGGCTTTGAGGGATCAGCAGGTGCCGAAGGGGAGGCGGCCCCAACCGTCTCCCCCTGAGGAGAGCTCTCCTCTGACGAGGGTTGTCCTTGCGCTACGCCGACTGCGCCATCCAGACCCCTCGATGCAACCGCAGCCACCGCCGGTGTGGGAACCATAGAGACCACTAAAGTTGCAGTCAAAAAGACTGCAAGGAAACTGCGTAAGAACCTATCCCTTGTCAGAACGCCCATATCACACCTTCGTCAGCATGGAGAAACTAATTCTCCTCTGTATTGAGACTATTCAAGCGCCAATTAACCTAGACTGACTTTGCGCTGTTAAAGTTAACAATTAGGTGCAGATCCCAGTGCTTATCACCTTTGTACAGTGGGAAAGTCGCGTATTCCGCGCAAGGTGTGAAATCGGCAATAGAATTACCACCACTAAAATTAGTCACATCGAATGTAATGGAAGAGATACGCTCTTTATATGGAGTAGACCATGGCCAAGGGGCCCTCCATGTAGTCATTGACTTATCAATAACTTTCACTGAGCTATTTGTTGATGTTGTCGCAATCGAGAGTACCCCAAATGTATTGTTGACGATTGGAACCGTCAGCAATTTCTTACCTGATTCGGTCACCTGAAGTTTGGCATTATCCGATACGGGAGAAGTCGGCTTGTGAAACGGTGGATTTCCACTATTTGTCACATACGCATACTTCCCGATCGGCGTATCCTTTTTATCCACATACAGGTTTGCAGTTATTGTATACGTACCAGCTGACGTTGCGGTGGCCGCGTAGGCCCTCTGCGGCGCGGTCCCCAGCGCCTCACCTGCGCCTGGCAGGCTCAGCCCCGCCGATACGGCGGCTATGGCAAGCGTCACCCCCACCGCACCCTTCAGGAAGTCACGGCGGGACAGATTCGTCGGCTCATCCATGTTCGCTGACGTGTTCAGTCTTGTTTGCTCGCTCATGCAAATCTCCCTTCAAGATGGGACTGGTTCTCTAGTAGCTCCGGGCAATGGAAATGGCTCGTGACGTACGGTTAGGCCCTCTCGCTCCCTTCTCGATAGAGATAATCGCTACACCATCGCTGCCGTGGCAAAGCCGACCCTTAGGGTCATCGAGCGTGATCGTTAGATAACCCTAACAAACTCAATGACCTACTATTACTATAGGGATAGGAGCATTAATGTTGTAAAACCAACGTGTCAATAATTCTTCTCAACTCTGTATATAGTTTTAACGCTAGGTACTCTCGAGCAGTAGGTGCGCTATCCCTCTGGACCCCCCACGGTTCCTGGTCTGTGTCTCACGACCTGACCAATGCCTCGACAGGACGCCTACCGATCGCACCGCAACCCCCTCACCTGGAATCTGCTCGACTGCGAAGCCTATCACCTGGATTCCGCTCCACTATCGGACCGATCACGCCCCACTTTGAATGGGAGCAGGGTGACGGGGCCATCGGGTGAGCAAATCCAAAGTGACGGGGCCTTCGCGCGATGGACGGCCTTCTCGTCCTTCGTATAACCCTGAGTTCCCAGGCTCATCGAGGATTTGTGTGGGTTGCTGCCTTGGCGAAGATGCCAGCCTAACGGCGGCGCCACTCGCGCAGAGCCTGTCTTCCCGACCAAGCGAGAGGGGCCAGCGAGGGGGCGCCGCCGGCACGCCATGGTGGTTGGGATGCTCGTGCCACCCGACGCGACTCGCGTCGCAAAGCTCGCGTCACAACAGTGTACACAAGTGCCCCAAAACGGCGCCGAGAGGCCAGTTTCGCAGATCTGTGTACACTCTTGCGGCGCGCCGCCTGGCGGTGACGCCCACCACGCCGCCAGGGCAGTGACGCAACCACCCACACAAACTCGCGAAGCCCCAGCTCCTGGCACCTCCTTAGCCCACAACTGGCAGCCTGATGGTGTCCCGGCCTAGCCCAGGGTGCGCCATCAGCGAGGCCCTCTGCCCAGACTGCGCTTTTCCGTGCAGTCAGGCCCCAGACCGACGTCTGCGGGTCCCCGGCGCAACCCCCCCGCAGCCTGGCGGGGGGTTGCTCGAGCGCATTTGCCCAGTTGGGCCACTTTTCATAGTGCCCCGCAGGCTGGCGGGGGGGTTGCGCCCCGCGCCTCCCGGGCGGCGGGGTCACGGAAAAGCGCATTCTGGGAGGTTGGGGTCACGGAAAAGCGCACTCTGTCTGCGCGTCTCACCAAAAAGTGCATTCTGTATGCAAGCAGCCACGCACACTGCGCCTTTCCGTGAGGTCCGACGCGCAGAGTGCGCTTTTCCGTGCAGTCAGGCCCCAGGCCGACGCCTGCGGGTCCCCGGCGCAACCCCCCCCCGCAGCCTGGCGGGGGGTTGCTCGAGCGCATTTGCCCAGTTGAGCCACTTTCCATAGTGCCCCGCAGGCTGGCGGGGGGTTGCGCCCCGCGCCTCCCGGGCGGCGACGTAACGGAAAAGCGCATTTTGGATGGCCGGGGTCACGGAAAAGCGCACTCTGGGGGTACCCCCTCACGGAGAGGCGCATTCTGCGCGACATGGGAGCCGCAGGCTGCGCCTCTCCGTGAGGCGTCGGGCCGGGATGCGCCTCTCCGTGAGGCCGCACGCGCGACCCTCCCTCGCGACCCATGGGTCTTCGCAGCTGGGCGCAGGTCCTCAGGGCAGGCGACGGCTCAGGCCTGTGTCCAGCGGGCTAAGGAAGCGCTAGGAAGTCAGGGTAATGGGTCCCTTCCCGCCTTACGTCAGGTCGCAAAAGTGGAACTGGCTTCTGCCCTCGGCGTAGTCCCCCACGATCTGACCATGGCCGCGCAGCTGGTACTTGTAGGTCACGAGCCCGTCGAGGCCCACCGGACCCCTCGCGTGGAGCTTTCCTGTCGATATGCCCACCTCAGCGCCAAAGCCGTAGCGAAAGCCATCCGCAAAGCGCGTCGACGCGTTCTGGTAGACGCCCGCCGAGTCAACGAGCCGCATGAACCTCTCGGCCGCCGCCGCATCCTCGGTGAGGATGGCGTCGGTGTGGTGCGAGCCGTAGCGGTTGATGTGGTCGATGGCCTCGTCGAGGGAGTCCACCACCCGGACAAAGATCGTGGGCGAGAGGTACTCCGCACCCCAGTCTTCTTGGGTCGCGCTCTTGCAATCAATGAGGGCACGCACCCGCTCATCACCCCTGATCTCGACGCCCGCCGCAGCGTAGGCGCCTGCCAGCAAGGGCAGAAAGTCCCCCGCAACATCCCTGTGCACGAGCAGCGCCTCGACGGCGTTGCAGGCGGCCGTATACTGGCACTTTGCGTCCACACAGATGGGTATGGCAGACGTCAGGTCGGCCGACACGTCCACGTAGATATGACAGACGCCATCGGAGTGGCCCATCACAGGAATCTTGGTGTTGTCCATGATGTGACGCACGAAGGCGTTCGACCCGCGGGGAATCAGCAGGTCGACGAGGCCAAAGCAGCCGAGCAGCTCGTCTATCTGGGCGTGGGACTCCGCAAGCGCGAGGCAGGTACTAGGAAGGCCTGCCGCGACGGCGGCCTCGTGCACGAGCGAGAAGATCGTCCTGTTCGACTCCGCCGTCTCGGAGCCACCCTTGAGCATGGCCATGTTGCCGCTCTTGAGGCAGAGGGCCGAGATCTGCACGAGCGCGTCTGGACGCGCCTCAAAGATGACGCCGATGACACCAATGGGGCAGCTCACGCGCGTGAGCTCAAGCCCCTCGTCGAGCTCGCGGCGCAGCAGCACGCGGCCCACCGGGTCTTCCAGCCCAAGCAGACTATCTATGCCCGCGCAGACGTCTTTGAGCTTGTGCTCGTCGAAGAGGAGACGCTTGACCACCGCAGGGGCGGCGCCGTCCCTCTTGGCCCGCGCCAGATCTTTCGCGTTGGCAGAGAAGATGTCGTCTTGGTGCGAGAGCAGCGCCTCCTTGACGCGAACGAGAGCGGCGTCTCTTTGCGAGAGGGGCGTCGAGGCCATCGCGGGACTCTCGATCCTCATCCTCTGCACCGTGTCACGGATGGTGGTGTTGCTGCTGCCTGTGCCTCCTGCCATGGGTGCCTCCTCGTCTCCTCTTTGCACCAACGTCTATAGAACATCTATAGTTTGACGCAGAGGATCTCGGTTGGCCCCGTCCCGATGGAAGATTTATCGCTCTTGCAAACGAAGGCACGACAACTACGTACGTGTGCCGGCTCCCGTACACGTACCACTCGCCGCAGGGCCAAGCTCGCTCGGTACGCAGCCCCCAAAAGATGCCACGCAAGGCCTCCGGACGAAGCACTCTCTCCCAGAGAAATCGTACAATGGAACCGTCTTGACTCGCCCGACGAACGCACCAAGGCGCAGGTCGGGCACGAGGCGAACATGCGCCGCACACCCACGCCCCCTGCGGGGCGATCGCCAGGAAAGGAGACCATCATGAGCAGGGTCAGCTACGACATCTTGCAGCCAGGCGCGCTGAGCGACGAGGAGCGAGAGACGCTTCGCCGCCACTACCTGGTCTACGCCAAGGCAGAGCTTGGGCAGGGTCGCAAGTTGAGAGCCGACCTCGACCACATCTATGCCACGGTAGACGAGCTGGCGTCCTCGGGCAAGCTCGACCGCTTGGTCAGCACCATGCACACGAGCGCTCACGTGGTCCTCTTCTCGACCGAGGCGTCACGAATCTCGCTCGAGGAGTTCCAGCTGGCCATGCTCTCCGAGGGAAGGCCCGTGCGCATGGTAGGCGAGGACTCATCGGACATCAACGGCATCGGCGCACTCAGCGAAGGCGACCTGCTCATCGTCGTGACCACCTCGAACGGCTTCGCCCATCGCCAGCGCGCGAACATCTGCAGAAGCGAGGCGCACAAGGTGATCATAACCGCACACGACGATCCCGAGCTTCACGCGGAGTTCGATGAGGTTCTCTCCATCGGTGAGGGGGCCAGTGAGGGCAGCCCCCTGCACCGCATCTATGCGACCTTTGGCGTGACGTACTTCTTCGACCGCCTGTTCACGCTCTACGCGAACATCTACGACCCAGAGTTGTAAACAACCCAGGGCTGTAGGCCCGAGCTCCCTTGCCAAGTCGGTGAGGAACCGAGGGTAGGGGTTCGAGGGAGACCGCACCTGTCGTCACTGCCACGCCGAGAAGTGCGTGCGCAAGGGAAGCCTATCCACGCTTGGCACGCTCGAGCGCCTCGTCGGCGCTGGCCTGAGCCGCACGCGCCTCCTCGAGGGAGGCCTCACAGTCCTTGACACGCCGGCTGGCAGCCTCGCACTGGGCGACGGCCTCCTGAGCTGCTGCCCTGGCCTCACCGGCGATCCACTCGGCATCGGCCAACCCCTTTGCGGCGGCGTCGGCCTGGGCCTGGGCGGCCTCGCCCTTCTGGATGGCCTCGCTCAGGAGTGCGGCGATGCGGTCCCGCTCGGCCCAGGCGTCTGCCGCAAGCCGGGCGAGCTTGGCAGAGCTATCCCGCTGCTCCCTGATGTGCGCCTCCTCGTCCCTCTGACGCCCCTCGCTCTCCTTGACGGCCGTCTTCGCGAGGCTGAGCGCGTTCTTGGCATCGGCAAGCTCCTGCTCGCGCTGACCTGTGACTTCCTTGGCACGGCTCGCCTCCCCCTGCGCGCGAGCGACCAGCGCATCCTGTATGCGCCTTTTGAGTCCGCCTTCGACCAGGAGGCAGGGCAGAAACTGCCTGAGCTCCTCGTGCCACCAGTACCAATCATGCGAGACGTCAAAGCCCCAGTACTCGAACGTCGCGGGAACGTCCCTCTCGGCCATGGCAGCGTCGAGCTGTCGTTGGGTGTCCGCGCCAGTCTCGCTGCCATGCTGGCCACAGACGAAGGCAAGCTGACGCTCGCGCAGGAGTGTGGCCTCCGCCTTGCGCGACGTGAGGTCAGCGAGCAGGTCAAAGGGTGAGAAGGCGCGCCACGGCTCGTCGAGTTCACCCTCGATGAGCTGGTGCACGTCATAGGTACCAGAGAGCGCGAGCAGCCCCGAGTAGTCCTTGGGCCTCCTGAGCATGGCGATCGTAGCGTTGAGGGCCCCCATGCCCGCCCCAAGGACCAGCGGGAGCTCCTTGGGGCCACTGACCTTCTTGATGAATGTGGCAAGCTCCCCCTCGACGAAGGCAAAGAAGCCCTCGAGGTTCTCCAGGCGGTACTCGCGCAGCGCCCCGTGGGCATGCCAGCTCTCGCTGTCGGAGGTGTCCACGCAGAAGAGTTGGACCTTGCCGGCGTCGACGAGATCGGCCACAGCGTCGACCATGCCGTTGTTCTCCCAGCTCAGGCATGACGAGTCACCTTCGGGAAACGCGATGGCCGGTCTGCCCTTGCTGCCATAGACGACAAGATCGAAGTCCTTGTTGGCCTTGTCGCCGTGAAGGGTGTAGTTCTTGACTTCCATGCTGTCCTCCTAGATAGGCGCCTGCCATGCTCGCGCCGCCCGAGCACCTCGGCGGCTGTGGTCTGTCCCCATTGTATGCAAGCTGAGGTGCGGTGCACGCCAAAGTCCGCCAGAGTGCCGGGTAAATCGGCAGCAGGCGCCTGCGAACGGGCGCGGTAAGGGCAGCAGGCGCCTGCGGGTGGGTACGCGACTGCGGCACGCGAAGGGCTAGACCAGCTTGCCCTGGCAGTGGTCGATGATATGCTGCACCATCTGGGCGGTCCAGCCGGTAAAGTCATGTCTGCGCTCCACGAACTCGCCGTCCACCAGCTCATCGAAGGAGACCTTCACCTTGGTGTAGCGCGTGACCGTGGAGTTCTCCTCATGGCTCAGGCAGGTCTCCTCTCCCCGCTTCGCACCAAGCCCCATCATGAGGTGCGGGTTGTAGAGCACGTGGGGTCGCTTCTCCTCGTCCTTCTTGTCCTTGTCCAGATAGACGCCTATCTGCTTGGTGATGCCAATCTGGTTTGCCGCCAGACAGGCACCGTCCTCTATGGACGCCAGCGTGTCGATGAGGTCCTGCGCGATGGGGGCGTCCTCGGGCGTTGCCCTCTCGCAGCGGGCCGAGAGAATCTCCTTGTCCTTGACCAGTTCTTTGATCACGGCTTCTCCTCATATATCGTCTCTGCCACTTCTCGCGCAGTGGCCGCGCTCGTCTCCCCGTCCTCTGCGACGACAGCGCCTACATGGCGGAGGACCTCAGCAGTGTAGTACAAGCATGGGTCCCGCGCCATCACATGTATGTTTTATGCCACCGCATGTGGGTCCCGCGCCATGGCACGCCTTGCAGACCCACTCGACCGCAGGGATGGGACACCCCCAAGAAGCTGCGCGAGCGGTGGCGCCACCCGCTGACCTGTCCTCTCGCGCGAGGTAAGAGGGCATCGCTTGAGGCCTCAGCCACCCCGCCTCAGGTGCCTGCACAGGATCTGGGGTACGCGGCGGAGAATGCGCGAGGTTGCAGGCGCCAGGCCCACGAGGCCCGACCGCGCCACTCGGTGGCGCCGAGTGCGCGATGGACGTGCCACTCGGCAGCATCGAGTGGCACTACATTTCTTGACAACTGCGCATATGTCGGCTTTCGTGCCACTCGATGGCGCCGAGTGCGCGGTCTGCATGCCACTCGACAGCATCGAGTGGCATGCCCCAGAGGCCGTCAGGGAGGAGGGGCGGCCCCGGGCGGCAGCACGGTGGCCATGGGCCACCCTTAAGCCCTGGCCAAATCGCCCATCCCGGCAGGCCTACGCCTTGATCCTCCAGTAGCCCCGCGTGCCACCGACACGCTCTAGAATGCCAGCCCCCTTCAGATTACCCTGGACGCGTTGGATCTGCCTGCGGGTCATACCGAGCTCCTTCCCAAGGGCGACCGCACTCGCCCGTGGGTTGGCCCTTAGCGCATCCAGGACCCGTGCCCCTTCGTCCGAAAACGGTCCTCCTGCGCCCCCGGTGCCACCGCCAGCATTGGCACCGCTATCGGCACCATTGGCACCGACCACAGCACCCTCATTGGCACCGTCGGCACCGATGACACTCTGGCCGCTCGGAGGCTTGACCGCCGTGACGAGAGGCGCACCCTCGCCACCCATGCCGGGAAGATGAAACCCCACCAGGCCACTTGTCTCGAGCTGGAGCGTGAGGCGCACGCGATCCGGCTCGTAGAGCTCCTCGAGCAGCGGCTCGGGCTTGCCCGCGCTTCGAGCCCCCTCGCGCAGCACGTCGAAACCGCTTCCAGCGCGCTCGCCGATATTTATGAGGCTGAACATGAACAGCATGGTCTCGTTGCGCGGGTCAGAGACTCCGCCTGCCTCCACCTCGTCGAGGGCGATGCGGAGCGTACCGGGGTTCGAGGCGATGACACGGTCGGGCTTTCGCACGAGCACCACCCCCGTACGTCCGCTGTAGTCAGCGTGGACAAGCGCGTTCGTGAGGGCTTCGCGCACGGCACGATGCTGCGGTGTGTCATCGATACGACGCATGTCCGGTCCCAGGCGAAACGGCACCGGAAGGCCCTCCGTGAGCATCCTGCTCGCCCTGCCCCAGAAGTCGAGGACGTTGCCCGACCAGTCGCCGCTACCTGACACGAGGCGATTGTTCCATCGATTGTTGTCGCCAAGCTCCTGGCGACAGTCCAGCAGATAGCGGGGAAACTCACTCACGATGCGCCACGCCTCGCCGAACATGAGCAGGCCGGCGCGCGTGGGATGGAGCGCATGGTCATCACCCGAGCGTGCGATGGCACCGATCCTCGTGAGGAACGCCTCGTCTGACAGGCTCGCCCACGGGTGCCCGGGACGTGTCGAGCGAAACAGGTTGCGATATCCCCGCATCGTCTCGCTATGCAGGTCATTGAGGGAAAATGCGTCAAGCACCGTCCTGTCAGCCGATTCCGGCGCGCTGTCGCGCACCATGGAGCGATAGGTCTCCTCCGCCACGTGGTAGTCGCCCTCGCCGCTGCGACGATAGGTACCCGTCCTGGGGTTGTTGCCCACGTACACCGGGCGCATGCGGCGATCGGCGCGGGGCACGTGGACGAGGACGACCTCGCGCCCCTCCCAGTCCTCGACTGTCACGTCTGAGCCCACGAGAATGTTGGCACTCGCACGTTGGGGGCTATTCAGTCCATCCCAGAGGTCCTTTAGCAGCGATCCGACGTCACCGATGCCCGATGGGACAGGTAGGCCATCGGTACCTTCGACGGCCCCAAGGACCACGATGCCGCCATCGGTGTTGGCAAATGAGGAGTAGGTCTCCCAGAAGCTATGGGGCAGGCCGCCTTCTGCCCTCTTGAACTCGAGGCGATTACCCTCGCGATGACCCTTTAGGCTATCGACGCTGAGCATGGACACCTCCCGCCAGCACGTCGCGTCTAAATTGACTCCCTCTGCCAGGCAGCCGTCGGCATACCATGCCCCGCATCCCAGCCACAATGCCACAACATGACGTACCGAGAAGGGCGCATGACAGATGCCATGTGGCGAAAATGGCCCCTTGACCGCCTGGCTCATCTACAGAGACGCTAAGCTCTTCCAAACCACCCCCTCATAAGAGGAGCGCCAAAGAACACCCCGGCAGCCTTGAAGTGACGTCACGCAATATTTCCTTTATACCACAATTCGACTCGACGATATAATAGCCAGCCCCAGGTTCCTCACGGCTCTGAAGGGCGCGAGGGGACTATGCGCGAGCAAGAGGTACCTCTTCGCCGTGCAGTGCGAAGCACCCCCGCGTACCTGTCACGTCGCGCGCTACGCGAGCATGCGCTCGACCTCCTCGGGATCAAGCCCCAGCGACGCCGCTGCGGCGCGCGCGTCCACAAGACCGTCGCGCACGAGCCTACCGAGCGCCTCGGCCCTCCCCTCGGCTTTGCCCTTGATCCTTCCCTCGGCCCTGCCCATCTCGATCCCCTCGCGCCTTCCCACGGCGCGGATCTCCTCGACCACCCTGCTCATCGTCCCTCGCCCCTCCTTTGTGTGCCTGAGCCTGCGCTTCTCCCCGGACGTGGCCGGGAAGCGCGTCTCGTCGTACGCCTCTGCCTCCTCGAACGCCCCCATGAGCGCGGCGACGTCGCTGCCGTCCCTCGCCAGGGCACTCACGTAGACCTCGCGAAGGCCGCTCCTGGCGATCCCGCCGGTCTCCCTCACGACCCTGTCCACATGATACGGCGAGCGGGCGGCTCCGAAGGGGTCGAGCTCGCCGATGAGCGCTACGCGGACGTCCGGGACGTCCCCGAGGCACCCTCCGGCGACGTCCTGTCGGCCGTCACCAGGGAGGCGCAGTGGCGCGTCCGCCCCTGGTGGTCCCCGTACCCCGAGCGCCGCGCCTCCACGCTCGCGAGCCCACCACCTGGGAGCTCGCAGGGGGCGTCGAGCACCGCCGAGCGTCTCCGCAGGCTCGTGACGGCGACCTGTGGAGTGCTACCATCTCGAGACAGCAGAAAGATATAGTGGGATACAATTGCGTGCTCTCCAAGGCTCGTTCTTGGAGAGCAGGTATACGCAACTCTCTGTTAGACCACCGTCGGCATGACGACGCCCCGCGTCTCCGCCACGATGTCGTCAGCGAGAAGACATGTCGAGGGGAGACGCGGGGATGCCTGGCATGATACCGCGAGAGGCGAGGAGGCCGGGCGCACGACGAGAGGAGGAGGCTCACGGGGCCTCTGCGCGCGCAGGTGCCCGACGGGCCCGGCAGGGCGGGCGGGGG
>ERZ773083.1913-NODE-1913-length-13515-cov-16.403120_pt1 | contig 13515 bp, 21 predicted proteins | sample MGYA00511465_ERZ773083 | MGnify/ENA primary metagenome ERZ773083 (study PRJEB29015, sample SAMEA2738001) | human oral metagenome | biome: human oral; feature: human-associated habitat; material: dental | place: China | collected 2060 ... | reverse complement strand
ATTTAAGTAATAATTTACCTTTAATTTTTAAACTTCTTTTGTTATACTAATAACAGAAAAGGTGAAAATATAATTAATATAACTTAGGAGAATAAAAAATGGAAAATACTATAGTATTATATAGTACAAAAAATGAAAAAGATTCATTATGTATAGAAAGTATGTTTGCAGGATATGATCTTCAAGAAATTTATACATTAAATCCAAATGTGACTTCAGAATATATGTATATATATACATGGACAAAAAAAGAAGAAATAGAAGAATCATATATATATGATTTAAATAAAAAGATAATAGATGATAAATTAAATGAAAAAAATTATAATCAAGTTATAATATATGGAACAGATATTGTAATGATAGAGATAATTGAATATATTATAGGGAAAAATAAAGATAGGAAAGAAAATGAAAAAATAAAAATAAAAGTTATATCTGAAATATATGAAGGAACATTATTTTATGATAGAGAACGTTTATCTTTTTTAAGATGTATAGAATTATTAAAGAAAGAAGAAATATATAAAATGTATTTCTTAAAAAAAGGTATATATGAAGCATATTTAAATATGGGATATAGTGTTCGGATATTTAATGCCAAATTTTATATTAGAAAAAGAACATAAAGATATAAAAGAAAGGCTTATCAGGGAATATAGTAAAAAGCAAAATAATAATAGACAGAATGAAAAACATATTGGAATATATGTTGATAATGATGAATGGTATACAAATATATATAATACAATAAGTACACTTGTGTTTATAAAAAATTCTGTATTAAATTATAACTTATTAAATGATAGATTTTTAGAATTTATGAAAATATATGGTATAAAATCAAATCCAAGTATTTTTAGTTATGCATCAATAGAAAGAACAATGAAAGAGTTTTTAAAAAATGATATAATATTAGATTTTAAATTTACTAATAATTTTAATTATAATTTCTTATTATCAGCAGAACTTCAAATACCAGTTGCAATCGGAAATACAACAGATTATTTCGAAAATTGTAATAATGATTATTTAAAAAATACTATAGTAGTAAATGCTGAAGATAATCCAGATATGAATAAGGGAATAATAGAAAATATATTAAATAATAAAGAAAAGATAAAAGAAAATTTAAAAATATGGAAAGAAAAATATAATAATATAGCAAAAGAAAATCTACAAAAAATGGTAAAGGAATAAAAATGGGGATATTTAGAAAAATAAAAAAAACTGTTAAAAATTCTTTGGACAGTGAAAGTAGTACATATAAGGTTATAAGTGGAACATATAGATATTTAAGTTCAAAGAAATATCAATTATTAGTAGAAAAAAGAAATCCATTTGTAAATAAGGAAAAGAAACAAGTAAAAAGAGCAGTAAGAGTCATTAAAGAATTAAAACATAATGGGAAAGATTATATGGTGTTATATAATCCGGAATGGCTTGGAGTTGCAAATTCTACTAAAGGATTATTTGAAGCAAATGTTCCTTTGGAAGAAACAAAAAGAAAAAGTAGTAGAAATAGAATTGTAAGAGCAATAATAGATTCAAATATAAAACAAGTAATATTTTCACAAATAGTTGACCGGATGGATTGAACTTATAAAAGACTTATATAAGAAAGATAGTACTATAAAGATAAAAGTATTATGGCATGCAAATAACTTTGAAGCAATAAGTGATTATACATGGAAATTAAATAAAGAACTTGTACAATTATATAAAGATGGAAAAGTAGAAGCACTTCGGATTTGTAAAGAAAACAATGACAGAATTCTATAAAAATTTAGGATATAATGCATATTATATAATGAATAATGTTAAGAGTTTAGAAAAAGGTGATATTAATAGTATCAATAATGAAAAAGAAAATGATGAAGAGATAAATATAGGTATATATAATGCACATAGTAGAGAACTCAAAAATATATATACGCAAATTTTAGCAACAACTTTTTTTAAAAATTCAAAAATAGATATAGTACCAATATCAAAACAAATAAAAGAATATTTAAAAGTATTAGATATTAAATATACATGTATAGATAAGTTTATACCAACAGAAGAACTTATGAGAAGAATTAAAAGAAATGATATAAATATATATGTAACATTTACAGAATGTTCTCCAATGTTTCCAATGGAAAGTTTTGAACAAGGAGTTCCATGTTTAATAGGAAATAATAATGATTATTTCATAGGATCTAAATTAAGAGATTATGTATGTGTAAACAGAGAAGATGATCCAAGAGAGATTAGGGATAAAATAAGAAATGTATTAGAAAACAAAGAAGAAGTTTTGGAATTGTATAAAAAATGGAAAGATAATTTTAATATAGAAGTAAAGAAACAAGTAAAAGAATTTTTGGAAGGATAGGTATTAATATGGATAATGTAGTAGTATTTTCTTTAAATTCATCAAAAGAATTAACAGAAAAGATATGTAAAAAATTAGGAATAAAAGAAGGAAAAATAGAAATAAGACATTTTGCAGATGGAGAAATCCTAGTAGAATTATTAGAAACTGTTAGAGATAAAAGAGTATATATTATACAATCAACAGATAATCCAGTATCACAAAATTTAATGGAACTTTTAATTGCAATAGATTCTGTGAAAAGGGCTTTTGCAAAAAGGATTGATGTAATAATCCCATATTTTGGATATGCAAGACAAGATAGGAAGGCAAGACCACGCCAACCTATAACAGGAAGGCTTGTAGCAAACTTATTAGAAGCGGCAGGAGCAACAAGTGTAATGACAGTAGAAATACACTCAACACAAACAATGGGATTTTTTGATATACCAGCAGATGATTTAACAGTTATAGGGATTTTAGCAGGATATTTTAAAAAGAAGAAAATACTTAAAGATATCGTAATAGTATCACCAGACCATGGAGGAGTAAAACGTGCAAGAGATATTGCAGAAATATTTAATGCACCAATAGCGATTATTGATAAAAGAAGAGTAAGACCAAATGAAGCAGAAGCAATGAATTTAATAGGAACAGTTGAAGGTAAGACAGCAATAATCGTAGATGATATGATAGATACAGCAGGAACACTTGTATCTGGAATAAAAATGCTTAAAGAAAAAGGTGCAAAAGAAATATATGCAGCAATAGCACATCCAGTACTTTCAGGCCCTGCAATAGAAAGAATACAAAATAGTGATATAAAAAAATTAATATGTACAGATACAATTAAATTACCTAAGGAAAAACAAATAGATAAAATAGAAGTTGTAAGTATATCAGATATGCTTGCAGATATAATACATGCAAATAATGTAGGAGAAAGTGTAACAGAGGTTGTAAGAAAATATAGAGATTTAGATTATACAGATAAATAAAAGTAGATTTTAGAGGAAAAGATGAATATAGAAGAACTAAAGAAACAATTATTAGAACAAGGAATAACAGAAGAAGACTTAAAAAAAGATAAAAAAAAAAATAAAAAACAAGGAAAAAAAATTAAAGAGACAGAAGAAACAACAAAAACAAAAGTTAGAATTAAGAAAAAAGAAGTTGAAGAAACAGTAGATAAAGAAGAAGAACCAGAAGAAAATCAAAAAAAATATATTGAAGAAGTATTAGATGAAAAAATAGCTAAAACTTTAAATCAAAATATAAGATATGTAAGAAATGTACTTAAAATGATAGAAGAAGGAAATACTATACCCTTTATTGCAAGATATAGAAAAGAAGAAACAGGTGGTATGAGTGATGAAGTTTTAAGAGAGTTTGAACAAGTATTAAAACAATATACAAATCTTTTACAAAGAAAAGAAGAAGTTGCAAGACTTATAGATGAACAAGGAAAACTTACAGATGAATTATTAAATGATATAAGATTAGCAGAAACATTATCAAAAGTAGAAGATATATATAGGCCATATAAAGGAAAGAAAAAAACAAGAGGATCTGAAGCAAGAAGAAAAGGATTAGAAGATTTAAGTAAATATATTTTAGCTGGAAATAGTTTAGAAAATATATTAAAAAAAGCAGAAGAGTTTTTAACAGAAGAAGTTGAAACAATAGATGATGCTATAACAGGAGCAAAAGATATAATTGCAGAAGATATATCAGATAGTGCAGATATAAGAGAAATAGTAAAAAATGTATATAATAAGGAAGCAGAAATTGTAAGTACAAAAGGGAAAGAAGATGATGAAAAACAAACATATAAGATGTATTATGATTTTAAAGATACTATTTCAAAAATACCAAGCCATAGATATCTTGCTATAACAAGAGGAGAAACAGAGAAAAAATTAGATGTAAAAATAATACTTGATGAAGAAAGAGTAATTCAAAATATAATAGAAGAAGTTATAAAAGAAAATAATAATATATCATTTGAATATATTGAAGAAATAGTTAAAGATTCTTTTAAACGCCTTATAAAGCCTTCTGTAGAAAGAGAGATAAGACAAGAAGTAAAAGAAAGATCTGATGAATATGCAATAAATGTATTTGGAGATAATTTAAAAGAATTATTATTACAATCACCAATGAAGAATATAAGGATTCTTGGATTTGACCCAGGATTCAGAAATGGTAGTAAACTTGCATGTATAGATGAAAATCGGAAAATATCTAGAAGGTAAAATTGTAAGTGTAACAATGCCAAATGATGATATTGAAAAAGGTAAAAAAGAAATAGAAGAATTAATTAAAAAAAATAATATTAATGTTATAGCAATAGGTAATGGGACAGCATCAAGAGAAAGTGAAAAAGTAGTTAGTGAGATTATAAAAGGAAAAGATGTAAAATATATAATAGTAAGTGAAGCAGGAGCATCTGTATATTCAGCATCAAAGCTTGGGGCAGAAGAATTTCCAGATGTAAATGTAAGTATAAGAGGTGCGATCTCAATAGCAAGAAGATTACAAGACCCATTATCAGAACTTGTAAAAATAGAACCAAAAGCAATAGGTGTAGGACAATATCAACATGATGTAAATCAAACTAAATTAGAAGAAAGACTATATAATGTTGTAGAAGATTCAGTAAATAAAGTTGGTGTAGACCTAAATACAGCAACATTTTCACTTATCTCATATGTTGCTGGTATATCTAAAAAGCAAGCAAAAGCAATAGTTAAACATAGAGAAGATAATCGGAAAATATTCAGAAAGAAAAGAACTTTTAAAAGTATCTGGAGTAGGAGAAAAAGCATTTACACAAGCAGCAGGATTTTTAAGAATCTATGATGGTAAAAATAGTATAGAAATGACAGGGATTCATCCAGAAAGTTATGAATTAGCAAGAAAAATACTTGAATATGTTGGAGAAAATGAAGAAAGTTTAAAAGACAAGAAGAAAAAAGAAGAAACAGTAGAAAAAGTATTAAAATTAGATAAAAATAAACTTTTAAAAGAAGAACAATTTAAAGAATATGGAAAATATGAAATAGAAGACACAATAAAAGAACTTGTAAAACCAGGTATAGATATAAGAGAAGAATTACAAAAACCAATACTTAGAAATGATATTTTAGAATTTGAAGATATACAAGTAGGAATGGAGCTAGAAGGAACAGTAAGAAACGTAGCAGCATTTGGTGCTTTTGTAGATATAGGAATACATGATGATCGGACTTGTACATATTTCTGAAATGAGTGAAAAATTTGTAAAAGATCCTAAAGATATAGTTAAAGTAGGAGATATTGTAAAAGTTAAGGTTATAGAAAAAGATTTAGATAGACAAAAAGTAAAATTAAGTATGAAAATTTAAGAAAAGAAAGGTATTTATAATGAGAATTCCTAAAATTAGATTTAAAGATAGTATACCATTAGTAGTTATACTAATATTAATAATTATATCAATAATATATATGATTAATTATTTTCAAATATTAGAAAAAAAATATAATGAAGGAAAGAAAAAACAAGAAAATGTTGCAGAAATTTCTAAAGTTATAGAAAAAGTATTAGTAGCAAATATGGTATTATCAGATAAAGAATATGAAGCAGAAGAAAAAATAGAACAGATAATAAAAGATAATAGTAAGAGTAATGAAGAAAAAGAAAGTCTAAAAAAAGGAGTATTAGAGGAACTAAAAAATAATACTGGGAATGATAGTAGAACTACAATATTAGAATATCAAGTTAAACTTACAGATAAGGATATTGTAGAAGAAATAACATATTATGTTAGAAGTAAAAATGAAGATATAATAAAAAAAGAAAAAGAAAAATATAAGAATAGTACAACATATAAGCTAATAGAAGAAAAAAATGACAAAGAAGTACAAGAATTAAAATATAAGGTTACAAGTAATATTGGAAAAACAACAGGTGAAATAATTACAATATTAAATGGATTAATGAGTAATAACAAGTTTAATTTTACAATGTCAGATAGTAATCAAACTAAAGACAATAATACTGAAAGTGATCTTAAAAAATTACAATAAAGATTTTACAAAAATGAAAAAGTGTTATATACTAGTTATGTACAAAAGAGTGATACTTAAAGATTTGATTAAATTTTAAGGAGGAATAACAATGATAAATAAACATGAAACAATCTATCAGGAATTGACACCTGAAGAAATCAGAGAGCAATATGGTCTTCAAATTGATGAAGATCTGGAAAAATATGTAAAAAAAATAAACCTTCAATCGAAGGGAAGAAAAATCAAAATTGTTTATAAAAAAGGTGGTGAAAAAAATGCCTGAGGAATACATGAATTTAAATGAGGTTCGGCAATTATTAGGAATGCCGAAATACGAGTTTAGTGAAAGAGAAGTAATAGCAGCTTTAGTTGAATATAATAAAAATAATTCAACAAAAATTATCTTGGTAGAGGAGTAGTGATTTTTATGAAATCAAAAAGTCTTGTAAGCCTGGAAAAAGCAGCACAACTTGTAAATAAGTGCGAGTGCTGTAATACTATAACAGAGATACTTGTAGCACTTGAAAGGTACAATATTATTAATTGTACTGACTATGAATTAGAGCTTGATTATAAATTATATACCACAAATGATTGTGGTATGTGTGCTCTGGTAAAAAATCTGATAAAGTCTCAGAATCTAAAAATTCAGGTTATTCGGGTAGAATCAGATCAGCAAATAGAGTATTTGAGAAAAAATAATGTAAATAGCTTTCCAGTATTAGAAATAAGAGCTGGAGAGAAAACAGAATTTATTACAGGCAGTGAAGCAGGGGCGTATATTGCTTCAAATATGTCTTCAAATATGTCAAAATTCAAATAAATAAGAATAAAAGAAAAAGCTTTAGGGACTAATAGTTTTTAAAGCTTTTTTCTTATTTTTAACAAAATATATTTACAAAATTATAAAATTATGTTAACATATGTTTGAGGTTATTTGAGATTTAATTTTTAAATTTAGAAATTAAGGAGGTGTGATTATAATGGTAAAATATATTACTTTAGAGGAAGCAATAGATCTTCTTGATTTAAGTTCGGATGCAAAGGAACAAGAGATAAGAAGAGAACTTGAAAAGTTCAATATTAAGAATAAAACACATTACATAATAAATTAAAAAATTGTGTAATAAAATTTTGAGAAGGATGTGTGTAAGATGAGAGATAGATTTGACTTTTTTGTTCAAAATGGTACCGCTGAGGCTTTAGATATTGAAGAGATTGTAAAATGTTTAGATCCCAATAAGGGAGAATATAGAATACATTATCTGAAATGTGATAGAAAAAATGGACATAAGCTTCCTATGTTAGAATTAACGTTTACAACAGGTGAGACTTGCGAATATGTTGATACGGAGATGTTTAGAGTAATTCTAAATGTTACAAAAATAGGAATGAAATTGCCTAAATAGTATTATTAAAGAGATCTTAAAGACAAAAATTTGTTTTTAAGGTCTTTTTTGTGTTTTAAATAGAGTTTTATGGTATAATATATTTGTATATTTATATATGAGATTATTATTTTCTTCATGTTTACAAAAAAAGTAATTAATGATAGAATATATAATGTTATGCTATAGGTATAATAGTTTATGAAGAAGGAGGAAAAAGAATGCCAACTATTAATCAATTAGTAAGAAAAGGTAGAAAAACTTCTAAAGCAAAGTCTAAAACACCAGCATTAGCAAAAGGTTATGACTCAAAGAGAAAGACACATACAAATAATCGTTCTCCATTTAAAAGAGGAGTTTGTACAGTAGTTAAGACTGTAACACCTAAGAAACCTAACTCAGCTTTAAGAAAAGTTGCAAGGGTAAGATTATCTAATGGTTATGAAGTAACAGCATATATCCCAGGAGAAGGACACAACTTACAAGAACACAGTGTTGTTATGATAAGAGGTGGAAGAGTAAAAGACTTACCAGGGGTTAGATATCATATTGTTCGTGGTACTCTAGATACAGCAGGAGTTAACAACAGACAACAAGGTAGATCAAAATATGGTGCGAAAAAACCAAAGAAATAATATAATCAGTTGGTGCCAATAATTTTGTAAATTATATGCACATACTGGAAAAAGAATAATTTTTTTAGAGTACCTTTTTAAGAGATTCTTAAAAATGCTTATTAAAAATTAAAATAAAATAAGGAGGGAAGAAAAGTGCCAAGAAAAGGACATATAGCAAAAAGAGAAGTATTAGCAGATCCTAAATATAATAGCAAATTAGTTACTAAATTAGTAAATACTGTAATGCTAGATGGAAAGAAAACAGTTGCACAAAAAATAGTATATACTGCATTTTCTATAATCGAAGAGAAATTAGAAAGACCAGCATTAGAACTATTTGAAGAAGCGTTAGAAAATATTAAACCTGTTCTAGAAGTAAAAGCAAGAAGAATAGGTGGGGCAACATACCAAGTTCCATTAGAAATAAGAGCAGACAGAAGACAAACACTAGGATTAAGATGGCTAGTAGGATATGCAAGAAAAAGACATGAAAAAACTATGGCAGATAAACTTGCAGGAGAAATAATGGATGCATTAAACCAAAATGGTGGAGCACACAAGAAAAAAGAAGAAGTACACAAAATGGCAGAAGCAAATAAAGCATTTGCACATTACAGATATTAATATAAACTTTAGAATAGTTTAGAAGGGAAAGATTTATGGCAAAAAGAGAAGTTCCATTAAATAGATTAAGAAATATAGGAATAATGGCTCATATTGATGCAGGTAAGACAACTGTAACAGAAAGAATACTTTTCTATTCAGGAAAAATCCATAAAATAGGTGAAACACATGATGGTGCATCACAAATGGACTGGATGAAAGATGAACAAGAAAGAGGTATTACAATTACATCTGCTGCAACAACATGTTCATGGAAAAATCATAAAATAAACATTATAGATACACCAGGACACGTTGACTTTACAGTAGAAGTTGAAAGATCTTTAAGAGTATTAGATGGTGCAGTATGTATATTATCTTCAAAAGATGCAGTACAACCACAATCAGAAACTGTTTGGAGACAAGCAGATAAGTACAAAGTTCCAAGAATGGTATTTGTAAATAAGATGGATATGATGGGAGCAGATTTTTATAATTGTTTAGCACAATTAGATAAAAGATTACACTGTAACCCTGTTGCAATACAACTTCCAATAGGAGCATCTGAAACATTTGTAGGTATAATAGATTTAATAACAATGAAAGCATTATACTATAAAGATGAAGAAGGTAAAATAATAGAAGAAAAAGAAATACCAGCAGAATTAGTAGAAAAAGCTAATGAATATAGAGCAAAAATGGTTGAAACAGCAGCAGAACAAGATGATGATATAATGATGAAATACTTAGATGGAGAAGAATTAACTGAAACTGAAATAAGAAAAGGTTTAAGAAAAGCTACATTAAGTAATAATGCAACACTTGTATGTTGTGGATCAGCATATAAAAACAAAGGACTACAATTATTATTAGATAATATAGTAGAATATTTACCATCACCATTAGATATTGATCATATTAAAGGTGTTGATGAAGACGGAAATGAAATGGAAAGAGAAACATCAGATGATGCACCATTTTCAGCACTTGCATTTAAAATTGCAACAGATCCATATGTAGGAAGATTATGCTTCTTTAGAGTATATTCAGGTACATTAGAATCAGGTTCATATGTATTAAATGCAACAAAGAATAAAAAAGAAAGAGTTGGAAGAATACTTCAAATGCATGCTAATAAGAGAACAGAATTAAAAGAAGTATTAGCAGGAGATATAGCAGCAGCAATAGGATTTAAAGATGTAACAACAGGTGATACATTATCAGATATTGAAAATCCAATAATACTAGAAACTATGGAATTCCCAGAACCAGTTATTGATGTTGCGATAGAACCAAAAGATAAAGATGCACAAGAAAAAATGGGTATAGCTTTATCAAAACTATCAGAAGAAGATCCAACATTTAAAATCTATACAAATGCAGAAACAGGACAAGTTGTTATTGCAGGTATGGGTGAATTACACTTAGAAATAATTGTAAGTAGATTAAAAGATGAATTTAATGTAGACTGTACAGTAGGTAAACCACAAGTTGCATACAAAGAAACAATAAGAAAAGAAGTTGAAATAGAAGGTAAATTTGTAAGACAATCAGGTGGTAGAGGACAATATGGTCACGTATGGTTAAAATTACAACCATTAGAACCAGGTGAAGGATTCAAGTTTGAAAACAAAATCGTTGGTGGTGTAATACCAAAAGAATACATCAAACCAGTAGAAGAAGGTATAAAAGAAGCAGCATTATCAGGTGTACTTGCTGGATATCCAGTAATAGACTTTAAAGCAACACTATTTGACGGATCATTCCATGATGTTGACTCATCAGAAATGGCTTTCAAAATAGCAGGATCAATGGCATTTAAAGATGGAGCTAAAAAAGCAAATCCAGTAATACTAGAACCTATAATGAGAGTTGAAATAACAGTACCAGAAGAATATGTTGGAGATGTTATAGGAGATATGAACTCAAGACGTGGTAGAATGGAAGGTGTAGAAGCACAACCAGGAATACAAATAATAAAAGGATTTATTCCACTATCAGAAATGTTTGGATATGCAACAACACTTCGTTCTAAGACACAAGGTAGAGGGACATATTCAATGGAACCATCACATTATGAAGAAGTTCCAAGAAATATCTTAGATACTATAGTAGCATCAAAACAAAAATAGTATTTAATAGAATAATGTAATATGCAGTGCCTATTATAACTTTTATAAAAGGTAAAAAAGGCACTTGCAAATATACATAAAATAATATAAAATAAGTTTATAAAATATAATTAGGAGGAAAAAATAACATGGCAAAAGAAAAATTTGAAAGAACAAAACCACATGTTAATATAGGAACAATCGGGCACGTTGACCATGGTAAAACTACTACAACTGCAGCGATAACAAAATATTTAAGTTTATTAGGACAAGCTAAATTTGAAGCTTATGACCAAATAGACGGAGCACCAGAAGAAAGAGAAAGAGGTATTACAATTAATACAGCTCACGTTGAATATGAATCAGCAACTAGACATTATGCACACGTTGATTGTCCAGGACACGCTGACTATGTTAAAAACATGATCACAGGTGCAGCACAAATGGATGGGGCAATATTAGTTGTTTCAGCAGCTGATGGACCAATGCCTCAAACAAGAGAACACATATTACTTGCAAGACAAGTTGGGGTTAAATACATAGTTGTTTACTTAAACAAAACAGATATGGTTGATGATCCTGAATTATTAGAATTAGTAGAAATGGAAGTAAGAGACTTATTAAATGAATATGATTTCCCAGGAAATGATATTCCAATCGTTAAAGGTTCATCATTAAAGATATTAGAATCTACATCAACAGATCCTAATGATCCAGTATATGCACCTATGAAAGAATTAATTGAAGCAATAGATACATATATACCAACTCCAGAAAGAACTACTGATAAACCATTCTTAATGCCTATAGAAGATATATTCTCAATCACAGGTAGAGGAACAGTTGCTACAGGTAGAGTAGAAAGAGGAGAAATTAAATTAAATGACGAAGTTGAAATCGTTGGATTAACAACAGAAAGAAAGAAAACAGTTGTTACAGGTATAGAAATGTTTAGAAAATTATTAGATTCAGCAGAAGCTGGAGATAATGCAGGATTATTATTAAGAGGTATAAACAAGACAGATATCGAAAGAGGACAAGTTATTGCTAAACCAGGAACAATTAATCCACATACTAAATTTACAGCTGAAGTTTATGTTCTAACAAAAGACGAAGGTGGAAGACATACTCCATTCTTTAAAGGATATAGACCACAATTCTTCTTTAGAACAACTGACGTTACAGGTGTAATTGAATTACCAGAAGGAACAGAAATGGTTATGCCAGGGGATAATGTTAAGATGACAATCGAACTTATAACTCCTATAGCTGTTGAAGAAGGATCAAGATTCGCTATCCGTGAAGGTGGTAGAACAGTTGGTTCAGGTATAGTTTCTTCAATAATAAAATAATTATAGATAAAATATATAATTAGAAGAATAGATAAAAAGTGTATAATCAATTTTATTGACATATACACTTTTTTGCTATATAATGTAGCATGTAAACTGCTTAATCAAGGTTATAAATCTTTTTAAATAAAGTACCTTTAATTAACGGTTAGCGAGTATTACGAAATGGAGGAATTTGCGATGTACGCAATTATAGAAGCATGTGGAAAACAATATAAAGTAGAAAAAGGTAGTATAGTATACTTTGAAAAGTTAGACGCAGAAAAAGGAAAAAAAGTTACATTTGACAAAGTGTTACTTGTATCTGATAAAGAAACAAAAATAGGAACACCATATGTAGATGGTATAAAAGTAGAAGGAAAAATAGTTGAACACGTAAAAGGTGAAAAAATAAAAATATTTAAATATAAACCTAAAAAAGATTACAGAAAAACTATTGGACATAGACAAAATTATACTAAAGTTGAAATAACAAATATTTCAGCAGCAAAATAATACATAAAAATTTATAAAGAAAGAGGTGAACTAAGTGGCACATAAAAAAGGTCAAGGTAGCGTTAAAAATGGACGCGATAGCATATCAAAAAGATTAGGTCTTAAGAAAAATGACAAACAATATGTTAAAGCAGGAAATATTATAATAAGACAAAGAGGAACTAAATACCATCCAGGAAATAATGTTGGAATTGGAAAAGATGACACTTTATTTGCATTAATAGATGGACAAGTTAAGTTCGAACGTTATGGAAGAACAAGAAAAAAAGTAAGTGTATATGAAACACTTGAAGAAAAATAATAATCAATAAAGTAAAATAAGTAATAAAAAGAGATGAGAGGAATACTAAATTTCTCTCAAATTTATACTCAAAATATATGTTAATAAAAAAGATTAAAAAACTTTAAAAAGTTTTTATAAAAGTGTTGACATATAACAGAAAGTAATATATTATATATATACAGTCGAGAACGACTGTATTTTAATGAATACAGTACATTGAAAAATAAACAATATCCTTTAGAGAAAAACCAAGCGGACAG
>ERZ773083.1912-NODE-1912-length-13516-cov-2.682713_pt1 | contig 13516 bp, 9 predicted proteins | sample MGYA00511465_ERZ773083 | MGnify/ENA primary metagenome ERZ773083 (study PRJEB29015, sample SAMEA2738001) | human oral metagenome | biome: human oral; feature: human-associated habitat; material: dental | place: China | collected 2060 ... | reverse complement strand
AAAATAACGGCAGGGTATGTTCACCGTAAACACCATGAACACCACGCCCAAGAACAAAATCCCAAGGTGCTTAATGATGGGCGCGAGGTAACTTCCGCCCTTATATGTGAGGGAAGAAGATGCCGAAAACACCTCTACGGCACTGATAAGGCATAGGAAGAAGAATATCATCCATATCACCTTGTCGCCCTTGAAGAAGTTGCCTAATGATTTGTTAAGTGCCATTTGCGTGTGAAGTTAGAGGTTTCGAACCAATGTCTTGAACTGCTCGCCTCGGTCTTCCATGTTTTTAAAGAGGTCGAAACTAGCGCAACAGGGACTCAGCAGCACGGTATAACCCGCCTTGGCCATGCCTGCGCAGGCCGTTACGCATTCTTTCATGCTGTGAGTGTCGGCCACGGGCAAGCCCAGATGGTCGAAGTTCTGGTGCAGTTTGGTGTTATCGGCACCAAGATACACCAATGCGGCGCACTTTTCTTTTACCAAATCCTTGATGGGTTCGTAGTCGTTGCCCTTGTCTTTGCCGCCGATGATGAGTATCGTCGGGGCTGTCATGGCCTCCAAGGCATAACGGCAGGCATCTACGTTGGTGGCTTTCGAGTCGTTGATGTAGTTTACGCCGTGCATGGTGGCCACGCGTTCCATGCGATGCTCAACGCCTGGGAAATCACTAAGACCTTGTTCAACCACGTCTTGCGGAATGCCTGCGGCGCGTGCGGCCAATGCCGCGGCCAACGAATTATAGAGGTTGTGTTTGCCTGGCAAGCTCAAATGCGCTTGCGGCATATTGAAGTCGAGCGGGGCAGGCAGCGTTATCTGTCCATCGGAAACGTATGCGGCTGCGCCCGTTTCGCGATTTTCGGCAAAGGGACAGATGCGTGCAGACACGTCATACTTCTGCAATTCGGGTTTCACCACGGGGTCGTCGGCCCAATAGATGAAGTAGTCTTGCGGCCCAAGGTTCTGCAATATGCGCATCTTAGCATCTACATAACCCTGCATGCGATAGTTATAACGGTCCAAATGGTCGGGCGTGATGTTGAGCAACACGGCGATATGCGCCTTAAAGCGGTACATGTTTTCGAGTTGAAAGCTGCTCAACTCAATAACATACCACTGGTGTGCGCCTTCGGCCACTTGCAAAGCCAAACTACGGCCAATGTTTCCGCCTAGCCCTACGTTATAGCCTGCGGCCTTAAAGATGTGATAGATGAGCGAGGTGGTGGTGGTTTTGCCGTTACTTCCCGTGATGCACACCATTTTGGCATCGGTGTATCGGGCTGCAAATTCTATCTCGCTGATGATGCCGATGCCCTTACTTATGGCTTTCTGCACCATAGGCACTTCGCTTGGGATGCCAGGACTCTTCACTATCTCCGTGGCGTTAAGTATCTTCGCCTCGGTGTGTTGCCCTTCTTCCCATTCGATGCCGTGGTTGTCGAGCATCTGTTTGTATTTGTCTTTGATGGTTCCCATGTCCGAGACAAACACATCCAAGCCCTTTTGCTTGGCCAATACGGCCGCTCCCACGCCGCTTTCGGCCGCTCCTAATATCACTATTCTGTCCATTTCTGCTTTTTTCCTTTGTTGTTTGTCGTTGCGGTGCCGGCTCGTTGCCGTTAGCCGAATGGGTCGACACCTTATTATATATAGAGAGAGGCCCTACCTTCCCTAGCCTCTACCTTACTTTAAGGGTGATGATGGTTAGAGCCGCCAAGATGATGGTTATAATCCAAAAGCGGATGGTAATCTTCGACTCGTGCACCGCTCCATTGGGCTTTTTCAGCACGTAACGGCAGTCGGGGTCCAGCTGTTCGTCCTGCGTACGGAAGTTATCGTGTATGGGCGTGCGCTTAAATATGCGCTGCTTTACGCCCCGTCGTTTGCCCATCTTGAAATAATACACTTGCAACATCACGCTCAAACTCTCTACAAAGAAGATGCCGCAGAGTATGGGTAGCAGCAGTTCCTTGTGAATAATGATGGCTCCCACGGCGATAATGCCGCCAATGGTAAGCGAACCCGTATCACCCATGAACACTTGTGCAGGGTAAGCGTTGTACCAAAGGAAACCAATGAGCGCGCCAATGAAGGCACAGAAGAACACCACTAGCTCTTGCGAACCTGGTATATACATGATGTTGAGGTAGGCGGCGAACTCTAAGTGCGAACTGACGTAGGCCAAAATACCCAACACCACGCCGATAATGGCACTGTTGCCGGCGCACATGCCGTCCATGCCGTCGTTGAGATTGGCTCCGTTGCTCACGGCCGTCACCACGAAAATGGTCATAATCACGAAGAGAACCCATCCTGCCGCGGTTTTATACTTGCCCATAAACGACATCACACGCGAGTAGTCTAGGTTGTGTCCTTTAACAAAGGGGATAGTGGTTTTAAGCGACTTGCGCGCCTCGCTGCGGTGTTTCACCACCACCTCGGTATTGTTTTTGCGCTGTAAAGCAAGGTTCTCGTTCATCTTCACGTCGGGCGATGCCCATAGAACAAGGCCCACGATAAGTCCGATACCCACCTGTCCCACAATCTTGTACTTGCCTTTCAGTCCCTCTTTGTTGTGGCGGAATATCTTAATGAAGTCGTCCATGCCGCCCAAAAAGCCCAACCACACGGTGGTTATCACCATCAATATGAGGTAAATGTTGCGCAACCTACCCAGCAACAGCACGGGAACGAGTATGGCAACGATGATGATGATGCCGCCCATGCTGGGCACGCCAATCTTCTTAACGCCGAAGGGGTCGATGCTGGCGTCGCGTTGTACCTCGGTTATTTGCTTTCGTTTGAGGTACTTGATAAACTTCTCGCCGAACCATGCCGATATAACTAACGACAATATCATGGCCAACAGTGCCCTGAACGAGATGTATCCCCAGATGTGGGTTCCCGATATGCCAAACTGTTCTAAGAAACGGAAGAGATAATATAACATGTTTTGAGTTTATGAGGTTGTAAGTTTATGAGGAGTTAAGTCAGGAGTTAAGGAGTTAGGGAGTTAAGGAGTTAAGCCGTATGCCTCGTGTAACTGGTCATCTTTTCGCTTCTAATTTGCAAGGCATTTAAGAAGTTAAGGAGTTAAGCCGTATGCTCGTGTAGCTGGTCCTCTTCTCGCTTTTGATGAGCAAGATATTTAAGAAGTTAAGCCGTTTGCCTTATTAGGATAGCTCATTTTTACTTCTAGTTTGCAAGGCATTTTACGCCCCTCTCCCCTTGGAGAGGGGTTGGGGGTGAGGCTTTTTTTTAAAAGTTCTCCTTCACCACCTCCTTATCATCGAAGTGGTGTTTAACGCCTTCTATTTCCTGATAGTCCTCGTGTCCCTTGCCTGCAACAAGCACCACATCGCCTTTCTGCGCCATCATGCACGCCGTGCGGATAGCCTCGCGGCGGTCTACGATAGAAATAACTTTCTTCATTTGCTGCGCATTAAGTCCCGCAAGCATGTCGTTGATGATGGCCTGTGGGTCTTCAAAGCGGGGGTTATCGCTGGTTATTATCACGCGGTCGCTCTGTTTCACGGCCTCTACAGCCATCAACGGGCGCTTTCCCTTGTCGCGATTGCCGCCTGCGCCACACACGGTGATAACCTTTCCCTTGCCGTTCAGCACCTCGTGAATGGCGTTCAGCACATTCTCCAAGGCATCGGGCGTGTGCGCATAGTCAACAATGACCGTGTAACCTTCCGGCGAACGCAGCGGTTGAAGCCTGCCGTTAACGCTGTGCAGGGTGCTCATCACCAACAAAATGTCTTCGGGACGCTTGCCCAACAGCACTGCCGTGCCGAAAACTGCCAACAGATTGCTAACATTAAACTTGCCAATGAACTGCACGCCAACCTCTGCACCATTTATTTCGAGATACATTCCCTCGAAGTGGCACTCCAATATCTTCGCCTTGAAGTCGGCCATGCTACGCGTAGAGTAGGTCTTCACCGTGGCACGCGTGTTCTGAACCATCACCATTCCGTTCTTGTCGTCGGCATTGGTAAGGGCAAAGGCCTGCTTGGGCAGCATGTCGAAGAAGGCCTTCTTGGCGTTGCGATAGTTCTCGAAGGTTTTGTGATAGTCCAGATGGTCGCGAGTTAGGTTCGAGAACACGCCGCCGGCGAAGGTCAATCCGCCTATGCGCTTTTGTGCGATGGCATGCGAACTGCACTCCATAAACACATATTCGCACCCCGCCTCCACCATCCGATGCAGCAAAGCGTTGAGCGCAATAGGGTCGGGCGTGGTGTGATCGGCGGGTACGGCCTCGTCTTCGATGTAGTTGCACACCGTGGAGAGCAGTCCGCAACGATGTCCGAACTTCCTGAACATATCGTATAATAAGGTGGCGATGGTGGTTTTGCCGTTCGTTCCCGTTACGCCCACCAGTTTCAACTTCTTCGAAGGCTCGCCGTAGAACAACGTTGCAACGGGGCCAACGGCATCTTCGGTACTCTCCACCTGCACGAATGTAACGCCTTGGGGCAGCTGTTCGGGCATTGTTTCGCACAACACGGCTGTTGCACCTTGTGCCACAGCCTTGTCGATAAACGTGTGCCCGTCCACCTGCGTGCCCTTAATGGCCACGAAGAGGTGGCCCGGCCCAACCTTTCGCGAGTCGATGTCCACACCGGTTATCTGCACTTCGGCGTTGCCCACCACGCTTAGGGGCTTCACGTTTTTTAGAATACTACTAAGTGTCATTGTCGTTATTGTTTTGTTTCGCCAGCGAAAGGGGTGCGCACATCGCATGCCTCGCGCCCCTCGCCGTGGCCATATATATTGCTTATCCTTCTAAAACCAGTTCGCACTTCATGCCCATTTTGAGCGGCGTACCCGGTTCTATGCTCTGCTTAACCACCTTGCCGCGACCCACGAGCCTTACTTTCACGCCTCGGCTTTCAACTAGATATACGGCATCGCGCGCACCCATGCCATGCACATTGGGCATTTGCGAACGCACAAATTGCCGTGTTCTTTTCAGCGACACGGCTTTTCCGCCCTCGATCGCGGCCTGCCCCCAAATGGCTTTCGTGTTGGCATCGCCCGCTTTCCAGTCTACAAGGGTCTTTACGCCAAGGTGCGACAGCACATAGTCGGCCGCCAGAACATTGCCCGACTTCACTTCGGGATAGAGTATCGACGAGCTGTCGCGGGCATCGCGGGCATCCAGCTTGATGTCTTTGGCCATGATGCCCTCGGCTATGTTCCTAAAAACAGGGCCGCACATCAGTCCACCCGATGCGGGGATGCCCGTTTTCTGTATGCAGACGATGCAACTGTATCGCGGAGCCTCGGCAGGGAAGTAGCCGGCAAAGCTCAACAGATAGTCTACACTACCGCTTTTATAGCCTGCCGCGCCCTTAGACATTTGCGCCGTGCCTGTTTTGCCGGCCACCTGAAAGAGGTTCGAGCCGGCTTTCTTGGCCAACCCTTGGCTCACCACCTTGCGCAACACATCTTGTATCAGTTTTACCGTTCGGGGCTTGCATATCTGTTCGTAGCCTTTCATCGGCTCTGGGGGGAAGTCCATGATGGTAACGCCGCCCTTCACCACCTTTTTAACAAAGCGAGGGCGCATCAGCTTGCCGCCATTGGCTATGGCGTTATAGAAGGCCAGCATCGAAATGGGCGGCACCTGCGTTTCGTAGCCGATGCTCATCCACGGCAGGGCTGTGTTGCTCCAATTCACCCATTGTCCGTTGGGGGCTTTCTTGGGCATGCGAATCTTTGCCGGCGACGAACCTACAAGGGGTATTTGAAAGTCTAACCCAAGTCCCAGGCGGTATATGCCGCGCACAAACCGTTCGGGATTGTTGTGATAATATTGGTCGATTACGCGACTCACACCGATGTTGGAGCTCACTTCGAGCGAACGCGACACCGACAGAACGCCATAACCACCGCGCCGCCAGTTGTGGTCGCGCATCTCTCGGCCATACATTGGCCACGTTCCGCCACCCGTATTCACTTGATATGCAGTGTCCACCACGCCGTCGTCTATGGCCGTCATGATGCTGGCCACCTTAAACACCGAGCCTGGTTCCAGCAAATCGCTCACCGCATGGTTTTTCAATTCGCGGTATTCGCCGTCCTGACAGCGTTCCATGTTAACGATGGCCTTCACGTCGCCCGTGGCTACTTCCATCACAATCACCACGCCCACCCTTGCGCTAATCTCCTTCAACTCTTCGAGAAGCGAGCGTTCGGCCAAGTCTTGCATGCTCACATCGATGGTGGTAACGATGTCGGCGCCATCAATTGGGGGCGTGTCCATGATGTCGAGGAACCTGTTGAGCACCTTGCGACGATGGATAATGCCGTTAGAACCACGCAGGATTGAGTCGTAAGACAGCTCCAAACCAAAGCGCGCCGTATCTTTTGCGCCATACATGTCGCCCACGGTGCGCCCTGCCAACGAACCATACGGGCGTTGGCGCGCATTGAACTCTTCGGTATGGAAACCGCTCTTATACTTCGACAGGTTGAATACGGGCAGCATGCGCACCTCGGTATAGGTGTTATAGTCCACGCGCCTGTCCAACAACAGCCAATGCCTGCTTTGCTTGTTGCGCCCTTCTTCCAAGTGTCGCCTGAAACTTGCGGCCGATTTTTCGGGGAAAATGGTGTGCAGGCCTTGGCAAATGGAGTCGAGTTTCACCTCCCACAGCGAGTCGTTCTTGGCCTCGCGCAGGGCGTTGAAGTCCATATACAACTTATATTCGGGCAACGACGAGGCCATCAGTTGCTCGTCGCAGCTCAATATGTTCCCGCGCATGGGCTTAACGCTCACGCTGTCTTTCTTCTGGCGGTCGGCCACGGCCATCCAATAGTCGCGCTTAGCCATCATGATATAAAGCGTCTTGCCAATCACCGCAATGGCCACCATCGTCATCAAGATGGTGATGAAGGTGTAGCGCGGCATGATTTTCTTCGACTCGAACTTGCTCATTCTTCGGGAACGTTTATGATATATGGTGGTTGGTCGGGCATGTGCAATGTTGTGTCGTTGCTTTCGCGCAGCAACCTCAGCACGTGGCTCTCCCTACTCTTCTCGGTTATTTGGCTATTGCTCGACAGCGACTTGTACTTGGCGTCTTGCAATTCTTTCGTCAGCTGGTCTATCTCGATGAGATACTGTTGGCAACTGTACCTGTTGGCGATATACACAAAGATGAAAGCCGTGATAAGCAGCAACAACCATATCTGCTTGCGTATGGTTGATGTGTTGAGGATGTCGCCACCAATGATTTTCATGAAGGTGAGGTTCGATGTCAATGGTGCATCGCTCTCGGTGGCTTGTTCCATAATGGCCTCTTTCAGCGTGGGCAGCTCGTCGGTTGCGGCCTCTTTCGTTTCGGCCTCATCCTCGTTTGTGCCCCCGCGCTCGCCTGCTTTGTCTTCGTTTGGGCGTTTCTCGCCTTTCGCGACCGCTTTCTTAGCGGCCTCGCTCTCTCGCTTTGCTATGTTCTTCAATGTCTCCACGGGGTCTGGTCCCTCGTTCGGCTGCTCCACAGTAAACCGAAGGTCGGGTTCGCCCGCGTTCATGTCTTTATCTTTCATCTCTTTTCTGCAATTCTAAGTTTTGCACTTCGGCTCCGCGGGTTGCGCAGTTGTTCGTCGTCTGTGGGCACAATCACCTTATTGTTCACCAACGCGAATGGCGTTTGCGCCCGCCCAAAGAAGTCTTGAGATAGTTTCCCTTCCACATTTCCCGTCTTCATAAAGTTTTTCACCATGCGGTCTTCCAGGCTGTGGTAAGTTATTACGCTCAGTCGCCCACCTTTTCCTAACCATTGTGCTGCGGCTTGCAGCATCTCTTTAAGGGCGTTCATCTCGTTGTTCACCTCGATGCGCAGGGCTTGGAAAAGCTTGGCCATCTCCTTTTTTTCGCGTTCGCGCTTAAAGAAAGGCTCCACTATGGCCGCAAACTGCTGTGTGGTTTGCACGGGGGCTTTGGCTCGCGCCTTTACAATGGCCGATGCCATGCGGCGCGATTGGCGTATCTCGCCATAAAGGAAAAACACATCGGCCAACCTCTCTTCGTCGTAGGTGTTCAGCACCTGCGCGGCGGTTAAGGTGGCGTTCTTGTTCATTCGCATGTCGAGCGGGGCATCGAAACGGAAGGAGAAACCGCGTTCTTGGTCGTCGAAATGGTGCGACGACACGCCCAAGTCGGCCAATATGCCGTCAACATGGTCTACGCCGTAGTAGCGCATCCAGTTGTCTAGGTATCTAAAATTGCTCCGCACAAAGGTAAACCGCTCGTCGTTGGCCAGTGGTTGTTGCCCGTCGGGAAATTCGTGGCGCGTGTTTTCTTCGGCATCTGCATCTTGGTCGAAACTGAAAAGGCGCGCCGTACGGTCCATTTTGGAAAGTATGTGGCGCGTATGTCCGCCACCGCCAAAGGTTACGTCTACATAAACGCCGCCTTCAACGATGTTCAATGCGTCTACGCTCTCGGCAAGTAGCACCGGCACATGATACCCTTGGGCTGTAATGATGTTGTCGTTGTTCATTGGTTTTCTCCTTCCGGCAATGCCATGATGGCCTCAACGGCCGGTCCGAAGTCGTGGGCAGCCACGAAAGGCTGTTGCGTATTGGCCTCGCTCCAAATCTCAATGGTGTCGCCCATGCCCAAGAAACGAATGCTTTGGCTTATCTGGGCCATCGCCATATAACGTTTCGGAATGAGGAAACGCCCGTTTCCATCGAGCGTAACCAGTTCCACATCAGACACGAATTGCCTGAAAAGTTGCTGGTGGGCGGCGTTCCAACGCGACAGTCGGTTGCGTAGCGCATCCATCTGTTCGTTCCAAACGCTTTCTGGGTAAAGCACCAAACAAGGTTGGTGCAGGTCTTTGCAAAGCACAAGACTTTCTTCGCCCGATGCTTGCAGCACCTTGCGGAAAGCGACGGGCAAGAACACCCTTCCCTTCGCATCTGTCTTTGCTTCTGTGTTACCCAAGAACCGCATTCTTTTCTATTAGATGGAAACTACCGCCAAAGTTAATCATTTTTCCCCATCTTCCCCCACTTTTCTCCACAAAATGTGCTAATTGCGAAAGAAGAATTATGTTAAAAGAGAATTTCCAAGGCGTTATTGTCTTCGACATTTGGGCCTGAAAGGCTAGCATTTATAGGGACATACAAGGTTAAGGCAGCTACAACGCCCCGCATTTTTAGGGTTTTTAGGTGGGCAAGATTATCCAACAGCATTGGAACACAAGAGAAGCTGCCTTGCTCTCCCCCTCATCGACATGCAAAAAAACTGCTTTCAGCTTGTAGGGTGTCACTTATTTCTTCTCAGCAAAGGTGCTGTTCCTCCAATGATAAACTTTGAAATAGAAGAGTCTCTTCTCTTCGGTTAAATAATTCGCCAACCCTTCGTCGATAAGCCTCTTGATGTTGTACCTTTGCAAAAAAAATAGACACATGAAGGTAGCGTTATTACAATTGTCCGATATTCATATTCAATCTGATAAGGATTTTATTATCATGCACCAAGAAGAGTTTTATCGTTCCTGTAAGGCTCTGATAAATGAATGTACAAAGCTGATAGTTGTTATCACTGGTGATATTGCATTCAAAGGAAGTAAAGAGGAATATGATTTAGCTTATAACTGGCTCAAAAAGTGTGAAGATTCTTGGAAACATGAGGCTAAGTTCCTAAACTCGGTAGAGTATATTGCAGTTCCTGGCAATCACGATTGTGATTTCTCTACACAAAATGAGGTTAGGGAAATAGTAATCAGCTCCTTGTCCCAAAAAGATACCGTAGGTTCGGGTAATGCTACATTGCCTTGCCTCTCTGTTCAGGAGAATTTTTGGTCTTTCTATAATAGACTGAGAAAAGAGAATTTAAGTGAAAAGATATCATGGCTTCATGAGGTTCGATTAAAACAAGACTTTAGCATTTTCTTCAATTGCTACAATAGTGCCTTTTTATCTCAACTCAAAGAAAAACCTGGTGGACTGATCATACCACAAGACAAATTTATAAATACAATACGTAACCATCCTCAGGATATAATCATTTCACTTTACCACCATAATACCGGGTGGCTGAATCCTAATACTCCATTAAACAACAAGAAAACTTTTGAAAATCATTTATTTTCAACGTCTGATATTGTTATGTGTGGACATGAACACTCGAATCAAGATAGAAAAATTTCATCATTATCTGATTATCAAGAGCTTATATACTTTGAGAATTCCGCGTTTCAATACGAGGGAATTTCTAAGTATAGTTTAATTGTGCTTGATACCGATGAAATGTCCTTAATTCGACATCAATTTGAATACTCTGAGTCTGAAAATATATATAAACCCTCCGAACCGACACAATTTCCGATACTTAAAAAGCAGTCAGGAATACTATTTAGCAACGAATGGGTAGATAAATTAGGTGATATTAGCATCCCGCTAACGCATACAAAAAAAACGACAATACAACTACCAGATATATTTGTTTTCCCGGACTTAGACCCGCTTTCTGACATTAATCGTTCTTGTCTTCAATACATAGACAGTGAAGAACTTTTAGAAAACACAATTGCGGAACGAATTATATTTTTAACAGGCGAAAACCAAGCGGGGAAAACCTCTCTTCTACGGATGTTATGTTCATCATTGCATAAGAAAGGCATATATCCCATTATGGCCTTTGGTAAGGAAATAAAACATTATAACATATCCCAACAATTGAATCTTTATTATAAAAACCAATATCAGTATAAGAAATATAACTATGAGCAGTATACACAGCTTGATAGGAGTAAGAAAGTCCTATTGATTGACGACTTTGACGAATCTCCAATTAATAATGAGTCTAAATCACAGTTGTTAACACTATTATTATGCAACTTTGAGAAGATTATTGTAACAACCAATGTTCAAATGGATGCGCGTAGTGTTTTACTAGATATAACCAATATGGATAACCTAAAACGATTCAAGATTCTGTCCTTAGGTTGTAGGAAACGAAATGCACTAATAGAGAAGTGGGTTAGACTGGGAGAGGATGTGATTACATTAGATGAGCAATGTTGCCTCGATCGAGTTAAACATGCATATGACAACATTTCTACCTTATTAGGACAGCAACTAATTCCATCATACCCCATATTTATTCTTTCCCTTCTACAAGGGTTAAATCAAATGCTTGATAAGTTTGACACTTCACAAACTTCATACGCATTTTGCTACAATTCTTTAATCATAGCTTCTCTTATGAACTCCGGGATGGGAAAAGATAACATTTCTGGTGTATTGAGATTCCTGTCCGAATTTGCCTATTATCATTATAAGGAACATACTGGGAGAAAATACTTTAATATGAATGAATTTCAATCATTTTACACAAGCTACAAGGAAAATTATTATACTCGGTATTCCACTGATTCACTATTACAGAATCTATGTAAAGCCGACATCATTCGCAGCGAGGACGGATCTAGCTATTCGTTCTCATACAAATATATCTTCTACTACCTTGTAGCACAAAAAATTTCGCGCCTGGTCAATGACAATAAAGCTGATGGGCTCGTACAACAATTGTGTGAAAATTTGCACAAGGAAAGAGAAGCAAACATCTTAATATTTCTGGTTTTTCATAATGGTACAGGACAACAATTAGAGGATGTGCTATTTGCAAGTATGCTCCCCTTTGAAGATCAACAGCCAATCTCTTTAAACAACAATGACCCTTTATTCAAAGGGATAAGTAATATTGTAGATAGCATAAAGTCAGAAGTTATGCTTCAAAATATTAATCCTAAAGAGAACCGAGAAGCAACTCTGAAAAGCTCTGATGAACTTCAGAGAAAACTTGATGCTGAGGAACAACAGGCACATCCCACTGAGAAAGATTTCGAGGAAAACACACACCTCCGCGACCTCAATAACACTTTCAAAATTATCCAAATCATAGGACAAATCTCTAAGAATCAAAGGCATACACTAGTAAAAAAAGAACTTCTAGGGCTTATCGAAGAATCATATAATGTATGTTTTCGCTCGATCTCATTCTTTGGGACTTTGATCGAGGAGGTAAAAGAGGAGCTCGCAGAACACTTCGTTTGCAATTATAAGGATAAATTCCAAATAAAAGACACTGAACTCCGAGCAAAAGTGCATAAACTGCTCTATATGTTACTATTTCAACAATGTCTTGCGTCTTTTTCTAATTTAGCTAAAGCTGTAGGAATGCCTGACTCTCAGGATCTGTTCCAACAGGTCGCAACAAGAATCGGAACTCCTGCGGCAAAGATTGTCTCGTTTACTATCAATACATACTACAACAAGATAAATATCGCTGATTTGGAAGAATTAGTCAAGGAGCATAAAAATAACCCTGTTGTGATGGAGATAATTAGGGCACGCGTCAAGAACTATATATATAACAATTATGTAGATTTTAAACAATGTCAAAAGATTGGGAGAATCTGCCATTTAAAGTTGGTAAATGACGCAAAGATTTTATCCAGTCCGCACCGGCCTAACAAAGAACAATAACAAAACCATCTTGACGTTGCCCTCATTTGATCTCCTCAAAAAGAATTAGTATGAGTGCAATATAGATTCATTACCTACCAACTAGACAGTATCGTATAAACCTTTTCAGGACTCTCCGATATAAACTCATCCTTCCCATTGTTCTTTTAAAAGAGTAAATAAACTCGTTGGCGGAGCTATATCAAACAGTATGCTTTGTGTCTCTTATGCCGAAAATGTTTTTTAGAAGAATGCAAGACGTGCATAGCATGTCATCAATAAACCCTTATGCAGAGGAAAAGGAGGACCTTTATTTGTTTACGATGCACCTATGGCTTCCCTAATCCAACTCTGTTTGACTATAACACAACGTAATACACAAGGCATACCACTCCCCTCTCCCCTTGGGGAAGGGGTTGGGGGTGAGGCCGATTGGGGCTGGGGGTGAGGCCGAGAGGGGTCGAGTTTGTTCCCACGAACACCCCCAAACGAACAAGGCAGCGACGAAACAATTTGTTTCATCGCTGCCTTGCAATGTCGTTAAGCGAGGCCGTAGCCGCGACTTATTTTCCGTGATGCTCGTCAGAAACGGTGAGTTTCTTACGACCGCGCGCACGGCGAGCAGCCAAAACGCGACGACCATTCTTCGTTGACATCCTCTCACGGAAGCCGTGCTTATTCACCCTTCTGCGGTTGTGGGGCTGAAATGTTCTTTTCATTGCTTTATCTTAATTTATTGTTATAATCTCGCTTTTGAGGTGCAAAATTACTTATTTCTTTTTAAACAGCCAAATGATAATGAGGATTTAAGCATTTAAGTGGATGAGTTTGTTGGTTTTAAGGCTTGTTCTAAAATTTGATTGGGCGTTTTTGAGGGTTTACCTACGTAGATTCTGCTTACCTATTGAGGGCGCATTGCAGGCAATGAAACTGAAAAGAGCAAGACAAAGACGGCGAAGACAAACCGAAAAGCTGTGAAGACAAACAAAATAAGACGGCGAACACAAACATAAAGGCC
>ERZ773083.1911-NODE-1911-length-13516-cov-5.768962_pt1 | contig 13516 bp, 10 predicted proteins | sample MGYA00511465_ERZ773083 | MGnify/ENA primary metagenome ERZ773083 (study PRJEB29015, sample SAMEA2738001) | human oral metagenome | biome: human oral; feature: human-associated habitat; material: dental | place: China | collected 2060 ... | reverse complement strand
TTACCTGAGAGCAGCTCTTTTTATGCTGTCAAGGGTGGCGGAACTTACCTATGATATTAAATATTTGCAGTTTTCAAGGTTCACTGAGCCTTTTTTCTTAGACTCATTTTTTCATAGGTCATTTGACACTATCTATCCTACTTACTATAGGATATAATAATGTTAGCAATATATTAAGCAAAGGTCAATATATAAAGGTTAAAATACCAATAAAATTTTGGTATTTTTATTTTATTATGCAATCAATTCGCAAATACTATTGTATAAAATAATTAAATATCTTTAATACATGAACTATCTTATGTATAATAATAAAGAAATAAATAGTAAACTTGAATAATTTATAAAAATATTGTAACAGTTTAGATATACATGAATAATATAATAAGGGAAACTTGTTTTGATGATAAGTTTGATAAGATATATTTGCCAAATAAATTATAATAAATTTTCAGTATAATATCAGCTTTGAGTGTTATAACATCTTAAAGCGTTAGAGAAATACAGATAATAAGGAGGTTTAGGGTATGAAAATTATAGCTCTTATTCCGGCATATGAACCGGAAGAAAGTATGCTTACTTTGCTTGAAGGCATTAAGAAGGATACGGATATGGATATAGTAGTAGTTAATGACGGAAGCTCTAATGCTTGTGAGGATATCTTTAATAAAGCAAAAGAATTTGCCACAGTGCTTGAACATGAGGTAAACAAGGGAAAAGGCAGGGCATTAAAAACCGGACTTGGCTATATAAATGATAACTATAGCACTGAGTATATAGTTGTAACTATGGATGCTGACGGACAGCATACCATAGAAGACGCTTTGAAAATATGTAAAGTTATAGAAAAGTCTCCTGATATATTGGTTCTTGGAAAAAGATTTTTTGGAAATGATGTTCCTTTAAGGAGCAGGTTCGGTAATGCGATGACAAGACTGGTATATAAACTTGCCACAGGGGTAGGTGTATACGATACTCAAACGGGGCTTAGGGCATTTTCATATAAATTAATGCTGCTTATGTTGGATATTAAGGGTGAAAGATATGAGTATGAAATGAATGTACTAATGGAGTGCCCTAAGAACGGTATTGAGATAAAGGAAGTAGATATAGCAACAATATATATTAACAATAACAGCAGCTCTCACTTTAATGTACTTAAAGATTCTTACAGGGTATATAAGGAGATTTTTAAGTTCTGTGCGGCTTCTATTGTATGTTTTTTAGTTGACTATATGCTCTACTGCCTTGGGCTTATATTTACTGTAAGTTTGGGAAAAGGTTTAAGTACTGTAGTTTCAAATGTTTTTGCCAGAATCATAAGTTCAATACTTAATTTTACTTTGAATAAAAAGGTAGTATTTAAGAGAAAGGGTAATACATTAAAACTTGCGGCTTCATATTTTATTTTGGCTTTATTTATACTGGCAGGCAATACTCTGGTACTTAAGATGTTTGTTGAGGTCTTTAATATAGAAAGCAAAGTGGCAAAGCTTATTACAGAGTTGATATTTTTTATTATAAGTTGGTTTATACAAAAATTTTTGATATTCAAAAAAAGGGAATAGGAGGTAGTTTAATTTGATAAAAAGAAATTTGATTACAGCAATTATTTTAAGTGTCAGCTTAGTTTCATATACAGCTTATGTATTACTTGATACATTTGCAATACCAAGGGTTTATAAGGTGGTGGAAAACACCTCTTCTGTAAATTACCGATCTGACAGTGAAGATAAAGAACAGACAAGTGAAAGTACTCAAAAAGTTTATATGAATAAGGTTGCCAAAAAAGGCATAGGTATACAAAGCAAAGACTCAGACACGAAGTCAAGCAAAACTTTATCATCAAACTCAACGAAAAGTACGGCACAAAGCAGTGATACTACTTATAAAACAGATGATACAAGTATTACTTTAAGCACCTATAGGGAGTATGATACCAATATATATGTTGCCAAGGTAGAGCTTTCGAAAAATGCTCGGATAGAAACGGCATTTGCACAAAATTCCTACGGTAAGAATGTAACGGCAACAACTTCTTCCATGGCACAAAGCTCAGCTGCTATACTTGCTGTTAACGGTGATTATTACGGTGCAAGGGATAACGGATATGTTATAAGAGACGGTATTATTTACAGAAGCAGTGCCAAGGCAGATCAGGAAGACCTGGTAATTTATAAAGACGGCAGTATGAAAATTATTAATGAAAGTGAGGTCAGCGCACAGGAACTTGTAGATGACGGAGCGATTACTGTACTGTCTTTTGGACCTACACTTGTGGAAGACGGCAAGGTAAGTGTAAGCCAAAATGATGAGGTAGGCAAGGCTATGGCAAGTAATCCCAGAACTGCAATAGCAATTACCGAGGATAATCACTATTTATTTATAGTTTCAGACGGAAGAACCGATGAGAGTGAGGGACTTTCACTTTACGAACTTGCAACATTTGCAGCCTCACTTGGAGCCAAGACGGTATATAACTTAGATGGCGGAGGTTCATCTACTATGTATTTTAATGGAAATGTGGTAAATAATCCAACTACCAACGGTTGGGATATAAGCGAGAGAGGAGTGAGCGATATTGTATACATCAGTAAATAAATCGATAAATAAAGATGTTAAAAGCATTAAAAATAAATTTGTAAAAAGAAGTTTTATGTATTTTTGTATAAGTATGTTTTGTGCTGTATTTGGAGGGATTTATGAAATATTCAGCCATGGAGTTTATTCAAATTACATGATGTATGCCTTTTTATTTCCGCTTATCGGGGGTACTTTATATAATTTGATTTTATACTGCTTTTCAAGATTAAGTCTGCAAAGAGGACTTTCTTTGATATTCTATAATACAGGCATAGCGGCTCTTACTATAGGAAGTATAGTAAGAGGAATACTTGATATCTACGGTACGGATAATATATTGGCAAATGTATACTGGTATGCAGGTGTGGTATTTGTTTTTCTGGGAGTGGTATTCTATGCTGTTGATAGAAGGGGTCAACATAAACAATAGTCAAAAATAATCAAGCAGTAACAATTAAATATCAATAATTAAACACAAACACTCCCTATTTCAATCATACTGTAAAATTCACTTTATTAGCAGTACTAAACACTAAAAATATTGAAATAGGGAGTGTTTCTTTAACAGGCAGTCCGCAAGAAATAGCTGTATAAAGAATTATAGCTATTGTTTATGTTGTTAAGAGGGAGGAAGATAAAAACTCCTACAACATCTCCTCAAACACCTTACCTATGCTTTCGTTTATAACAAGGTTTGCCCTTTTATCGGCACTTGTGGCAGTTTTGTTGATTAGCACAAGTTTATTACCCCTGTAGTAGTCTATCAGACCGGCAGCAGGATATACAACCAGTGAAGTTCCGCCTACTATAAGCATATCGGCATTGGCTATGTAATGAACCGCCTTTTGCAAGGTATCGGTATTTAGGCTTTCTCCATATAAAACCACCTCAGGTTTTATAACTCCTCCACAATCACAATAAGGCACACAGTCGGCATTTAATACAGTATCAAGTCCATAACGCTTATGACATTTTAAGCAAATATTTTTATCTATAGTTCCATGTAACTTTAATACATTTTTGCTTCCTGCCTGCTCATGAAGGCAGTCTATGTTCTGAGTAATAACAGCGGATAACTTACCTTCTTTTTCAAGCTTTGCAAGTGCCATATGTGCCTTATTGGGTTTGGCATCAGGGTAGAGCAGTTTTTCTTTGTAGAACTTGTAAAATTCTTTCGGATTTTCAAAAAAGAAATCATGGCTGAGTATGGTTTCAGGGGAAATGTAGTAGTCTCCGTTATAGATACCCTCTGCACTTCTAAAGTCCGGTATACCGCTTTCAGTGGATACTCCGGCACCACCGAAAAATACTATATTATTGCTTTCTTGTATCATACTTTTAAGTTCGCTATTCATAATGACCTCCTGTATTCAGTATTGTGATATACTTATTTTGCAAATGCTGTACTAAGTACTACTGATTAAAAAAATTTAGGCTGTACTTTGTGCTGCAACAAGTCCCTATTTGAAAAATTAGAGGGCTTGTTGTATCTGAAGATTTTTGCACAATAATATAATGGTATTATTCCAAATCACAGTTACATTTTGTATACAATTTCTATTATTCCGAAATATAGCTACATCTTATATATAATTTCTATATTGTTAAAACAAAGCTGTATCCTGTATACAATCTCTATTTTGCAAAACTTTCTGAGATATTAAACCATATCATCCCAGTCCTTACAGACATCCACCCAGTCATTAAAACCGGAGCTGTCTTCAAGTTCTTTTATTGATAGCATTACAGCACTGTGATCATCACCGGCAGCAGGATAGACCTTATCAAAACGCTTTAATGATATATCAAGATATACAGATACATTGCTTTTAATTGCAAAGGGGCAGACGCCTCCGGGTGAGTGTCCTATAAAGTCTTCTACCTGTTCAAAGGGAATCATTTTCATCTTTTGAGAGAATAAGCCTTTGTACTTTTTGTTATCAACCTTTGCATCTCCGGCAGTAACTATAAGTATGGGCTCATCTTTTAATAAAAATGATAAGGTCTTTGCTATTTGGCAAGGTCTGGTTCCGACTGCCTTAGCCGCCTCTTCTACTGTGGCACTTGATTTATCAAAGACAAGAATTCTATCTTCCATGTTAATACTCTTAAAATACTCTTCTACATTAAAAAAACTCATGTAAAACCCCTTTACACTATATTTATATCAATATTCAACTTTCATGGTATAAGTTGTGATGAATATTTCGAATTTAATATTTAATCCCAAAATACATAAATTAAGTTCTTTGTCATAATACAATTATCAAAAAAATGTTATTGCTAACAAAGGAGATCTATACCAAGTCTATTATAACACAAAACAGCGATAATAAGCTGTCTTTAGTTGATTGTATCAGTACTATAAAAGTATCTGCAAAATACAATATAGCCACAATCTAAAACAGTATAAGTTCTTTGAAATATTGAACTTAAAAAGAACTAGTGTAATGTATCATTGACATTTAATTAGTATCAAATAGTATAGTAACTCTCAAATTTCTTTATTATATATCTGTTACAATCTATTAACAAAGTAGTAATAATGCTAGATATCAACGATACATTACACTAGTCTTACTTTGTATAAGGGAATGTATATTAAAATTTTAGCATATGTAAAATATTTGTGAATCTTATGTAGTTATATGATAGGTCTATACTACACCTTTCTTTCAAATACATATTCGCTGTCACTGCTTAAATCCTCACGAAAATGATATCCCATACGCTTAAAATCATATAACTTCTCAGGCTTTTGTATATTTTCTTCTGCCATATATCTTACCATTTCACCACGAGCCATCTTGGCATAGGTTCCCTTGGAGACTAATTTATCACCGGATTTCTCACAAAATGTAATCGTAATATATCTGTTATCCGGCATCAGGTATTTTTCTATGCACTTTGAATACTCCTTTGAAGCCAAATTAATGATTATACCGTCATCATCTTTAAGGGCATCATAGAGTCTCTTGCCCCATAAATCATATAAATCCTTACGGTTATTTATAGAAGCCTTTGCCTGCATTTCAAGCCTATAGGAACACACGCCGTCCATAGGTCTTAAGACACCGTAAAATGCGGACAGTATACGCAAATGTTTTTTGACATAGTCGATTTGGCTGTGTTCAAATACCTGTGGCGACATATGTTGGTAGGCTATGCCTTCATAGGCAAAAAGAGCCGGTGTCAGGTTCTTTCTAAGATTCATAGTTTGTATTCTTTCTATATTTTGTTTAACTATCTTATCATTACAATTCCAAAGTTTTTTAAGTTCAGCTTCAGAAAGAGTTCGTAACCATGACAAGATCTCTTCACTTTGATCAATAAAGACAGGCAGATCCTCAGCTAAAAAAGTGTCATTATCCGTTTTCATTTTCTTGGTTGGTGAAAGTATTATTTTCATAAATAAAGTCCTTTGTATTAAAATAGTGGATGTATTGTTAGTTTATCGTTACTGCCTGCAATGAAAGCTTCATAGTATTGTTTCGTATATACTGTGTGCCGACTTCCTCAAATTTCATCCATTTACCTAGAGTAATGCATTATTGATATTTAATTAATATCAGCAACAGTAAAGTAAATCTCAATTCACTTTATTATGAAATTGTCACAATCTATTAATAAAGCAGTAATAGGGCTAAACATCAACGATATACTACACCGGTTATAATAGACTCAACAACAATGTTCTTTATAATAATTTATTTCACGGAAAACGAATTATGTTTGTAGAAACTCTTTTTTAATATCTCAGCAGTTAATGCATATAGGAGTGAAACACCAAGTAAAGCCATGAAGGCATTAATAGGTATACTTACCAATCCCAGATATGAACTTATCGGGCTGTATATGATCGCCGTCAAAACTATAGCTACACCCACTATAGCTATCAATAATCTATTGCTTGGTTTACTGACTAAGACCGGTCTTGCCGTTCTGACTATAAGCATTACAACTATAGCAGAAATAATAGACTCTAACATCCAGCCTGTATGGAATAATTCTTCATTTGACCTAAAAACAAAGAGCAATACCGCAAAGGTTATATAGTCAAATACCGAAGAAATAATACCAAACAAAACCATGAATTTCTTTATAAACTTCATGTCCCATTTAACAGGACTCTTTAGCCAGTCTTCATCAACCGAGTCTGAGGCAATTTGCAGTGAGGGGAAATCTGTCAGCAGATTTGTTAAAAGAATCTGCTTAGGTAATAAAGGTAGAAAATTCAAAAAGAGACTTGCCCCTGCCATTGAAAACATATTGCCGAAGTTTGCGCTCGTAGCTACAAATATATATTTCAAAGTGTTAATAAAAGTCCTTCTGCCTTCGTTTATACCGGATATCAATACCTTTAAACTATTCTGTAAAAGTACGATAGAAGCTGAATCCTTGGCTGTATCTGCTGCTGTATTTACAGATACTCCGACATCAGCCTGCTTTATGGCAGGAGAATCATTGATTCCATCACCCATGTAACCTACTATTTCTCCTGCCTGTTTATAAGCCATAATTATTTTTTCCTTTTGATTAGGGCTTATCTCAGCAAAAATATCTATATCTAAAACTTTCTTATTCAAGCGGCTTAATGAATATGAATCCAAGTCCTCTCCCAACAAAATTTTTTCAGGATCAAGTCCTATTTGCCTGCCTATATTTTTTGCTATAAGATGGTTATCTCCGGTAATCATTTTTAGAGAGACCCCCAATCTATTCATCTCGGCAACAACATCCTTTATATCATCTTTTAACGGATCTATAAATAGTAGAAGACCCACGAAAACCATATCTTCAGCCTTTTGCTTTTGAATATCCATCTCATCTTCTATCAATTTATAGGCAAGCCCTAAAACCCTATATCCTTGACTTGAATACTTGTCAAATAAATCAAGTATTCGTGACTTGACCTCTTCAATGCCACCGCCGGTCTTATCTGAGTTTTCATAGGTTTTGCACACATTGAGCACATTTGTTAAAGCTCCCTTTGTAACCATTATATTTTTGCCGGAAAAATCCCGGTCAGTTCTTACCATAACACTCAGAAGTTTGAATTTAAAAGAATATGGTATTTCAAATAGTTTTGTATATTTAGAGAAATCATTTGTATTTGCATCTAAAATAGCGTTATCAATAGGGTTTACATATCCTTCCTGAAAATATGAGTTTATAGCTGCCAACTTATATATATTATCTGATTTTTTACCATTGCAATCTAAGGCAGCATCCAGCTTTACCTTTCCTTGAGTGATAGTCCCTGTTTTATCGGAACACATCACAGTCATTGAACCGAAGTTTTCAATAGCATTTAATTTCTTTACTATAACACCTTGTTTTGCCATTCTCTCAGCACCTTGTGATAAGTTTACACTTATAATAGCCGGAAGCATTTGAGGCGTTAAACCTACTGAAAGAGCCAGGGCAAACATAAAAGATTCCAAAAATGACTTATTTAAGACAATATTAAATACAAATATGAGACCAATTAATAAAGTTGTAACATGAAGTATTAAATTGCCAAAGTTTCTTATACCTTTTTCAAAATCCGTATCAGAGTCTTTTTCATCTAAAGATGCAGTGATTTTTCCAAACTCTGAATCTTTAGCCGGATTTACTATTACTGCCTTACCTGAACCGCTTATAACATGAGTTCCCATCCAAAGTGAATTTTTCCTATTGGAGAGTGCGGTATCGACCGGTATTCTTTGTGGGTTCTTTTCAACAGGGAAAGTTTCGCCGGTTAAACTTGACTCATCCATTGAAAGAGAATTCTCTTCAATAAGCAAACAATCCGCAGGTATCATATCCCCTGTTTTCACATTTATAATATCACCCACTGTCAGCATCGCATTATCTATTTCTTCAAACTTTCCGTCCCTTAAAACAGAGGATTTTACACTTACAGAAGAAAGAAGTTTCTTTACGGCATTATTAGCCTTACTTTCATGGTTATAGCTCAAAAATGCGGAAATCATAATAATTATTAGAATAATAATACCGTCAGAATAGTCTTTTAAGAAAATTGATAAAACCGCTGCAAAAATCAATATAATAATTATAGGATTTTTAAATTGGTTTATGAACATCTCTATATTCGAAGAAGACTTTCTTTCTTCTAAAATATTTTGTCCGTATTTATCTATTCTTTCCTGTGCTTCTCGACTTGATAAGCCATCTTCACCGGTGTTCAATTGTTTTAATATATCATTTAAATCATAAGACCAGAATTCTTTCATAATCTTCTTGTATGATAATAGGGTAATTATCATATACTCCTTTTCGGTTAATAAAATGACATAAATCTAAATCTTTGCTATAGTGTAATTATCAGAAAAAAATCTAACAAAGGAGATTTATGCCATTTACATTATAACACAAAGCAGTATTGATGAGGTAGAACTTAACCTATTGTGTAAAAAAGTTTTTTCAAAGTAGGTTACTGTACACGAGTGGTATATTCCTGTCTTTAACAGTTGTAGACATTGCAGTTGATTATTATAAGCCAATAGATAGGCGTAAAACTTAACTAAGATTGTCTATTTGGCTTATTAATATGCTAAAATAAGATATGTTCTTATGATATTTTAAGAATAACTTTTTGATACAATCAATTAAAGTTATCTCATCGGTACTGTCTTATGTTATAATGAGTATAGCGTAAATCTCCTTTGTTAAAATTTTTTTAACAATTATATTAGAGCAAAGATTTGGATTTATGCCTTTTTTATTGGATGAAATATGGAATTGTCAATGTTCATTACACATTAAGTGCGTGGTAGCTTTAAGTTAACTAATAAATCGGGAGGAAATGCAATGATTACAGGAACAATTAAAAATAAGATTGATAAGATATGGCTTGATATTGCAGCAGGAGGAGTTACAAATCCACTAACAGTTATAGAACAATTAACATATTTGATGTTTATACGCTCTCTTGATGAAAAAGAGATTGAGACGGAAGAGTTTGAAAATTTGATGGGAAAAGAGATGGATAAAATATTCCCACAAACTCCAAACGGTCAGTCAATGCGTTGGAGTAAGTTTAAAGACAGAGATCCTGTAGAAATTTTTAATATAATATCCCAAAGAGTATTTCCGGCGATAAAGAAGATGAAAAATTCTCATTTGCCTGATTTTAATGAACAAGGTGAGCTTGTTGAAATTGAAGGAGAAGAAATTTGGGACGATGGCAAAACCGCTTTTTCAAAGTATATGGAAGATGCTATGTTTTTAATACCCACTCCACTGGTATTGCAGAAAATAATTACAGGTCTTGAGGATCTGTATCAGCATGATATATCTGACAGGGATATGCAAGGAGATGTGTATGAATATATGCTTGGGAAACTTTCATCTGCCGGTTTGGCAGGAATGTTTCGTACGCCCAGACATATTATCAGAATGATGGTCGAGATTATTAAACCGACACCTGATGACAGTATATGCGATCCTGCCTGCGGTACAGCCGGATTTTTGGTAGGTGCTGCCGAGTATATAAGGAAAGAATATGAAGACAGTATGAGCAGTGAGCAGTGGGAGCATTTTGCAAGTACTATGTTTACAGGGTTTGATACAGATAAGACTATGTTGCGTATATCTACCATGAACCTGATGTTGCACTCGATTGATAAACCGGAAGTTGATTATATGGACAGTGCATCAAAGCAAAACAATATCAGTTCAAAGTATAGCGTATGCCTTGCAAATCCGCCATTTAAGGGAACTATAGATGCTGAGAGTATCAATGACAACTTAAAAGCCGTTACCAATACGAAAAAGACAGAGCTTTTATTTCTTGCTCTCTTTCTTAGGATGCTTCAAAAAGGCGGACGCTGTGCCTGCATAGTTCCTGACGGTGTACTTTTTGGCAGCAGCAAGGCACATAAGTCAATAAGAAAAGAACTGGTTGAAACTCACCAGTTAAGAGCGGTCATTTCTATGCCTTCAGGGGTATTTAAGCCTTATGCAGGCGTGTCCACTGCGGTTTTGGTATTTACCAAGACTGATGCCGGCGGTACGGATAAGGTGTGGTTTTATGATATGAAGGCTGACGGTTTCAGTCTTGATGATAAAAGGTCGGAAGTTTCGGAGAATGACATACCGGATATTATAGAAAGATTTAATAATATGGACGTCGAGGAAGGCAGGGAAAGGACAGAACAAAGTTTCCTGGTTCCAAAGCAGGAAATAGTTGATAATGAGTATGATTTGTCAATTAATAAGTATAAAAAGACGGAATATGTGCCGGTTGAGTATCCGCCTACTGCTGAGATTTTGGAGAAACTTTTTGCACTTGAGGAAGAGATTAAGGGAAATATGGATGAGCTTAAGAAAATGCTTGAGGTGTAGGAAATACATTTTGTATTTCAATTATACTCACAGTACTTTTTTCAAAGTTTAGATAAATTTTATACAGGTTGCAGAACTCGTTTGATTGTCTACTCTGTAGCGAGCTATACATTAGGCAGTCCTTGACTGTGAGATTTGTAACTCACTTTGTAAAAAATACGAAACTTTATAAAGATTGAAATACAAAGTGTTTTAAAGGTGTGGTATTCATGAAGTGGGTTAGATTAATAGCATAGATTATAAAATATAAATTTTTAAGAGAGGTTAATTGTGAAGGATTTTTTATTTACAGATTTGATTTCTTTTGTAGGAGAAGCCCCTAAAAAATTTACCGGATATAAAAAATATGTAAGTACGGGAGCGGTGAATGGAAATATTATTGAAAGTGATGATATTGAGCTTGTAGATTACTCAAGTAGACCATCTCGTGCTAACTTAGTGGCTTGTAGTGGAGATATATTATTTGCAAAAATGGCTGAAACGGAAAAAACTTTGTTGCTTGATGATGAAACAGAGAAAAATATATATTCTACCGGTTTTTGTGCTATAAGAGCCAAGGAGAATATAATTGAGCCTAAAGCATTATATTATTTACTGGGAAGTAGTTTATTTCTAAATCAAAAAAATACTAATTCATCAGGTGCAACTCAAAGAGCAATTACAAATACAGGTTTGAGTAAAATACGAATAAAACTTCCTACAATGGAAAAGCAAAGAAAGTTTTGCGGAATAATGGATAGGTTAGTTAATTCAATTGAGCTAAGAAAAAAACAGTTAAAGTGTTTTGACGAACTTACAAAATCCCTATTTTTTGGGAAGATAGGTAAATATAAATGCCGTTTAAATACTATTTGATTAAATTAAAAAATATATATGAAGTATATCTAAAGGGTAATATTGGGGTTTGGGATTTTGAAAGGAATTTGTGAAATTATGGCAAAGTACAAATATTTGTTGTGGGATATTGACGGTACGATTCTTAACTTTGAATTAGCAGAAAGAGCAGCTATTAGGAGTTTATTTGACAGATTTAAGCTAGGAGACTGTTCTGATGAAATGCTTATGTGTTACTCTCAAATAAATAAAAAGTATTGGCAATTATTGGAGTCCGGAAAAATAAAAAAGGATAAAATGCTTGTAGAAAGGTTTATAGAATTCTTTTCCTATAAGGGTATAAATGCCGATATTGCAGCAGAGTTTAATAGAGAATATCAAATTGCATTATGTGATACGATAGTGTTTAATGATGATGCCATAGATATAATTAAACACCAGAAAAAGACTTGTAAAATTATTATAGTAACCAACGGTACAGAAGTTGTGCAAGAAAAGAAATTGGAGCGTTCAGGGCTTAATGATATTGTAGATAATGTATTCATTTCTGAGCTTGTAGGTTTTGAAAAGCCTAATATTAAATTTTTTGAGAAAGTGATTTTGGAAGTAGGTATAAAGGATTCAAAAGAAGCTCTAATTATAGGTGATTCACTGACAAGTGATATACAAGGTGGACATAATATAGGAATTGATACCTGTTGGTACAATCCGAAAAATGAAGAAAATACCACTTTATTAAACCCTACATATACCATTAGGAATTTACATGAATTAGAAAATATAATATAAATGTGTGTACAGTTGCAAAATGGTTTATAGTAAAAGATATTCAGTTTTGTAAATGAAAGGAAGCAAGATATGAATGTAAATAACACTGAAGAGAAAAAAAGAATAGAGAGTCTGGACATATTCAGAGGTATTTTGATTTTCTTTGTGGTATTTGGGCATTTTCTTTTGCCGATGAAGGACAGAGAATATCTGCTTTCTACAAGTTTATTTTTATTGATTTACAGTTTTCATATGCCGGCTTTTATTTTTTTATCCGGATATTTTTATTATGGATCTTGGGTAAGGAAGGGAACAGGATTCAAATCTCTTTTTTCTTTGCTTATATTGTTTTTTTTAATGAAAATAATTCTTCATATAAGCGATATGTTATTTTATGATAGTAAAAATATAATACCGGACTTTTTACATGAGTCATCAACTCCTTGGTATATATCAACTTTAATATTTTTTAGACTATCATTATTTCCATTAAAGCTGATTATGAAAAGAAAGAAAAAAGATGTAGAGTTTAGGGCTGAACTTAATAATTTAGAAACTAAACAAAGGGATAAGTATATAAGGTTAAAGGAAATCTTTAAAGACAATATAACTATCTACACTTTATCATTGTTGATTTTAACACTTTGTATTTCAATGTTAAATGCTGAATGGCAAAAAAATATAAAAGATTTTCTTTCATTGGATAGGGTAATATCATTTGCGCCGTTTTTTTATATAGGATTTTTGTATAAAAAGTATTCATCTACTAAAAAAACATCAATATTTGAAAAGTGCAACTATTTATTTTTTGGTTTAGGAGCTATGGCTGTTATTATTTTTATTATTTTCTTTTCTTACCTTAGACCTTATAGTCGAATTTTCTACGGACCATGGGGATATCGCATAGCCAGAGAGGATATTTTACCTGTTTTTAAGGGTATATTAAATCCCCTGCGTATAGTATATATCCCATATGCTT
>ERZ773083.1910-NODE-1910-length-13518-cov-3.746490_pt1 | contig 13518 bp, 13 predicted proteins | sample MGYA00511465_ERZ773083 | MGnify/ENA primary metagenome ERZ773083 (study PRJEB29015, sample SAMEA2738001) | human oral metagenome | biome: human oral; feature: human-associated habitat; material: dental | place: China | collected 2060 ... | reverse complement strand
CATTGCTATTTTCCAAACATCCGACGGTGCCAGATCCTTATAAGCAGTTCATTACGGAATGAAATTTATTAGGTTTATTCTCCTGGTTTTAGCGTTAAATTCAGTAGGATCTAATACCGATCTAAAAGGATCACTAATAGCCGCAGGCTACTATGACGAGAATGGAAATTTCATAGATAACGGCAAGCTTAGATTAAAAACAGATACCCTAACTTTTTCAAATTTAAGTAACACCAGATACGACAAATCAAATTCTTTAAGCATAGGAACCAATTATGCTCTTAAAGATCCGCAACAAGAAGGAGGAAACAAGGAGGGCGAGAGTGCTCAATCTAAAGAGAGCAAGAACGCTCAATCTAAAGATAGCGCTACCGACCCTAAGTCTAAAATTTCATCGATTAACTACTCTAATAATAGAAACCTTTCCTACTATATGAGTAAAAGCTTAGCTACTATAGGAAAAGGAGAGCTTATAGTAGGAGATAAAGATATAAGCTCTTTAAGCAAAGATGAGCTTGCTTCTTTACAATCCGATCCTAACAATAAAGCTCTATATAACTCAGACGATCTTACGAGATTAAACAGAGATAGCTCCAAGCTAAACAAAGAGCTATATTATACCAAGCTAAACTCTAACGTCGATGCAAGCGTGGATATGAGGTTGTTTAGTAAGGAGGGAAGGAATGAGATAAAAAGGGATTATGAAGACGCCTCTACCATATACGATGCCATATACCAAATAGCAACTACCGATAGAGTTAGCTTTACGGACTTTTTTAGCGAAAACGGTAAAGGCTTTATGGTAGTAAACGGAGTAAGGCAGGAGTTAGCAAATAATCCAGAGCTAAGAGGGATGCTACAAAGCGATGAGCTTTCTGATCAAGAAAAACAAGCCATAACGCAAAACATCACAAGACAGGTAATGCTAAATTTAGGCTACATTCCTAATCAAACAAAGACCATCTACACCGATGAGACCGGTAGAGATGGTAAGCAGATAATGGGCTTTTACTCCTTGCAGACCGGGCGCAGCTATATCAATATAAAAAACAACAAAAGCACAAAGGATCTAGTCGCTACTTCGGCTACAGAAAGCCAAAGAGCTATGGATCATCAAAGAGGCATAAACTTCCTCCAAAACGAAGATGATCATTCGACCTATTCACAGAATTTCGGAAACGCAGTCGCTAGATATTACGGATATGCTCTTAGCTCATACGGCAGTGGCTACGGCTCTGCTAAGATAAATAATCCAAGCAGTATCAATCAAAACTACTACGCAAGCAACAATAAAGAATTCTCTAGACTGGATAAACAGAAGGGAGCGAATAGGCAGTTGCATCAGGCGGAGAAAGATTTCATCCATAATAATGTAGAAGATTTTCGAGAACAAATGTCCAAACGCGGCATAAATTACACCAAAAAAGATGCCACTGGACTACTCTTGCTTTCTGCTGCGTATGGAACAGATGCATATATGAACGGTATTATAAATTTAGGCTTAACGAATTTTAGTAAAAGCGATATATTAAACGGACTTATGTATTTAAGGCAAAAATCCGACGGCTTAACCTTTCTAAATTATAATGATTACGAAGAGTTTGGTTATGAACAAAAGTTTTTTAGCGCTACGGGTAGTCAATTTTATTTGGGTTGGAATTTCCATCAAGTTATGCAGGGTGGGCTCGTTGATATGTCAGCAATGTTCATTCCTAGCGCAAGAGTACTTCCAGAAATAAATTTAGGTAAGGCCGTTGGTGGTGTAGGAGCAACAAGGGGTTCAACAGCAATTATTGGTAACACCGTAAAGGGTGCGGGAACAAATGAAGCTAAAAGTATAGTGCGTATAAGCGAAGAGGCTATTAATAAAGGACAAAATAGTTCAAATATTATCGAAAAAATTATACAGAGGGGAGAAATTAAACCGGGGGATCACAAGGTAATGGTTAGTAAGCTAGATGACGGTAGCATTGTAATTATACGCAAGGATTTTGGCAAATACTCACATGGCTTTCCAGACCATTATAATATAGAAATACAAGTACCAAAAGGAAATAAAAATGTACCAATAGAAAATTTACACATTTTCCCTACGGAAAAAGGATATAAGTGGTATGGTAAAGATGGGGTCATAAAAGGAGAATAAATCAGTGCTACCGAATAAAATTTATATTAAAGACGATCCTCTAACTATCGATGAGGAACTTATGGGGCATGAGTATCATAAATTAGATATTAAAATTCTAGAAGACAAAAAGCTTGTGGTCTTGGGTTTTACTACGAATTTGGCTATGTATTATTTCGCAAAAAACATTTTAACATCATCGTATGATGAAAGAATCTCATACCTAGAGCTTTTCCCTTATGAATATTGGGTGGGAGGAGCGCGATTTGCAAAAAATAGCGCTCAACTATGCATAGATATAGAGGAATTTATTAAAATGGACGAAGCGGAGTGCTGCATAGCGGACGATATGGATAAGTATAAATTTGAGCTGGATTTTAAAACATTCTACCAAAGCGTTACATTTTATTTTCCTAATACGAAGGATTACATAAATTTCGCCAAATATCTGCTAAGTATGAGTATCTACAATAGAAAAAATAGGGTAAAATTTTATAGCGAAGATTATACATTGATTTTACAATACTCCAGGTTTGTCATATGAGAAATTTAAAACGATCAAGAATAAAAATTTATCTCCATAAAGCCCAAATTTAAGTTAAGGATCGGACGGTATGGCACAAAACGTTATAAATAAAGCAGATCATAACGAAAAGAAGCGGCAAAATGTCAGATAGAATCGGCTCCTTTTTTCTTGGTGTAGTATTCTTTTTATACCTTATAATTTTTGCAGTAAATAAAAATATAAAGATAGGCGAGAAATATATTAAATTTGATGATGCGGGTATTTTGTGGATATTGCCCGCAATCGTATTTTTAATAGCGGGTATTTGCTTCTTTTACCTCGCCTTCCGCTCTGAAAAGAACATAAAAAGATACCCGAAGTATATGTGGTGTGCAGACTGCGGTAAATTTTACCGATACGAGGACGTCAAAAACACGGATCAAATTTGCTCGGACTGCGGCAAAAAGCTAACGGAGTATAAAAATGACGGCGTGTAATCAGCAAAGAAATGCTTCCGATCAAAGCGTTAAAACTTCAAAGCGTAAAAAGCGTAAATTTAAAAAGAGATGAATTTTATAAAGCAGCTTTCTTACTTTACCCTTGCTCTCTTATCGGCTGCCGCCCTCATCTCTCAAGGATCTGCCGCATCCTCTAGCTGGGTTACCTGGGGCTTTAGCGTAGGCGCCTCCGCAGAGCTTAGCGGAACCACTTCCAAAGATAGTTCTAAATCAAGTAGCTCCGTAGCCTCTAATCTTAGCGGCAAGAATATTAAAATTTTAACTGATAGCAATAAAGATACCTCTATAAATATCAAAGGCTCAAATTTATATGCTAGCAATGATATATATCTAAACACTCATAATCTCTTTATCGATGCTTCGCAAGATAGCTATGAGGCTAAACAAAGCTCTAAAACCGTAAGCGGAAGAGTATCTGCTACTATGTATGGAGGCGGAGGAGGAAGCGCAGGGCTTGATTACTCTAGAAGCAATATGAAAGAAGAAAGCCTTAGCCACAATAACGCTAAAGTTTATGCAGGACATAATATATATGCCTTAGCTAGTAACGACGCTTTAATAAAAGGAGCAAACCTTAGAGCGGATAACGCTTTAGCTTTAAAGGTAGGACATGATCTAAGCCTTCATAGCCTGCGAGATAGCTATAATTACGATAGCAAATCTAGCTCCATAGCAGCAGGTATAGGCATAAGCGGTAGTAAAACACAAAGATTAAAGTTTTTTATCCACAAAATATGAAAATTCTAAATAAGGAAATAAGATGAAATTTTTAAAACGATATAAAAATATTATCTTATTTCCATTTTTGCTAATTATTTCGTTTTTTGTTTTTCGTATGATTTATACGGAAATAATTAGCGAGTGCGCTCCAATGAGGCTTTTTTCAAAAAATTCTCTAAGCAATAGCGGTTATGTTGAGTTAAAAGCAAAATGCATAAAAAAAGCTTTGGAAAATAACGATAATCACCTTATTATGCAGTATTTTAAAAGAGAAACGAGCGAGTGTCTTGAGATTATTGATGAACCGTCAAAGATCCCGCATAATTTTATTAGAGTTAATAGCTTTGAAGAGTGGAAAAAATTAAGACTTACAGATACAGATAATATAATTTGTCCTATCGGTAATTATAAAAAGAGCGATATTGGCAATGAAAGCAAATAAATTCACAAATTATTCAAATTTACGAAGTTGGGGTTACTCATCAAGTAAAATATTAGCCATAATTTAAAGTGTAAATTTTAAAATTTACTATCTTGCGCCGCGCGTTTTTGCAGCTGTATATCCGATAAATTTAGAAGAGCGCCGCAAAAGCGCCGTCAAAAAAGCGAAATTTAACGCGAAATTTTATATAATTCCACGATTTAATGCGAGGAGATAGGATGAATAAAAAGGCGTATTTCGGGAGTTTCGGCGGGCAATTCGTGCCGGAGACGGCGATGTTTGCGCTCGAGGAGTTGGAGGATGCGTACAACACCATAGCGCAGACTAAGGAATTTAAAGATGAGCTAAGTTACTTGCTGCGCGAATACGCGGGGCGCCCGACGCCGCTATATCACGCCGCGCGCCTTAGTGAGCACTACGGGCATGAAATTTATCTAAAGCGCGAGGATCTTAACCACACGGGCGCTCATAAAATCAACAATGCCCTTGCGCAGGCACTGCTCGCTAAAAAAATGGGTAAAAAAAAGATCATCGCAGAAACCGGCGCGGGGCAGCACGGCGTGGCGACAGCGACGGCAGCGGCGCTATTTGGGCTTGAGTGCGACGTGTATATGGGCGAGACCGACGCTGCGCGTCAGCAGCTAAACGCCTTTAGGATGCAGCTGTTGGGCGCAAATTTGATCAAAATCGGCACCGGTCTTAAAACGCTCAAAGAGGCCACCACTGCGGCGATTCAGGCGTGGGTGAACGAGATTGAGAGCGTATTTTACGTCATCGGCTCGGCGGTCGGACCGCATCCGTATCCTAAGATGGTTAGGGAATTTCAGAGCGTTATCGGCACTGAGACCAAATCTCAGCTCGCAAGCAAGGGGATCAAAGCCGACTACGTCCTAGCCTGCGTAGGAGGCGGAAGCAATGCGATAGGAATTTTTAGCGCGTTCGTGGATGATCCTAACGTGCAACTCATCGGCGTCGAAGCGGGCGGCTTGGGCGCACAAACCCCTTATCACGCAGCGACCATCACTAACGGGCGCGCGGGCATCATCCACGGCATGAAAACCATCGTACTGCAGGATAAATTCGGCATGATCGAGCCTGTTCACAGCATCTCGGCGGGGCTTGATTATCCGGGCGTAGGGCCGGAGCACGCGCATCTGCACGAGATAAGTCGCGCAAAATACGAAGCGGTAACCGACGATGAGTGCATCACGGCGCTTAAACTACTCTGTAGGCTTGAGGGCATCATCCCCGCGATCGAAAGCGCGCACGCGTTAGCGTATTTAGAAAAGCTCTGTCCGCAGCTAAAAGGCAGAAAAACGATCGTAGTAAATGTAAGCGGCAGGGGCGATAAGGATATGGATACCGTGATGAATTATAAAAAAGGAACGATTTATGGATAAGATCAAGGCGGCCTTTGCGGGCAAAAAGGCGAACATCGGCTACATCGTGGCTGGCTATCCGAGCCCAGCGCACACGAAGGAGTTTTTGTCAAATTTAGACGAAAGCGTGATCGATCTGCTTGAGATCGGTATCCCGTATTCCGACCCACTCGCGGACGGTCCGGAAATTTTTAAAGCGAGCTTTTCTGCGGTGCAAAACGGCGTAAACGCAGACACGGTATTTGAAATTTTAAAAGAGGTCCAAACGCGTAAGCCGCTCGTATTTTTGGTCTATTACAACGTGATCTTTGCCTACGGCGCGCGCGAGTTTGTAGCGCAGGCGGCGCGCTACGGCATCAGCGGACTAATAATCCCAGATCTGCCGTATGAAGAAAACGAAGAAATTTTCGCGCTTTGCGAGGAGTTCGGTATCGCGCTCATCCCGCTTATTAGTGTTACGAGCGAGCACCGCGCCGCGCGAGTTTTGAGCCGCGCGCGGGGCTTCATCTACGGCGTGGGAGCTATCGGCGTGACCGGAAGCAAGCAAACTCCGATCTCACGCCTAAAAAATATGGTCGCAGATCTTAAAAAAATGAGCGATCTGCCCGTAGCGATCGGCTTTGGTATTCGCAGCCCTAGCGACGTTCGCGCCACGAAAGAATACGCAGACGGCGCTATCATCGGCACTGCGATCGTAAATTTATGCGCGAACTACGGCGGGCGCGAGCTGCAAGACAAGATCGCCGAACTTTTTAATTAACGGAATAAATATGAAAAAGATATTTTTGATTTTAATCGCAAATTTTTGCCTCGGCGCCAATCTGATGCAATACGATCTTTTCAACCACGACGACAGCGTCGACATCGCCTTGGCGTTTGACTCCGCATACAAGCCAGACATCGTGCGCCGCGTCGATGGGCAGTCGATGAGCCTTATTTTAAAGGGGCTCGGCGGCGATGAGAAATTTAACGAGATGCGTACCAATCAAAAGGTCTTAAAAAGCTTTACGATCGCGCCTAAGGGCAAGGATATTGAGATAAATTTCCCTACCGGTGCCGATCTTTTAGTAGATGCCCACTCCCAAGACGATGATTTAAAGCTCATTTTGCGCGTAAAAAACCCCGCTTTCGATCAGAGCAAGATGAGCGTGAAGAGCGAGGCGAATGAGACGGCGCAAAGCAGCAGCAACGGGATTTCCGTGATGCCGATAATAGTAGCGTTACTGCTTGCGGCTGCGGTTTTTGTCGGCGTACGAAAATTTTTATCACACAAGCCGCAAAAAAGTATCGACGAGACATGGCGGGTTTTTGAAGACGACGCTAGCATGGAGGGCGCCGATGTCGACGTGACGGGCATCGATGAAATTTTAAACGACTCCTCTTTTAAAAATCAGAGCGGATCAAAGAACGCAAATTTTACCAATTATTCTGACTCGCAGGAGTTTGCGAAGAAAGATGAAGCCTCTGCTTTAAATTTAAAAAATTCTAACGACTCAAAAAGCGTAGATGGTGCAGATTTTTTAAGAGGCGAGAACGTGAGCGAAGAGAGTGCACACGATAAATTTTACGATGAAGTTGCGCGTGCCGAGCGTTCGGAAGCTACGGAGGCGGACGAAAGCTCTGAGAGCGCCGAGAATATAAGAGCAGAGGATAAAATTTCGCCGCCTAAAGTAAGACCTGCCGAGAGTGGTGCGATGGAATTTCGCGAGGGAGCAAAGGAAAGATCGGATGCAAAAGAGCCCAAGGTTTCGGCATTTAGAAGCATTTTAGAAAATGAGCTGCTTAGCTCGGATACTGCAAGACCTAGCGACGTGCGAGTAGAGCTTGTGCGCGAGATCGACGAAAATAACGCTGCCGTAGTGCTAAGCTTCGCGGGCAAAAAACATCTAGTAGTGTTAAAAAGCTCCAACGCTATCGATTGATGAGGCGTGGAATTTCGCAGCTTGCGGGCTTTGCAACCCATAAAATTTTGCAGTTTGTTAAATTTTAAAAATTGCGGAATTTTATAGCGCTAGAAATTTATGCCACATTTAAGCCTTATCACCAAAAGGTCTCGATGAGGTCTAAATTTAAAAAGAAAGAGGGGCGAAGGCTGGGTAAGTTTTAAAATTTAACCCGCACCTCGCCCGTATAAGCTTACTCTAAAATCTTACTTCCAGATCGACGTAGAAATTTCGTCCTGCGCCGACCGCTAAAGTATCTCGCGTGCGGTTTGCGTTGATATAATGCCGATCGAAAATATTATTTACGCCAAAGCTCAGATCGGCGCCGTCAAGGGCCGGAATAACGCCGTTTTTGATCTTGTAGCTTCCTCTGAAATTTGCGATCGTAAAGGACTTATCAACATAAAAATATTCCGTTCTGCGTGCAAAATATGAAGCGGGTTTAGAATGAGGCTTGAAGTAGTGGCTTACCTCAAAGCCTAAATTTAGATCGTGCAGAGGCGAGTAGAAGGCGTGTGCGCTTAGTTTTTTGGCGTGGTTGTTTATATTTTCGTGCGTTTGCTTGTTGTAAATTCTAAGTCGCTCGAAGCTCGCGCCGAAATCAAAGTCCTGCGTTTGGTAATTCGAGCTTAGCTCAAAACCATGCCTTTTGGCTTGATCGATATTTTGATGCTGTCCGTATTGCTGCGAGAAGCCGCCCGGCGGCACGCCCAGATGCGGAAGTGCTTTTATGCCGATCATATCTTCGATCTTGCCGTTAAAGTAGATAAATTTCATATCGAAGTGATCGTCCGTAAAAATTTCATCCTGTTTAAAGCTAAATCCGACCTCGTACTCTTTGACGGTTTCAGGCTTTAGATCGGGATTTGGGATGTAATAATACATTCGGTTTATCGGTCCTTTTTGCGATGTCTCGTGCGGAGTAGGCGCGCGGAAACTCTCACTGTATCCCGCCAAAAGCGTAAATTTATCAAAGAGCGTATAGGCAATCGCCGCGCGCGGAGAAAATCTGGAATCTTTAAATTTAGCCGATCTGCCTTTGATGTCGCGATCGAATCTATCGTATCTACCGCCCAAGGTAAGCTCTAAATCATCGTGCAAGCGGATCAGATCCTGTGCAAAAAGCCCGTAGCTATTGTATTCATTCGGAAAGGAGGCGAAATCTCTTAGCGCTCCATTTTGGATAAAGATCGCATCCTCCTGCCTATTTTCGTAATCGCCGCCGAAAGCGAAGCTATGATTTAAAAAGCCCGTATCAAATTCCGAGATATTTTTGATCTCTAGTCCCTTACGATCGTCTTTGTTCGTGTAGCTGCCGGTATCTGCGCCGTCGATATAGCCGCGTTTATACTCGGCTTTGCTTTTGTAGGCCTTAAAAGACATATCCACTAGCGGGCTTTGCGGCGTAAAGGTCCAATCAAAAACGTAATCTCTCTGGCTTAAATTTCCGCTTACGAAGAGATCTGCATCATTTTGCCATAGTGTCTGCCACATCGTGTGTAAATTTTCGTCGTAATCAAAGGCGCTGAAGCTTATGCGGTGATCGTCCAAATTCGCGCCGATCTTAAAAAATCCGGTATCGATATGCTCGTTATTGAAGCTCTTGTCGTAGTCCGGGGCGTAGCGCGTGCCGCCGTCTGCGAACTTAACGTTGCCGTAGCTTGCGCGCTTGCCGTAGAGTAAAACGTCGATCGGAATTTCCTCGCCCTTGCCGTAAATCGCGCCGCGCGTGCTATGCATATTGTTTGATTCAAGCCTCTGTCCTAGCATCAAACCTACGCTTTTACCCTCGCTTAGATAATCGCTCGCGCTTTTTGTCTGCATATTTACGATACCGCCGATCGCGCCCGAGCCGTGCAGCACGGACGAGGCGCCCTTTATGACCTCGACGCGCTTTAAAATGTCGCTATCGGTGCGGAAGGATGAGATCATATTCGAGTACATCCCCGCGCTTCTGCGCACGCCGTCTTGCTTGATGATGACGCGCTCGTCGCTTTGATATCCAAATCCGCGGATCTGAAACTGCCTGCCGATCTGACGCCCCATATCCATGCTGCCGTCAACGCCCGGTATCTGCATGATCGAATCGATCACGTTGATTTTGGCTTTCATATCCTTGGGGGGTTAAAATTCCGGCCGAGCCCGCGTATTTTAGGTTATCGACCGCGCTTACCGTCACTTGCACGACGATTTGACCCAGATCCTGCGACTTCGTGGCGTTGTTTTCGGCCGCATTCGCTCCGCCTATCGCGCCTATTGCAAGCGGCACCAATAAAATTCGCTTTTTCATGCCCCGACCTTTAAAATAAAATTAAGATACATTATTATATATCTACATACTTAAATAAGGTTGAAATTTAATTTCAAAAATATTTGAAATTTGTTTTTATTGGCGGCAAGTATTGTGCTCCGTCTGGGCCGCTTACGCGCTTTGACTGCGTCTTGTCCGCACCTTGCCCGCGCCGTTTCTGCCCCCTCCGCTCCGCTTGTATCCGCCTACATAGCGTCCGCGCTACCTCTACGCTTTAGCTTTTTGTTTCGATCCGTCTGTGCCGAAATCTGGCAGATAAATTTGGCGTTTTTATCTCAACAAAGAGTCTAAATTTAAACGCTCGCGATTTGCTTGCGTTTAAATTTAGCGGTCGCCCGCACGATTTTAAAATTTAGCTTTTTGCAAATTCAGATCGGAATTTATTTGCTTTTTATTTTACAAAGGATAAAATCGCGCCTAAGAGATCGGTCGATCTAGATTATTTCAGGATCTTTTCATGAATAACGTTAAATGGTACATCATCGCAGGCGCCGTGCTAGGCGTGCTGGGTGCGACGCTGGTGCATTTCGGAAACCCAGGCAATATGGGCGTTTGCGTCGCTTGCTTTTTGCGCGACACCACGGGCGCGCTGGGCTTTCATCGAGCCGCCGTGGTGCAATACATCCGCCCGGAGATCATAGGGCTCGTGTTCGGCGGCTTTTTGGCAAGTGTGCTTTGGACGCGCGAGTTCGCGCCGGTTACCGGCAGTTCGCCGTTTGCGAAATTTTTCCTAGGGATTTTCGCGATGATCGGCTGCCTTGTATTTTTGGGATGCCCGTGGCGCGCGTTTTTGCGCCTAGGCGGCGGCGATTTGACCGCGTTAGCCGGGTTAGCGGGTCTGATCTGCGGCGTACTCATTGGGTTTTTGCTTAAAAAGCGCGGCTATGAGGCGAGCAAAGAGGCAAGGCTTAGCGGCGCGATCGGAATTTTGCCTGTACTACTGGGCGCTGCGTTGCTTGCGGCCTTGATTTTCGGTCTCAAAACGGGCGAGGGCGGCGCGCTTTTTATCTCCGCTAAAGGTCCCGGCGCGCAACACGCCGCGGTAGGCATCTCGCTAGCTGCCGGTATTATCGTGGGCGCGGTGATGCACAGAAGCAAATTTTGCAGCGTCGGCGCGTTCGGTAGAATTTTTCGCGGCGATTTCTCGATGTTTTGGGGAGTGCTAAGCGTCATCGTGTTTGCGAGCATCGCAAATATCGCGTTTGGACAATACAAACTCGGCTTCGAGGGCCAGCCTATCGCGCATAACGATTTCGTTTGGAACTTCTTGGGTATGGTGCTCGCGGGTCTTTGCTTCAGCCTAAGCGAGGGCTGCCCGGGCAAGCATCTGGTGCAGGCTGGCACGGGAAATTTGAGCTCGGGCGTATTCGTCATCGGCATGGCAGCGGGCGCTGCGGTCGCGCACAATTTCTTGCTCGCAAGCTCGGCTAAAGGCATCACAGAGTTCGCTCCTTACGCGGTCGCGATCGGTTTTGTTTTCGCGCTTTACGTGGGGATTTTTCAAAGACGCGCCGCTTAAGGCTGATATTTAATCTCAGAGATTAATCTATACAGAGGCGGCGTATCTAGTCAAGCTCTGGCGGCGTACTTATAAAGAAATACGCTGCCAGAGCGGAGCGCTCGCTGCAAGATTGGCGCAAGCAACTGGAGATGGAATTTAAGAATTTGTAGTCATATTTAGTAACGTGATAAAGCGCAACAATAAAATAGATTCCGCACAAGAAAGATTACGATCAATTTTTAAGAATTGCCTTTAAATTTTAAAATTTAAAGGCTTCGTCGATTAAGGCTTCTTTCATCTAAAGCTCTTTAATTATTAATTAAATCCAGCCATACGTGGCGCTGGGTCTTGTCCAAATCAATGTCTTTTGTCTTCATAAAAAAATTCTTTTATCCTAACGTAGTCGTCTATAGTTTCTATCGTAAAGGCGATATCTTTATCCTTACCTCGGATTATTATATTATCGTAGAATATAAATCTAAGTTGAAATTTAAAAAACCAAAAAATATATAAATTTTGAGATGAATAAAAATAAATAAGAATATAGTTTTTTCGGGCATTTTATTTGTATAATAGGTAACTCGATCATTATAAAATTTTACAAATTTCTTATTTAAAAATTTGTAAAATATTCCATTATGATAGGCAATCCGAAAAATGGAAATACTATAAAAAGCTGATTATATCTAGTTTGATTGGGTTCGTATGAATACATAAAAATCATAATCGCAAGCGTGCATACCGTAGCAAGAACTATATAAAAATTCGTCCTATCTTTGAGCGCTAAAGGCTCTTTATTATAATCACTAGCGCAACTCGGATTTTGTTCAAATTTATTAGATTTTTCGTTTGTATTTATCGTAGAGTCATCCGTGAGTTTTTCAAATTTAAAATTTTTACTGTCAGAATTTTCGGCATCAAAATTCCGCCCTGAACCCCGTTCTAAATTTTGACGCCGTTCATTGAGAATTTTCTTTAGCTTTTCGAGCCTCTGTTTTCTATTCATCTTTTATTCTTTATAGCCTACACAAAAATTTGCGACCGGATTTTATCTAAATTTTTCCCTATTTTGAGTAGAAAATAGGCTTTTAGCTCTTTGTATTCTTTGCTTGTTAATATGCTTGCTTCGATATAATTACCATTGCTCATAAAAATAAGGCTGTCGTTTCCTATGTCAAATCCCAAATTTTTCTTAAATCTAAATATGATTAAGGGCGCAAACGCCAAAAATAAGGAAATCGGCACAATTAAAATTCCATAAGAAATTTTATTTTTAAAAGTTACTACCAAAGATAAAAGGATTATCCACGCGAACGCGACAAAAAATGTTGAAATTTTACCTTTTTTCGTCATTTTAAAAGTGGATGGCCCAAAGGTGCGTTTTATCGCAATTATTTTGGATAAATTTATAGAGTATAGGGTCGTTCTCTTTTTCTCGGAATAATATTCGATAACTGAATTTTTAAATTTTATATAACAGGTACCGAATTTACTTGGGAGCCCTAGCCAGCGTTTAACGGATCTCGGCGAGTCTTGCCTTGTTCCAAAATCTATGAAATTAAGAAAATACAGAAATGGCGAATAAAATTTAATCATCTCTATTGAATTATCTTTTATGATTATCGGTTCTTTGTCGTAATCTCTTGTTTGAGTTTTAAAATTTTGCGAGGGTGTATCAGTGGCACAAGAGAGATCGATTTGCGATTTTTGTTCAACGACATTCGTAAAATTTTGCTCGCTGGCATTTATAGAATTTTGCCTGCCATCGCTCGTAAATTTTAGCCCGCCGCCCGCCAAATTTCGCTTATCGCAATTTTTATTTTGTAAGAAATCCTTTATATTTTTATCATACCGCGTTTTGTTTATGCCAAACCTAGCAATTTCGTCGTTATGCATTTGGCTCCTCCTTATACACGCTTGATTTAGATATAACTATCGCGCGAGTTTGCACACGGAGATCAGCCTTGCGCATTTTTTAAAATTTGCAAAATTTCGCTTATCTTTTGTGGATCTTTAATGCCTCGCGCATCCTCCACGCGACTGTTTAGATCGATAGCGTATGGGCGCAGTGCGA
>ERZ773083.1909-NODE-1909-length-13521-cov-4.209416_pt1 | contig 13521 bp, 11 predicted proteins | sample MGYA00511465_ERZ773083 | MGnify/ENA primary metagenome ERZ773083 (study PRJEB29015, sample SAMEA2738001) | human oral metagenome | biome: human oral; feature: human-associated habitat; material: dental | place: China | collected 2060 ... | reverse complement strand
GGTTAATGTCAGTGTAGAGCAACTTAGATATTATTCTTGTCTACTTCAGGATGAAGAGGATAGAAATAGGAAAACCAGAACCTGTGAGGGTAAGTATATTAAGGTTTTTACAGGAAGTATAGTTTATCCTTTTGGTTCCAAAAAGAGAGCAGAAAAATATTTTGCTAAACTTACTGATGAGGAGAAAAAAAGCTTTCGTTTGTTAGGGAACAGTCTTCTATATATTGGACATGATGAGGAGTTGGAAAAAGTAATTAAAGAAGTAGAAATACTTCTTGAGAAAGAAAAATAATACTATATTAAATAACACATATGGATATTAGGCATTTACAAGGAGTGTTAGTAATGAGAAAATTTTTTCAAAATAAGAAATTTTTAATTCTATTTATAGGAACTTTTATAGGAGTAATAATTATTTTTATATTAATTCATATCTTTAGTAATGCGACAGGTAAGCTTATTATTAAAGATAATACTTTATTAGAGTTTCGTTATGGATATATAGACCGTATAGGAGATAATAAGGTACTAAGGATACCGCAGGGAATTACCGAAATTAAGCCTAAAGCTTTAGAAGGATGTGATTTTATAGATGAGCTTATAATACCTGATACAGTTATAGAGATTGGAGAAAGTGCATTTGCAAACTGTACCGGTATAAAAAAAGTAAAAATGCCTCAAAAAATTTCCATTATTAAATCTGGAGTATTTTTTAATTGCAGTTCTTTGAGTGAAGTTATAATTCCTCCTAAGGTTGAAAAGATAAGTGTGAATGCCTTTAAAAGATGTGAAGCTTTAGAGAAAGTTAATTTTTTGACAGAAAATTTAGAATGTATTGGAGATAGTGCTTTTGCAGAGTGCATAAGTTTAACTAAAATTAATATTCCAAATTCGGTAAAGAGTATTGATCAATTTGCTTTTGGATTTTGCATTAATCTTAAGATGATTAATTTACCTACAAATCTTGATATAATTGAGAAAGAGCTGTTTGCAGGTTGTTGTGAGTTAGAGAATATAACTATTCCAAACAGTGTTCATACCATAAAAGATAAAGCATTTGAAAACTGCAAGAAACTAAAATATATAGAATTAAGCAGTAATCTTAAATATTTAGGAGAAGATATATTTATAAAAACACCTTGGTTAGATAATATAAGCTATGATGATTATGGTTGTAAGTACTATGAGGATATTTTGATAGCCTGCAAACCAAAAGTGTCTAAAGTAATTGTAAAAGCCGGAACAAGGATGATAGCAGGTGGAGCTTTTAAGCTTATAGACAGTATAGAGGAGGTAGTACTTCCTGAAACACTCACATTTATAGGACCTTTTGGTTTTGAGGAATGTATGGGTATAAAAGAGATATATTTACCTGAAAGCTTAACTGAAATTGAAGATTTCGCCTTTAAGGGATGTGAGGGCTTACAGAAGATAAATATCCCACCAAAAATAAAAGAAATTAAAAAATATACCTTTGCATATTGCAGTAACTTGGAAGAAGTAGACTTTTCAAATAAAGATATTGTTATAGATGAAACAGCCTTCAAAGACAGTAAATTCATATTGCTTAAGTAGTATAATCCCGTCTTTGACAGTTAAAAAAGAGTAAAAGCCTCACAAGCACTGTAAACACGCTGTTTGTGAGGCTTTATATATTAAAAAGTATGTGGCTATTTTTTCTTTTTCCTGGTTTGATTTAAAATTTTTCTCATATTTTTTTGTGAGGTTATTTGATAATCCGTTCTAAACCCTGAAACCTCATGTAAAGCGTCTGTTAAATCTGTTCTTGTGTAGGCAGGAATATAACCTTCTCCCAATGCTATCATCATATCCATTGTCTTAAGTGTATTTATGATATCTTCACAAGTATATTTTTCATCCAGTTTCTTTTCTAAAATCCTATATATAATAAGTGCAATAAAACAAGTAGTGAAATGTGCAGTTATTCTGTCTTTCTTTGAAAGGTAGACAGGTCTTGCCTTAAACTCTGTTTTCATAATCCTAAAACATTCTTCTATCTCCCACCTTCTTTTATTTATTTTTATAATACTTGAAACATCATACTCCAAGTTTGTACAAACGGCATAAAAACCGTCATACTTTTCTTCATTGCTTATGTGTTCTTCATTTATGGATGTTATGACTTTATCCGCTATTTCCCCATCGGAAGTTACATACTCCTGTTTAATAAAACGTTTTGGATCTGTTGCTCTTTTCTTTGTAACGGTTGAGGGGGTTTCGGCATATTTCATCGCTCTTTGTATTTGTTTTTCTCTTAAAGAACGTTGATAATTACGATACTTAAGGGAGTAAGTAATTATCAACCGCTGTTCAAGTCCGTTTTCATTAATCCATCTGTCTTTATATAAAATCTTGTCAAAATCTCTTTGTTCATTTAATTCACTTAACTTATACTTTTTACTATCACCCGGTGTGTACCATCCCTCATCATTAAAACAAAAATCTTTAAGAAATCCTTTAAGGTTTTTTACTGATTGTGTCATAACAAATCCCCTTCCCCTACAACTGTTAAACTTTCTGTTGGCAGTAGAAGAAAGACCGGCATCAGTGCATACAATAAAATCGGAAGTATCAAAATCTTTTAAAATCTTTTTTTCTAAAGGCGACATTGAAGGTTGCTCATTTTTATTTCCTTCAAAAAGAGAGAATGAAAGCGGTATACCGTCAGCATCCATAAAAAGCCCCATTTGTACTATAGGATTTGGTCTATGTTCTTTAGACATTCCATATTTTCTGAAATCATCAGCTTCTTCTATTTCAAAGTAGTAATTAGTACAATCATAATAAAGAATATCTGTTTTACGACCTACAACAGATTTGGAGTTTTTATAAAGTTCAGCTTGCAGGTAGTCGTTTTCTTTTGCCAAAAGTTCTAAAGCTCTATAAATTTGATGAAGTGAGCATTTGGGTTGCTCAATAAACTTTTGAGAATTCTCTAATGAAGATTTCTTTGAACCCGGAAAAATAATCCTTGAATATACAAGCATGGATAAAATATCATTAAGGTCATAATCATTTTCATATCTGCTTGATATAACAGAACATATCTTATCAAGACCTAAAGAATAATAAATATCCTGAAGAAAAAGATATCCGACATTGCAGGAATTACGTATATTTTTATTAATAAGCATTGCAGGAGAATACTTTAACAGTATACCCTGTTTGGATTCTCTTTCTGCAAAGGTAAGTTTTTTAGCATATTCTTTAGCCCACTCAATAGGATCCTCATTTCCGGCTCTTATTTTTATTTCATCTACAGTACCAAGTCGTTCTATTGATTTTGTTGTTGTTTTATTGCCTATTCTGACAGATTTTTGTATATAATAAGTACAAGAGTTTTTTGATTTAGAGCAAGTAAGCTTCATGCTGCACCTCCATAATACTTTATTATAGTGCATATAGACACAAATAGCTACATAAAAATAAAAAATATTTGACAAAAAAGTATAGGATTTACAGTGCTTATAGAGGTTTTTATATTATTAAAGTGTCAAAGACCCGGATACGGTGGAGATTGTTTGGAAGTTTGATTGCTGACCTCAAGATATGTTACTCATTGTATGTTGACTAATTGTATTCAAAAGTGATAAAATATTTAAAAATAATAGGGGTACTGTATAATGGATATCATAGAAGTTTTTGCTAAAAACCTTAAAAAATATCGAAATGAAATGGGTTTATCGCAAGAAGCTTTTGCAGAAAAATCTGGCTTGCATAGAACATATATTAGTGCATTGGAGTGTAAAAAAAGAAGCATAGCCTTGGATAATGTACAAAAAATAGCAGATGCTTTGGAGATAGAACCATATTTATTATTTGTTGAAGAAACAGAGAAAAAGAAAGGAGGGCCGTTTAGAAATGAAAGGCTATGAATTACCAATAGAAACCGTTATTAAAAGACTTGGTTATAAAAATTCGAAAAACCTAATTTATTATAGCGAATTTAATGATTCTGACTATAATAATCATATATCTAAAATTGTTCATGAGATAAAACCGTATGCAATTTATTTTATAGACGGAAACCCATTCATTCTTTTTTTTGACAAGCTTTTTGATGAAGTTTCCTTTAAAACTATCAGTAAAAAGGTTTGGAATGCTCAAATTCCTGTTGCTATGCTTTGCGATGATCAGACAGTTAAAATATATAATGGTTTGTCTTTGAATTTATCATCTTATTTTCTTGAGATGGCAACGGAAATCCCGTTAGACACATGTTCTGTTGCAACAGAATTTTCCTACTTAGAAATAACAAATCCCATTTTCTGGGAAAAGTTCTCAAAAGGATTTTCAAATGCCAAATTAAATAATTTTTTGTTAGCTAATATTACCTATATGACGGAAGAGTTAAAAAATACCTATCATATAGGCTTTGCTACAAAGGTAGTGTTGAGACTCATTTTTATAAGGTTTTTGATAGATCGAGGGGTTGACCTTGCTTACGAGAATTTTTCTAGTGATATTGAGCAATCAAAAAATGAACTTATGCAATGTTTAAGGAACAAAAGTTCAATATACAATTTATTTATATATCTAAAATCAAAATTTAATGGAAATCTTTTTGATTTAGGTAATGAAATTGAATGCCCTGAATTAACACAAGATGTATTTAATATGCTTGCAGATTTTTTATCTGGAACAATTTCAATGAATGATGGTCAATTGTCACTATTTGAACTGTATGATTTTAATATTATTCCAGTAGAGCTGATAAGTAATATTTATGAAATATTGCTTGGACGAGAAGTAAGAGCAACAGATAATGCATTTTACACTCCAAATTATCTTGTAGAATACATTTTGGATAAAACTACTTTAGGTTTCTTAAAAAAACATAAGAAATATACCATATTAGATCCTGCATGTGGTTCAGGAGTATTTTTAGTTGATAGTTACCGACGTATGGTAGAAGAAAACCTAAATGGAAAAATGTATTGTAACGATGATAATTTGCTTAAATCTCTTTTAGCCGATAATATCTATGGGATAGATATTAATGAGGAAGCGATTGATGTTACAATATTCTCTCTTTATTTAACTGTTTTAGACTACAAAGATCCAAAATCATTATCAACTTTTACTTTACCGAATTTAAAAGAAAAAAATTTATTTGTTAGTGATTTTTTTGATGAAGAGAAACTTAGATGGTTAAGTCACATCAACTTTGATTTTGTTATTGGTAATCCACCTTGGGGCAATGTAAAAACAGGTCTTCATTTAGAATACTGTAAAAAGAATGGATACTTTGATAAACAACAAAATAATGAGATTTGTAGAAGTTTTGTTTTCAGAGCTAAAGATTTTTGTAAAGAACATACTGTTTGTTGTTTTGTTTTACATTCTAAATTATTGTATAATCAAAAGAAACCTTCAAAAAGATTCAGGAACTTTTTGTTAAATAAAACTAAAATTTATAGCATAATTGAAATGTCTTCAGTAAGAAAATTAGTTTTTGAAAATGCTGATGCACCCGCAGCAATAATTTCTTTTAGTTACTCAGAAGAAAATAACTTAGACAATATTATAAATTATACATCTATAAAACCAAATATTTTCTTCAAACTATTTAATGTTATTGTTATTGAAAAAAATGATATAAAGTATGTAGCACAGAATATGCTGATAAGATTTGATTGGGCTTGGAAAACTATTGTATACGGTTTTTCAGCTGATTTAACTTTGGTGATGAAACTTAAAAATCGTTTTTGTACAATTTCCGATGCAATCGAAAAACAAGAACCTCCTATTATTATGGGGGCAGGAGTAGAGTATCAAGATGGTGATAAGCAAGACGCTTCTCATTTACTAAACAAAAGGCTTCTTGATTCGAAAAAAGGAGTAGATCACTTTTTTGTGAATTCAAATAAAACTACTTTGTTTTCGAAAACGAAAGTACATCGTACTAGAGAAAAAGAGTTGTTTTCCCCTCCGTATGTATTAACTCCAACTGGAGTGAACTGCAATAATTATAAATTACGAGCAGCTTTTAGTGATGAAACATTTATTTGTAAAAAGACCATGTATATTATTAAAGGAAGCGAGGAGCAAAGACCATTCTTTATGAACTTGGTAGGTTTGCTAAACTCCTCATTTTATGCTTATTTGAATCTAATGCTTGGAACTTCAATAGGAATAGAACGAGAGCAGCGATTTATGGGGGAAGTATTAGAATTTCCTTATATTTTTTCTGAAGATATTGCAAATAAAACAGAGTACATTCAGAGTGAAAAAAAGAAAGATGATTTTCTGTGTTTATCAGATTTAGATTCTGAAATCGAAAACCTAGATAATTTAGTATTGCAGGAGTTTGGATTGAAAGATAATAAATTTATTGACTATGCAATAAAAATCCAGATACCGGAACTAACGAATATAGACATTGAGAGTATTTACAGAAAGGTATCTGCTGAGGAATTAGTTGACTATAGTGAATGTTTTAAAAAACAATTTACTGCTATCTATAAACATGTAGAAAAGTATATTGCAATTAAATTGTATCCAAATGTATTAAATAGATTTTCTATATTTGAGCTGGCAGTTTTAGACGGAAAATCTGATACCACGATTGATTTAGTTGAAAGTATTGATGATGATAAAGTACTATTATCAAGATTTTGTGTGTTTTCTCACAACGATAAGTTTCATCAAATTAGAGATGTCATCCACTTTTCTGATAACTCATTTTTTATCATAAAGTCTAATTTTTATAAGTGCTGGCATCCTGCAATTGCAGAACTTGATCTTTCCGATGTTATGGAGCAAATAATGGAATCGGGAGGTGATGAATGATGGGAGGTTTTAAGCAAAAATCAATAAATGAAGATTTTCAAAATGGTTTTTATTCTTATATTATTGAGACCATTGAAAAATGTTGTAGCTCAATGAAGCGAAATTGTATTTCTTTAGGACATAAAATTAAGAATAATGAGGTAAACATACAGAACCATCTATTTTTTTATTATTTAGACGATAATTCTACTTTAACTAAACTAGGTTGTGAAATGTTTCCGATCTCATTCCAAATAGAAACGCTAGAAACATTTGATGAAAATACAGACACCTTTATAGGAAGGTGTGATATTAAAGTGACATCAAATAATTATTGGGTAAATAAAAACAAAAAAGACTATTATATTATTGAATGCAAACGAATTGATGGAAGTACAAGTCTAAATAAAAAATATATAAATGAAGGAGTTAGTCGTTTTGTAGAGGAACCTCCTAAATATCCATCTCATCACAATAAAAACATTATGTTCGGATTTGTTGTGAAAAATATTGATATTCCTAATAATTCGATTAAAATTTCTGGAATGAATAAAGATAAGTTTGGAGCAATAAGTCAAGGAAATTTGATTTTAGTAAAAACAGATGTAAATGAAGGGTTGTATGAATATATAAGCAACTATACTTTATCAAGTAGTTCATTACAATTGCTTCATATCTTTTTTGACTTTTCTTCTATAATAAAGTAGTCTTGGTTAAAGATTAAATTTGCGAATTAATATAATTAACAAATATAGATAAGATGATGAATAGTGGATAGATTTATTTGCTCTTTTTCATGTTATGGTCAAAATATGTATCCAATACTTGACACAAGGGTGGAATGTAAAGACTAAGAAGAACGGCGGCAGAACTTGGAACCTGCCCATTAGAATAGAACCAGATTGGAATGTAAAGTTGATATTTTTAATTGCATCCTCAAGCTGTTCTTTTAGTAGAATAGAACCAGATTGGAATGTAAATTAATGACTGTATTATTGGGAAAAAGGATAAAAAATAGAAAATAAGGTAGATAACAGGACAAACATAATTAAGGAATATAAGAATATCAAGTTATCGTAAGGAGTTTACAAAAAAATCTTTAAGGATGAAAGTAACGAATAAGTGGAAGAAATTGTAGAAAAGACTTTAGAAATGTATTTTGAGAAAATAAATAGGTTTTATAAAATCGTACCTAGAAGTATAATAAGAACATAAAATGTTGGCAGTAAATAAATGTTTAATATAAAAGGTTAAGGCAATGGATGAAATAAAACTATATGAAAATAAACAAATACGCTCTGTTTGGGATGATGAAAAAGAAGAATGGTATTTTAGTGTGGTGGATGTTGTAGGAGTGCTTACAGAGAGCGAGAACCCTCAAGTATACTGGAGAGTATTGAAAAAGAGATTAAAAGAAGAAGGAAACGAAAGCGTTACAAATTGTAACGCTTTGAAAATGAAAGCGGCAGACGGTAAGATGCGTTTAACGGATGTAGCGGATATGAAGGGTATTTTCCGTATTATCCAGTCAATTCCATCACCTAAAGCAGAACCGTTTAAGTTATGGCTTGCACAGGTTGGAAAAGAGCGAATTGATGAAATCATTGATCCGGAACTTACAATAGATAGAGCCTTGGAGACCTACTTAAAGAAAGGTTATAAAAAGGAATGGATAAATCAACGATTGCAAGCAATTCAAGTCAGAAAAGAACTGACTGATGCTTGGGACGGTGCAGGAATCCAAAAGGGAATGGAGTACGCAATCCTTACAGATGAGATTACCAAAGCCTGGTCCGGGATGACAACCAGAAAATACAAGGATTTAAAAGGCTTAAAAAAAGAAAATTTAAGAGATAACATGACAACCCTTGAGATTGTGCTGAACATGCTTGCAGAAGCGACCACAACAGAGCTTACAAAAACAACCAATCCTAAAGGTTTGGAAGAAAACAAGAAGGTGGCAAAAGAGGGCGGAGGCATTGCAGGAGATGCAAGGAAGGCGATAGAGCAAAGGACGGGAAAACCTGTTATTACTTCAAAAAATGCCGTGGATTTATCAAGACTTATTGAGGATGTGGTAAAAGAGCCGATAAACAAGAAAAAGGTCAATAAAGATAAAAATAAATAAAAACATTTATTTAGAGATAGCAAAGAAAAATAGCTATCTCTTTTTAATACCATAAAAGTGTAGCTGTTAGAGAATAATTGACTTGAATAGCTACACTTATTTTAATGCTTAAAACATAAAGGGAGGTAGAGAGCATGGGTGTAAAATTTAACTACTATTACGGAAAAGAAGCTGAAACCTTCTCCTTTTTTCGTATTCCGAAATTGTTATTTACTGATGAAACATTTAGGAATCTAAGCAGTGATGCTAAGGTACTTTATGGAATTTTGCTTGATAGAATGAGTTTATCAATGAAAAATGGCTGGATTGATGAAGAAAATAAAGTGTATATCATATTCACGATTGAGGAGATTGCCCAAATCATGTGCTGTGCTACTCAAAAGGCAACGAAAATATTACAGGAACTGGATGATAAAAAAGGCATAGGGCTTATTGAAAAGAAAAGACTGGGATTTGGCAGACCAAATATACTTTATGTAAAGAACTTTATTGTTCAATCATCTGATAAAGAAAGTGTTGTAAAAGATGAGAGTTTCACAGGGGAAGAAGAAATCATAAATCAGGAATTATTAAATTCACAACTCAAGAATGGTGAAAATCACAATTCAGGAAATGTGAAAATCACAAAACAAGAATTGTTAAAATCACAATGTAATAAGACTAATATTAATAATACTGAATATAATAATACTGAGTATAATAATACCTCCCCCATATCCCCCTCAAAAGAAAACTTGATAAGAGCCGGTCTTTGCAATCAGGATGAAGATATGGAGGTGGAGGTGATAAGGAAAGTGATTAAACAAAAAATAGGATATCCGGTCTTAATAGAGGAGGAAGAAAAAGAAAAGATTGACCTTATATTAAATTTGATGACGGAGGTAATCAAAAATAAGAAAGACATAAAAGTAAATCAAAGCAGTGTGAACTATAAAACAGTAAGGAAGCAGTTGTTATCACTAAAAAAAGAGCATATAAAGTATGTCTTATCAGTTTTAGGGGAAAATAAGCAAAAGATAAAAAACTTACGAGCCTATCTTATTTCACTGCTTTACAATGCACCCTTTAATATTTTAGGAATGACGGTATCGGAAGCGGATATAGAAACAGGTATGACGGATTACAGTAAAGACCGGCAAATATGGCAGGATTTTTTAAATACAACTTAAAAGCTTAAAGATAATAAACAGTATGAAAAATTAAACCATTGCAACTAAAAAATTTTAGGAATGGAGAAAGTTATGGAAAAAGCAGGACTTATTTATTGCGGTTTATGCTATCCGGCTAAAGGGCAGATAAATATTATGCCGGGAGTTTCAAGGAAAGTGGTTAAAAACCATGCTTGCGGGGAGGAAAAAAATTGAATAAGGAAAGTGATAGGTGGAAAACTTTTGAAAGGATGAGCAGAGTTGCTGAGTTAAGAGAAGAAGCCTTTGATGACAAGCTTTTATCAGAGCAGACATTTGAGAAAGATGATGGCAGCCTAGAGCATAAAAAAGCAGGGCAAAATTATGTGGAAAAATTTGAAGAAATGGAGAAAGAAAATATCGGACTGCTTTTTACGGGATCGGTAGGAACCGGGAAAACATTTTTAGCATCAGCAATAGCCAATGCTCTTATTGAAAGGGAGATTTCAGTTAAGATGACCAACTTTGCCGTTATTTTAAATGATATGATGAACCTTGAGATTAATAAAAACAAGTATATTTCAAAATTAAATGAATACAGACTGCTGATAATTGATGATTTCGGAATGGAAAGAGATACAGCCTTTGCGACAGAGCATATATTTAATGTTATTGACAGCAGATATAGGGCAAACAAGCCAATTATTTTAACAACCAATCTTAGTGCGACACAGCTTACGAATCCAAGTAATCTAAAAGAACAAAGGGTTTATTCAAGGATACTTGAGATGTCAATCCCGATTGTTTTTTCAGGAGAGAATAAAAGAATTGCTAAAATGAAAGAGAAAGCAAGAAAGGTAAATATGCTTTTAATAAACGGATAGAGGGGAGGTGAGATATTGGTAAATGAAGAAGTAAGCAGACAGGTTATTGCCGTGGTAGAAAGAGGAAATATAAGGACAGCTAAAATGGTAATAGACCTTATGAAAAAAATATTAAATATGGCAGCTAGAAAAGGGAAAAGTCTAAAGGAATTTATAGGGGAAAAGAAACCTACAACCGTAAGGGATTTAGTGAAAAAAGGGAAGGTTGAAACCTTAGAACTAAATGACCTTGACTTTAAGGGCTTAAAAAGAGATCTAAATAAAAATGGAGTAAAATTCAGCATCAAAAAAGATCTTACTACAGGAAATAACATTATATTCTTTCAGGCAAAGGATGAGAAGGTTATGGAGCAGGCATTTAAGGAAGCAGTACAAAAATTTGCAGGAAAGAATAAGAAAAGAGAATCGGTAATGGGTAAATTAAATCACTTTAAAGAAAAGGTAAAAAATGCACCCAAGAAAGATAAAATCAGAGAAAAGAAGGCAGAAGTAGAGTTATAATAACTTTAGAGCAAAGATAATTAAACATGCTATTAAAATGTGATATGATATGATTTGAAGTTTCCATGGATAACCTGTTATGATTTGAACCGTTAATTAGAGTATCACGAATAGCTTAAGAAACAGGCAGCATGGAGATACAAAATAAAAATTCTTGACAAGTTATCTTTTTCTTAAAAATTGTATGCAGTTATATAAAAAACGATAGATAGTAAACGAGGGAGGGATTATTATAAAAAATCATAAAAAAGTTAATGGGAGACTATTACAGACAAACAAGAAGTTTTCTCATCTTAAAAATGCTCAAAAGGAATTTATTATGCAGGAACTTTATCTTCAGTGCAAAGTATATGTTATAGAAAAAGGAAGATTTCCGGATAAAGATGAAAAATATACGGTTTTGGATAAGGTTTATGAAAAAATAGAGGAAAGGAATATATGGATACCTTATACAGAAGTTTATCAGCATTTTTTAAGTAAGGTAACAAAACTGAAGAACAGGCTTATAAAGGAAGGAATCCTTGTCAACAATGCCGGAAAGCTGAAGCTTTTTAGAAAAGTTATTTTGCCGATTACTATAAGTCTTAATGGAATGTTTATTGATATAAATGATACAAATTTACAAAAGGAAAAAGAAAAATATATAGAGATAGCCGATACTTTCTTAACAGAAGAAAACTTTCAAAGTCAGTTGACAGATGCTAAGGAAGACATGACAATAAGAGATTTCATAGATACCATACGCAAAGAAAACGGAAAGCATATCATGGCAATTGGGAAACCGGAGTTTATAAAAGGCTTTATTGAGGAAGATATAGCGGATGAATATATTATTACTATTAAGCCCTTTATACTAAGTGAGGATGAGATAAATAGCATAAAGCTTAATAAAAAGATGAATTTAAAGATGCTTTCAGTGAAAAAAGAAGAAATGGATGTAGTGATACATTATAAAAGAATCAGATAAAACAATGTAGAGCAGGGAGATCTGCTCTTTTTATTGATAAGGGAATATCTGATTAGAGGAGGAGGCGATAAAAACGAAAATATTGCAAAATATGATAAAAGATATAAAAAGCATATTTTATATAAGAGATAAGAAAAGATTTTTACTACAAAATCTACCTTATCTCTTTTTATTTTATCAGGGAAATATCCTGTCAGCACATGTTAGAAGTTATATGGGTGGAGATATTTTAGATAAGATTTTTAAGGCAATTTTAGAAATCGGAAAAATAAGCTTTATGCCAAGCATTTATCCGCTAGATATAGTTACAGGGCTTGGACTAGCAGCTTTAATTAAATTTATTGTCTATACAAAAGGCAAAAATGCCAAAAAATTCAGACAGGGAAAAGAGTACGGCTCGGCAAGATGGGGAAACGCAAAAGATATAGAGCCTTATGTAGATGAAAAATTTGAAAACAACATACTTTTAACCGATACGGAAAGACTCACCATGAATGGCAGACCTAAAAATCCTAAATATGCAAGGAACAAAAATATACTTGTAGTGGGAGGTTCAGGAAGCGGAAAGACCAGATTTTTTCTAAAACCCAACCTTATGCAAATGCACTCCTCCTATGTGGTTACCGATCCGAAGGGAACTGTCCTTGTAGAATGCGGAAAGATGCTTGAGAAAAACGGCTATGATATTAAAGTGCTAAATACCATAAATTTCAAAAAATCCATGCACTACAATCCTTTTGCCTATCTAAGAAGTGAAAAAGATATATTAAAGCTTGTACAAACCATTATAGCTAATACAAAGGGGGAGGGAGAAAAATCCGGTGAGGATTTTTGGGTGAAAGCCGAACGACTTTATTATACCGCACTGATTGGATACCTTTACTATGAAGCACCACGGGAAGAGCAAAACTTTGAAACACTTCTTGCCTTTATTGATGCCAGTGAGGTAAGAGAAGAAGATGAAAACTTTAAAAATGCGGTTGACTACATCTTTGATGCACTTGAAGAAGAAAAGCCTAATCACTTTGCAGTAAAACAATATCGCAAATACAAGCTTGCAGCCGGTAAAACTGCTAAGTCAATCCTTATTTCCTGCGGTGCAAGGCTTGCTCCGTTTGATAT
>ERZ773083.1908-NODE-1908-length-13532-cov-6.047637_pt1 | contig 13532 bp, 13 predicted proteins | sample MGYA00511465_ERZ773083 | MGnify/ENA primary metagenome ERZ773083 (study PRJEB29015, sample SAMEA2738001) | human oral metagenome | biome: human oral; feature: human-associated habitat; material: dental | place: China | collected 2060 ... | reverse complement strand
CGTCCGCTCTGCATCCCCTGCGGGCACATCAATTGCATCGTCCGTCAGCGCAGAGCCGCCGACCGCATCCATATTCGTCTCGATGATAAGATGCTCCGCTGCATGATAGTGCGCAGCAATCTGCTTTGCACATTCCAGCTCACGGTCATGCCGCTGGTGATAGTCAAAGCTGATCGGATAGAGTTCGTACCCCGCAGCGCGGGCGACCGCCATGCAGGTACAGCTGTCAAGGCCTCCCGAGAGGAGGATTACCGCTTTTTCCCCCATGTTTTCCCTCTCATCCGCGCAGCGCGGCGACGGCTGCGGCAATATCCTTTGCACCGTAGATGTACGAGCCCGCAACGAGGACATTTGCCCCTGCCGAACGCACGGACTCTGCCGTCTCCGCATTGATGCCGCCGTCGACCTCGATGTCAACATTCAGTTCGTTGTCCATAACCGTATGATAGAGCGCATGAATCTTGCCGAGCGTGTTCTCAATGAACTTCTGTCCACCAAAACCGGGGTTGACCGTCATGAGCAGCACCATGTCTACGTCGTCGATCAGCTCCTCAAGGGTGTAGATCGATGTGCCCGGATTGAGTGCGATGCCCGCCTTGCAGCCCGCCGCCTTGATCTGCTGAATGACACGGTGCGCGTGACGCGTCGCCTCAACGTGAAACGTGATGATATCCGCACCCGCCTTTGCGAACGGCTCGATATGTGTCTCCGGATGTTCCACCATAAGGTGCACGTCAAAGACCGCCTTGGACATCTTGCGCAGGCTCTCCACGACGCAGGGCCCCACCGTAATATTCGGCACAAACGACCCGTCCATCACATCGATGTGGATGTACTCCGCGCCCGCCTCCTCCACGCGGCGCACATCCGCGCCGAGGTTTGCAAAGTCCGCCGAGAGAATGGACGGCGCAATGATGGTCGGTCGCTCGATGTGAACATGCTCTTCTGCCATCATTTCCTCTTCGTACTCGTGTTCATGTTCGTGTGCCATTTGGTTCTCCTATTTCTTCTTGGTTCTGAGTTCGTTGAGCAATGCAATGTAGGCATCGTACCGCTCGCGCGAAAGTTCCTCTGCCTCCACTGCCGCCTTGACGGCGCAGCCCGGCTCGTGACTGTGGCTGCACGGCGCAAAGCGGCAGCCTGTATAATGGGCAAAATCCGGAAAGCAATGCGCCAGATCCTCGGGTGCGAGCGCCGTGAGTTCCTGCTGGGTAAAGCCCGGCGTGTCGACCACATAGCCCCCCATAAAGGGAAGCAGCTCCGCACGCCGCGTCGTGTGCCGCCCACGCCCGATCTTCTCGCTGACCGCCCCCGTCACGAGGGCAAGCGACGGATCGAGTGCGTTCAGCAGGGAGGACTTCCCCGCGCCCGACGGCCCCGCAAAAACGGTGATCTCACCCGCGAGGCGTTCGCGCAGTTCATCCAGTCCTGTGTCCTGCTCCGCCGAAACGCGCAGGACGGGATAGCCCGCTGCTTCGTATTCCGCAAGAACCGCCGTGGGATCGCCCGTGCAAAGATCCATCTTATTCACACAGAGGATGATTTTTTTCACCCCCGAGAGCTCTGCGAGCACGAGGAAGCGGCTCACGACGAGCGGATGCGGGTCGGGCGATGCCGCCGCGACCGTGACGACAATCTGTGTCAGATTCGCCACACGCGGACGCTGCAGGAGGTTTGCGCGCTCCTCAACGCGCTCGATCACCCCTTCCTCGCGCGATATGCGTTCCAAGGCAACGAGATCGCCGGGGACAAGCCCCATGTCGCTGCGCCCCTTTTTGACCCTGCCGCGTAACTTGCAGAGAATAATGCCATCCTCCGCTGCGACGTGGAGCACATTGTTGTAGACCTTCAGGATACGTCCGCGCTCTGTCACCATGCACTCCCTATTCTGTCTTTTCGGTCTGGATGCGCCGGCTGGAGGGGTCCTTGTCGTTCTTCTTGCTGTCGCCGCCCTTCGCATCTTCCTTTGTGCCGGAGGACTTCTTGCCGCTCGATACGACAAGGCGCACAGAGCTGTCACTGTCTGTCTCTGCTCCCGCTGCCGGCGACTGACTGATGACCGTTCCTGCCGCCTGCGTGCTCGCCTCCTCTGAGATGCTGCCAACCTTGAGGCCGCTGCCTTCGATCATGGTACGCGCACGATCCGAAGGCACACCCTTCACGTCGGGCACGGTGACCTTCTTGATCTTCTGGCCCTTGCTGACCGTGATATCCACAGACTGTCCCTTGCTGATGCGCGTTCCGCTGCGCGGATCCTGCGAAATGACCGTACCGCTGTCCTCATCGGAGAACGTTTCATAAGCCGATCCAAGGCGCAATCCCATCTGCTGCAGTTTGTCAATCGCATCCGATTGTTTCAGTCCGCGCAGATTCGGCATCTCCATCTCCTCGCCGCCCTTGCTGACGTAGATGGTGATGGTGCGCTCCTCCTTGACCGTCGTGCCCGCCTCCGGGGTCTGCGAAACCACAACGCCCACGGGGACGGAGGCATCAAAGGTCTCTGCAACCGTGACACGCAGATGCTGATCCTCAAGGATCTGACGCGCAAGCGTGAGCTGTTTGCCCGTCACGTCCGGCACGGTGATCTCCACCGAGCTCCAAAACTTGCCAAAGCTTAGGAAAAATCCCGTAAAGAAGCCGAGCATGAGGATGAGCACAAGGCCAAACTTAAATTTCTTCGTGCGGAAGAAGGACTTCTCCTCCACCGCCGACGCCTCTTCCTCCTCCGCCTCGGCGATTGCACTGATCTCCTGTGCCTCCACAGGCGACAGTACACGCGTCGCGTCGGGGTCAAATGCGGGCATGACTGCCGTATCACCGCGCATCATCTGCTCCGTGCGCATGATGTCCTGAACGAGCAGGCGACTGTCCGGCCGCAGCGCCGGATCCTTTGCCATCATGCGCGTCACGAGAGCCTCCACGACAGGCGGAATGTTGGGAACAACAGAGTGCACGGGGGGGGCCTCCTCCTCCAGATGCTTTCGCGCGATGCTGACCGCCGTATTGCCGTCGAACGGAATGCGCCCCGTCAGCATCTCGTAGAGAACGACACCGAGCGAGTAGACATCGGACTTCGGCGTGATGATCGTCCCGCGTGCCTGCTCGGGCGAGAAGTAATGCACCGACCCCATGATATTGTCGTTGTAGGTCATTGTGGACTCCGTGACCGCACGTGCAATGCCGAAATCCGCGACCTTCACGTTGCCGTCGGGCATGACGAGAATGTTGTGCGGCTTGATGTCACAGTGTACGAGGTTGTTGGCATGCGCCTGTGCGAGCGCCCCCGCGATCTGACGCGCGATCTCCAGTGCCTGTGCGGCAGGTACGGGCCCCTCCTCCTTGATGCGCTCCTTCAGCGTGCGTCCCGGGACGTACTCCATGACGATGTAATGCCGCCCTTCGGCAACGCCGACATCAAACACGTTGACGATGTTTGGATGCGTGATGCGCGCAGCCGCCTTCGCCTCGCGCTGAAACCGCGCGATAAACTCCGTGTCGTTCTCATACTGCTGATGGAGAATCTTGACGGCGACGGTGCGCTCCAAAAGCTGATCCTTTGCCCGATAGACATCCGCCATGCCGCCGCTGCCCACAAGCATTTCCAGCGCGTAGCGTCCATCCAAGACACGCTCAACCATGTTCGTTCCTCCTAACGCCTCTGCCATGCACTGCCGAGGTCTCTATCTCAGAAAGGTTCTCCTGCATTTCATCGCAGTCCTTCAAAATATGTCTGTATCACCGCGCGTGCAATTCCTGCCGCAGCGCGTCCGCCAAAGCCGCCCTCTTCCACGATGACCGCCATGACAATTTTTTGTCCGCCGCGCTCCGCCGAGCCGATGAACCATGCATGATCCGTGCCGCTCGCATTCTCTGCGGTCCCGGTCTTGCCCGTGACGCGCACACCCGCGACCTCTGCCGCTGTACCCGTCCCCGCTGCAACGACATCCGCCATATAGCCATCGATGACTGCCGCACGTTCCACCGTTGTCGCCGTTCGCCATGTGGTGGGACTTGCCTCGTAAAGCGGCATCCCGTCCTTCGTCAGCACGGCATCTACGACGTACGGCTGCATCACACGCCCGCCGTTCGCGAACGCATCCGCAACGAGAGCCATCTGCAGAGGCGTCACGAGGAGTGCCCCCTGACCGATGCCGATCTGTGCGAGCTCTCCGTCACTGAGGTTCTTCAGCTCCGGCACATGCGCCGCCGCCATCGAAATCTCGGGGGCGGTGAGTTCCGCCCCGATGCCGAAACGCTCGCATGCGGATGATAGACCTCGTGCACCAAGGCGCAGGGCAAGGGTCGCAAAGGTGACGTTGCAGGACTCACGCAGTGCATCTGCAAGGTGCAGCTTCCCATGCACTTCACCGTGACTTTCATGCAGCACGTAGTCCTTGCCGATAGCAAGCTCCCCCGTACAGGTGAACACCTCATCGGGATTGGTCACCCCCGCCGCGAGCGCGGCATCTGCGATGAGCGTCTTGAACGTCGAGCCGGGCGGATAGAGCCCGTGCGTCGCACGGTTCACGAGGGGACTGTACGCGCGCGCTGTGAGTTCGTCCCAGTTTTGCTCCGCCGTGGCAGGATCGAACGAGGGCGCGCTCACCATCGTGAGTAGGGCTCCCGTCTCGGCATCCATAACGACGACCGCGCCGCGTCGTTCCCCGAGCGCATGCCATGCCGTCTCCGACAGCTCCGCGTCAACGGTCAGGCGGACATCATAGCCCGCGTCCGCACGCAGGAGATTGCGCAAAGGACCCATGTGCGCAACATCCGTTGTGATGCCGCTGAGTGCCTGCCCCGCTGTCTGCTCCACGCCCGTCGCGCCATAGCGCTCCGTCTGATAGCCCGTCACAGGCGCGAGGATGCGTCCGTACGGATAAGAGCGCACATGATCTGCCGAACTCTCCGCAAGGATGCGCCCCGCACGGTCAAGGATACGCCCGCGCACAATGCCCTTCTCCGTGAGTGCCGTACGCGTGTTGAGCGGATGGGCGGCAAGCCCGTCGCCGTCCCATACGCTCAGCTTTGCGAGATAGAGCATTTGGATGCCGATGAGCACAAGCAGGAAAGCCGCCGCAACGGCGATATGCTTTCGGATTTTTCGATCAGCCATCCGCTGCCTTAGCCTCCCCCGACAGTGCCGTCAAGATGCCGACAAGGATAAAACTCGCCGCCATCGAACTGCCGCCATAGCTGACAAACGGTAGTGTAATCCCCGTGAGCGGCAGGAGTTTCGTCACGCCCGCCGTGATGATGAACGCCTGCAGGAGAAGGCTCGCAGCGCAGCCCGCAGCGAGCAGGGACTCCTGCACGTGCGGCAGCCCCATCGCGATACGGCTGCCCCGCCAGAAGATCAGCGCATAGACCATGAGCACCAGAACGGCACCGATCAGTCCGAACTCCTCGGCAATCGCCGCAAAGATAAAGTCCGTGTGCACCTCGGGGATGAGCAGCGGATGCCCCTCGGCAAAGCCCGTACCCCAGATGCCGCCCGAACCAATTGCAAAGAGCGACTGCACGACCTGATAGGACATGCCGTTCGGATCTGCCCACGGATGCAGCCAGATGTCAAAGCGCACGCGAACGTGACCGAAGAGCGCGTAGCTGAGTGCCGCTGCAATGACGATGAAGAGCCCCGCAAGGAAGACGTAGGATTTGCGCCCTGTCCCCATATAGGTCATGAGCACCGCCATCCCGAAAAAGAGCAGTGCAGAGCCGAGGTCACGCGCGATGACGAACATGAGCACGGCGAGCCCCCAGAGCGCGACGAGCGGGGCAATGAAGCGCACGGGCGGCAGATGGAGAAAGAGGAAACGGCGTGCCGGGAGGGTCAGTACAGCGAGATGGTCGGCAAGATACGCCGCGAGAAAGAAGATGAGCAGAATCTTGCCAAACTCCGATGGCTGCATGGAAAACGACCCGAACGCAATCCAGTTCTTGTTGCCGCCGATGCTCACGCCGAAGATCAGCGGAAGCACTAGGATCACCGTCGTCGTGAGCCCAAGTACATAGGGATAGTCGAGCATCCGCCGAAGCCGTGTCCAGAGGAGCACGACGAGTGCCCAAGCCGCAACGCCGACACATGCCCACCGCAGTTGCGGCACAAAAAGATCCGGTTTCAGACGCGCAATTTCAGCAAGCCCGACGGCGAGGAGCACATAAGCAAGCGCGAGCGGAACGCAGTCCAACCTGCAGCGCGCAGCGAGCACATAGCTTGCCGCCCCCGCACAGAGGAGGAGTGCGAGCCACGGCAGATACGCGAGCTGCGTATGCCAGTCAAGCGACCATCCCGGCTGTCCCGCCCCCTGTTTTAGAAACAGAACGCCAAGTGCGCAGACGAGAATCCCCACGGGCGCAAATTTCAGTCCGCCGGTCATGGCGTTTCGTACGCAACGGCAATCGCCGTGATATTGTCACTGCCGCCCCCCGCAAGTGCCCTCTCAACCATGCGCTCGGCGAGCCCTGCAAACGCCCCGCCAAGCAGTGCGGCAAGCGCATCATCGTCCACCATGTTCGTCAGGCCGTCCGTCGCAAGGAGAAGGCGATCGCCGGTCTCGAGCGGGAAGGAGTCCCCGTCCACATGGAGGCGCTCCTCGATGCCGACTGCACGCAGGAGCAAATTTTTGCGCGGATGATGCTGTGCCTCTGCCTCGCTCAGTTCCCCTCGTGCAACAAGTTCCTCCACATAGGAGTGATCGCGCGAGACCTGCCGAAAGATACCATGCCGCAGCAGATAAAGACGGCTGTCCCCGACGTGGGCATAGTATGCCATCCCTGCACGCTCATCGACATGGAGGACTGTTGCTGTCGACCCCATCCCCTCATAGGAAGAGTTCTCGGCAGAGGCATCCAACACCTGCTGATTGGCACGCAGGACGGCAGTTTTCAGCGTTGCCGTATCGATCTTCTGCCCCTCATTCGCCATATCACGCACAGCAGACACCACTATGCGGCTCGCTACCTCCCCTGCCGCATGACCGCCAAGGCCGTCGGCAACGACGTAGACCGCAGGCGCGAATACGCCGTAGCTGTCCTCGTTCGATGTCCGCACGCGCCCGATATCCGACGCACTCGAAACCTCTATCATGTACTTACCTCTCAAAACGCAGAGCAACCGCACCAATCCGCAGGACATCACCCGTGTGCAGATACGCCCGCCCCGTCAAGATCCCGTCGTTCAGATAGGTGTGGTTGCGGCTGCCCAGATCCTCCGCAATATACGCATTTTCTCTCTGATAGATACAGACATGATGATGGGACACAAAATTATCCGCAAGCACGATGTCATTGTCCGCACTGCGCCCGATCGTGAGCTCATGTCCCACGGGAAAGCGCTGTCCGACCAGCCCCTCGCCCGCAATTGCAACAAATGAAGCCGCTTCGGTGGACGGCTGCGGCTGATGCACGGGCTTTCTCAAATCCGCACGCAGCGATGAAAACATTGCGCGTCCGAGCTGAACAACCACATAGGCGAGCCAGAGAAGCGCACCATATTCGAGCAGCACGCGCAGGACTTTAAGTGCAATCGACGGCATCAGAGCACCTCGTAGCGCAGCGCTGTCGTACCAAGACGGATCTCATCACCGTCGCGGAGGCGCTGCACCTCCGTCCGTGTCCCGTTCACAAAGCTGCCGTTGCGGCTCTGCGCATCATAGAGCACATGACGGTGCTGCTCGTACGCAATCCATGCATGAACGCGTGAGACATTCGTATCCGTCAGGATAAATTCATTGCGCGGCATGCGCCCCATATAGATCTTCTGCTCCCCGAGACACATGGCAACCCCCGCGTCCGCGCCACTGAGCACGGTGAGTGCCGCAATCTTATGCACGGGCGGAAGGTTCAGGCAGCGCGCCTCCACCAGTGAAGGGCGCTCGAGCACAATGGTCTGTGCCATTGTATCGTGAGAAACCGGCTCTTCCTGTGCGGGAATACGCTCTTGCTGCAGACGTGCCGTAAGATGATAGGAGCCCGCGCGCAGGCTTTCATCGAGCGCAAAGCAGATGCAGAGTTTCCCCGCCATCGTGAGATCCGCTCGGATGATATATTTCTTGAGTGCCACGCCCAGCTCATCCGCCACGCGATGTGAGCAGAGCCGCTGATAGTCCTCCGTCCCAAGCGAGATGAGGTAGGAGTTTGCGAGCCCTGCGCCTGCACTCTGCTTCTTTGCCTCCTTCTCAAGCCCCTTGATGAGCTCGACAGGCTCGAGATGACTGCTGAATTTGCGGTTGAAAAATCCTTCGATATGATCTCCCAGAAAAGATTCCACGCGTTCGATCATCGTGCAATACTCTCCTTTGGCAACAAATTGAATTGTTTCATGAACTTCTATATCATACCATAAAAGTGCAAATATTTATAGTCCCGCTTCCATCAGACGGTTGCGCAGCTGTCCGCACGCTGCCTGTATATCCGTCCCCATCTCACGCCGCAAGGTCGCCGTAATGTGCCGCTCCTCGAGAATTTGTTGAAAGCGTCGAATGGCAGTCTTATCGGGACGAAAGAGGCTGCGCTCCGCGACGGGGTTGATGGGGATGAGGTTCACACTCGCAAGCTGTCCGCGCAGGAGCTTTGCGAGCTGCTCCGCCTCGCGCACACCGTCATTCAGGTCACGAATCAGAATATACTCGTAGGTAACACGACGCTTCGTTCGCTCCGCATACATACGCGCTGCACGCAGTACATCCGCAAGGGGATACATACGGTTGACGGGCATGATCTCGGAGCGCATCGCATCCGTCGGCGCATGCAGCGAGATCGAGAGCGAGATGGGGATGCCCTCCTCCGCCAGCCGCTCGATGCCGGGTACAATCCCCGAGGTCGAGAGCGTCACACCGCGATAGCTGAGACCAATGGTATAGTCCTCGTGCAGCAGACGCAGTGCCGCGATCACGTTCTCGTAGTTTTCAAGCGGCTCGCCCGAACCCATGACGACAATCGTGTCAACCCGTTCCCCCTCCTGCCGCAGGAAGTCTGCAATAGCGATCACCTGCGCTGCGATCTCTCCCACCGTCAGATTGCGCTGGAGCCCGTGCAGTGTCGACGCGCAGAACGCACAGCCCATGCGGCAGCCCGCCTGCGTGGAGATGCACACGCTGTTCCCGTACGGGTGGCGCATCAGCACCGTCTCCGCCGTCTGCCCGTCCGCGAACTCATAGAGCAGCTTGATCGTCGCACCGTCAGCGGAGTGGAGACGGGAGATGACCTTCGGGCGCTCGATGGAGAACTGTTCCGCAAGCCGTATACGCAGCGGCTTTGCGAGGTTGTCCATGACATCAAAAGAAGCCGCACCGCGCTGATACATCCATCGGATGATCTGATCTGCGCGGAAGCGGGGAATGTCATGCTCTTTGAGTGCCTCGGCAAGCCGCTCCTTCGTCCATCCAAAGATATTCATAGTCGCCTCATACGTGCGATAAAGAAGCCGTCGGGGCCATCCGTCTCAGGCATGATCTGCACCATGTGCTCCGCCGTTTTCCGCATCGGAAGAAACGCCCCCGTCTCCTCCAGTACAAAATCTGTATGCGTCTCCAAGAACGCATTGACGACGGCGGCGTTCTCGCACTCCTCCATCGTACAGGTGCTGTAGACGAGAATGCCGCCCCGCTTCACCGCCTGTGCCGCACGCGCGAGGATGTCACGTTGGAGCGGCGGCAGTGTCTTTGTATCGTCTGCGCTCTTCTTCCAACGCGCATCGGGCTTGCGGCGCAGAACGCCAAGCCCCGAGCATGGTGCATCGACGAGCACGCGATCCGCCTGTTCCGCATACGCCGCGCCGATCTCGCGTGCGTCGCGCATCTGCGTCTCGATGATGGAGATGCCGAGACGCTTCGCGTTGCGCTCGATGCGGCGGATCTTCTCCTCGTAGATGTCGAACGCGAGGATGCGCCCGCAGTTCTCCATACGCTGTGCAATATGGGTCGTCTTTCCTCCGGGAGCAGCACAGGCATCGATGACTGTCATGCCCGGCTCTGCGCCGAGCACATGCGCGACAAGCATGGAGCTCTCATCCTGTACCTGTGCCAGCCCCTCACGCAGAGCCGCGAGCTCATCGAGTGCCCCATGCGCGGCGAGCACAATGCTGTCCGGCACCCATGCAGAGGTACGCACCTGCGCCCCCGCCGCCGCAAGCTGCGCCATCAGAGCATCCCGATTTATACGCAGCGTATTCACACGCACGGAGAGCGGCGCACTCGTATTGTTGCAGCGACAGAGTGCCTCCGTCCGCTCGTATCCGTAGGAACGAATCCAGCGGTCCACCATCCACTGCGGATGCCATGTGCGCAGAGCAAGGGAGCGTGCGTCCCGTCCCGTAGGAAATGCCGCACGCTCCGGCTCGCGCAGTGTCGCGCGGAGGACACCGTTGACGAACGCATCCGCGCCCCTGCGCCCATGTTTTTTCGCCAGTTCCACCGCCGTGTTGCATGCGGCAGACGGCGGCACGCGATCCATACAGAAAATCTGGTAGAATCCCAGACGCAGGAGTTCGCGAATGGCGGGCTGCGCCTTGCGGAGGTCGGCGACATAGCGTCCGATCATGTAGTCGAGCGATGCGCCTGCCTTGACCGTGCCGTAGACGAGTTCCGTCAAAAAGCGGCGGTCGCGCTCCGTCAGCTGCACCTCGCGCAGCGTTTCCGCAAGGGCTACATTGGCATACGCATCAGCAGCGTGTACCCGTTGGAGCACCTGCATTGCAAGCTCCCGCACACGATCGATTTTTTCCTCACGATACCTCTGCATTATGCGCCCTTCCTCGCATTTCCCGATTCCGGCTCAATGATCTCCTCGAGCTGTCGGCGCACCTCGTTCATATCCACGCTTGTGTTGTAGCACGGACCGTTCGGGCGGATGTTGAGCACGCCCACCGCCGGCAGTGGAAAGACATCCTGTATGCCGCTCATCAGATCGCGCTCACACGCAATCGCAAGCACCGCCTTCGGGCGCATATTGTAGATGATCTGGCGCGCAAGCGTGCCTCCCGTCGCCACGAAGAAGTGAAAGCCCATCTCCTCGGCGAGTGCCACGAGGTCGCCGATGTTGCAGCCACCGCACCGCTTGCAGTTGTTCGGGTCGCGCGTCACCTTGTGCGGACAGCTCGCGAGCTGCAGACAGTGCGGCGTGACGACGAGCAGACGGTTCGCGGGCACGCGGATGTGCATGCGGTGAAAGAGCAGATTGCTCACCGCAATAAACGATCCCTCGAGCTTCCGCCGCTTCACGCCGAATACTGCGCCGATGCGCACGGCTGCAGGAAAGAGCAGATTGATGAGCTCGTACGTCTGCCGCTTCATCCACGGCAGATAGGGCAGCCCCGCAATCGCGAGCACAATGTTGAAGATACCAAAGAAGGAAGCGAGGACAAGGAGCGTCAGCACGCCCCCAATCGCCCACGGCAGCGCGGGCTGGATCCGCTCGAGCCCCGGCACGCCGATGTACCAGATCCCAAAGAGGAGCATCGCCGCAAGCACCGTCACAAGGAGCAGCATACCGATAAAGAGACGCTTTTTCGGGCGGGACGGCAGTGCGATGGTCTTTTTCTCGCCGGCTGTCTTGCCATTCACGGTCAATGTCTGCGTACTCATAATGAAAACCTCACGTTGATGGGGAGTGTATATCCATTCAAAAAGGCACGCACCTCCATCATCTTCTTGCCGGGGGCTTGAATCTCCGTGATTTCCACATTCTCATCCCCCGTGGCAACGATAAGCCCTGCCTTGCGGTCGGCGGCGACAATCGTCCCCGACGGCACACTTGCCGCATGTCCCGTCGAACGCAGCGCACCGATCTTGTAGACTGCGCCGTCAAGGCTCGTCTGCGCATAGGGTACGGGGTTCAATCCGCGCACAAGAGCATCGAGCTCCTGCGCCTTTTTCGACCAATCCATCACCGTCGTCTCGCGCGTGATGCGCGCGGCATAGCAGGATTCCCCCGTCTGCGGCGTGCGCACGAGCGTCCCTGCCGCAAGCCGTTCAAGCGTCTCGACGAGAAGACTTGCCCCCGTCTCCATCAGTGTGTCGTGAAGCTGACCATACGTTGTATCCGCATGGATGGGGACTTCTCTCCGCAGGAGCATATCGCCCGTATCAAGCCCCGCATCCATCTGCATCGTCGTAATCCCCGTCATATGCTCCCCTGCCATGATCGCGTGCTGAATCGGTGCTGCGCCGCGATACTTCGGCAGGAGCGAGGCATGCACATTGATGCAGCCGTGCACAGGCACGTCCAACACTTCCTGCGAGAGAATCTGACCGAACGCCACGACAACCGCCACATCGGGTTTCAAGTCCCGAAATGCGGTAACAAACGCCGCATCGCGTGCGCGCACGGGCTGGAGCACGGGGATATCATGCGCCGCTGCCCACGCCTTCACGGGGGACGGCACGAGCTTCTGCCCACGTCCACGCGGGCGGTCGGGCTGTGTGACGACGGCAGCGATCTCCGCGAGATCGGGACGCGCCGCGATCGCCGCGAGCGTCGGGACGGCAAAATCCGGCGTTCCCATAAAGATGACACGCAATTTTGTCACCCCTTTTCCTCTTCCTTGCGCAGACGTACAGCGATGTCGATGAACAGTCTGCCATCGAGGTGGTCGCACTCGTGTTGAATGCAGCGCGCGAGAAGTCCCTCTGCCGTCAGACTGCGCCTGCGGCTGCGCCGATCCGTATACTCCACCGTCACGCGCTCCGCACGCTCCACATCACCGTAGACCTGCGGCACGGAGAGACACCCCTCCGAGTCCACCACAGAACCTTCGCGCATCGTAATGACGGGATTGACGAGTTCAAGCAGACCATGCTCGTCCTGCACATCGATCACCACAATGCGCAGCGACTTGCCCACCTGCGGTGCGGCAAGCCCCACGCCATCGGCGGAGTACATCGTCTCCGCCATATCGTCAAGCAGCTGCCGATGCCGCTTTGTAAGCCGTTCAATCGGTTCTGCCACCTGTTTCAAGACGGGATCGCCCGCCTTTTTGATTTCCAGTATCGCCATAGATTTATCCTTATTTTTATATGTGCAAATGATAGATTCGCACGGCATTGTCATAGAACACCGTATTCCAATATTCTTCGGGAATGAGCAGCTTCGTGAATGCAATGTAGTCGTCAAAATTCGCAAGCGGCCAGTCCGTCCCGAACATGAGACGGTCATAGGCATTGAGATAAGCGAGCCATCCGTGCAGCTGCTCGATGTAGAACTTCTTGCGCGTACAGAATAGCTCAAAATCCTGAATTTTTCCCGCAAGCATCCCCGAGAGATCGGCACTCACATTCGGATTCTTCTCCATCACGGCGACTGCGTCCGTGAAATACGGCTCACCAAAATGGCACATGACAAAATGCACATCACGGAACTTCGTCGCCGCCTCATCCATCACATTCGGGTGCGCGTATTTCAGCAGAGCCTTTTCCGTCGCCGTCAGCCCCGTGTGCACGGCAACGGGTTTCTTATACTGTGCGGCAAGCTCGTAGACGGGCGCAAGCATATCGTCATAGATATAGAAATAATGATAGCCCGGATAGAGCTTG
>ERZ773083.1906-NODE-1906-length-13537-cov-69.389111_pt1 | contig 13537 bp, 9 predicted proteins | sample MGYA00511465_ERZ773083 | MGnify/ENA primary metagenome ERZ773083 (study PRJEB29015, sample SAMEA2738001) | human oral metagenome | biome: human oral; feature: human-associated habitat; material: dental | place: China | collected 2060 ... | reverse complement strand
GACAGTTCCAGGTAGAAATCATCCAAGCCGTAGTCGCGCAGCAGCGAGATCACAAAGTCCAGCACGGACGTGAGTTCTGCCTCTAGCTGGTCTTCCGTGCAGTAGATGTGGGCGTCGTCTTGGGTGAAGCCGCGGGCCCGGGTCAGGCCGTGGATGACCCCGGATTTTTCGTAGCGGTATACGGTGCCGAATTCGAAGAGTCGGAGCGGGAGTTCCCGGTAGGAACGGCCCCGGGATGCAAAAATGAGATTATGCATGGGGCAGTTCATGGGCTTGACATAATAGTCCACTGCGGGTTTGGTCACGTTGCCGTCGGCGTCGACTTCCCCGTCGAGTTTCATGGGTGGAAACATGCCGTCGGCGTAGAAGTCCAGGTGCCCGGATTTTTCGAACAGTTCACCCTTGGTCAGGTGTGGGGTGTTGACGAAGGAGTAGCCTGCCGCGATGTGGCGGCGTCGGGAGTGTTCTTCCATTTCGAGGCGCACAATGCCGCCGTTCGGGTGGAATACGGGGAATCCGGAGCCGATTTCGTCGGGGAAGGAGAACAGGTCGAGTTCTTGGCCGAGCCGCCGGTGGTCGCGTTTTTCCGCTTCGGCCATCTTGTGCTGGTATTCCGCCAGGGCGTCTGGGGATTCCCAGGCGGTGCCGTAGATGCGTTGCAGCCCCGCGTTGGCTTGGTCGCCCCGCCAGTATGCCGCCGATGAGCGGGTGAGGGCGAATGCGGGAATGTATTTCGTGGTGGGCACGTGCGGGCCGCGGCACAGGTCGTACCATTCCACGGCTTTGGTGCGGGGGTTAAGGTTGTAGTAGCCCGTGAGTTCCCCGGCGCCCACTTCGGTGGCCTCGTCGGATTGGGGGTCGACGGAGCCTTTGTCCGCAATGAGTTCCAGCTTGTAGGGTTCGTTTTTTAATGCTTCGGCGGCTTCGGCCTGGTCGGCGTAGACGCGGCGTTCGAATTTTTGCCCCTGTTTGATGATTTTCTTCATGCGTTTTTCGATACGCTGCAAGTCTTCGGGGGTGAAGGGTTCCGCGACGTCGAAGTCGTAGTAGAACCCGTTGTCGATGGCCGGACCGATGCCCAACTTCGTGCCTGGGAATTCCTGCTGCACTGCCTGCGCGAGCACGTGGGTGCAGGAGTGGCGGATCACGGCGCGTCCTTCCGCGGTGTTGGCGGGGATGGGCAGGAATTCTGCGTCCGTCTCGGGAACGTGTGACAGGTCTTTGAGGTGGCCTTCGGTGTCTTTGACTACGACGATGGCTTCCGGCCCGGTGTTGGGCAGGTTCAGCTCACGCATTGCCGCACCAACGGGGGTCCCGGCCGGGACGAGAAACGGGTGGTGCGGGTTTGCTTGGGCGTCGGTCAGCTGTGCCATGAATGTGCGCTCCTTACTGCGCTCGGGCGTTGTCGTCATACCTGGACGCAACGCAAAAACCAAAACGGGTGAAACGACAAATGCAAATGATCGCCACAATGCAGCATGCTTTGCGACGACCTATAAGCACCATCAAGCTGTTTCGGGGTTTTATCCTACCTCACGTTGAGCCTGGGGTTGTAACTACTGAGAGGAATCGTATCGCTAGGATTCCAGCAGGGATGCCCCCCAATATTGGTCTTTACCAGCACCGACTTCGCTGGTTCCGGGTGGTACAGCAAACACGGCCGAACCGATGTGGGTGATCCAGGTGTTGAGCCGGTCGTTGTCGTTGAGCCGCTGTTGGATTGCGGTGAATTGGGTGACCGGGTTTTGTTGGAAGCAGATGAATACTAATCCCACGTTTGTGGTGTGGTCGGAGCCCGGGATGTGGGATTCTAGGTAGTTGTAGGCGCGGCGGCGCATTTTTTCTTTGGGGTTGTCGGTGGGTGGCGCCGCCAATGCCATGTGGCTGCGGGGGTCGATGACTGGCAGACCGAATTGGTCTTTCGCCTTGAAGTCGGCGGTGTCGAATTCTTCTTTACCGGTGAGTGGGGCGCCGGATTCGAGGTAGCGGCCCATGGCTACTTCCCGGGAGGTGCGGTCTAGTTCTTCCCACGTGTCGAGGTTCATTGCGATGCGGCGCACCACCATGCAGGTGCCGCCCCGCACCCATTGTGGGTCGGAGGAGTTCTCGTCGATCCACACATAGTCGTCGTATTCGGCTGTTGATTGTGGGTTCACGGTGCCGTCTTTTTGCCCGAAGAGGTTTCGGGGGGTGGTTCCCGGGTCGGTGGCGCCGCGGGCGTTGAGGAATCCTTGTTGCATCCACCGGGTTTCGAGCAGTTTGCCGCCGGCGCGGGTCATGTGGCGGGTGGCAAATGCGAGCGTAAGCGGGTCGTCGCAGCAGATTTGGAGGGCCAGGTCGGCTTCGCCCCAGGTGTCTTCGAGTTTGTCTTTGGAGAACACGGGAATGGGTTTGAGCCATTCGGGGCGTTGGTCGGTTTTGCCGATGATGTCGAAGAATCGAGGGCCGAAACCGCAGGTGATGGTGAGGTTGGCGGGGATGGTGGCGAGTTCTGGTTCGAGGCTGCCGATGGGGTTGTGGCCGCGGGTGAGTTGTCGGGCGTCTTCGGTCCAGACGGTCATGAGTCGGCGCACATCATCAATGGTGGTGCCGGCGCGGAGGGTGAACGCAATGATATTGAGGTGGGCTTGGCCGGGGGTGTCAATACCTGCCTGGTGGACTCCGTCGAAGGGGACGATATCGTCGGCGAGGAAAGCCTGCGTGGGGTCATCATCGTCGGCTGCTTCGGTGGTGCGGTTGATGTTTCCGCAGGCGGCAAGACCGGTGGTGCCAGCGGCAGCGGCCGCCGTGGCTGCCCCCAGGATAAAGCCACGGCGGGAAACCTGTGGTGGTAACGTACGCGGCTGGTCGGTGGTCTTGGCGGGGGTGTCGGGTTGCTGGACTGTGGGGTCAACACCGTTGTCGGGGGTCATGGGACCAAGCACCTTTCGCAAAGCTATAGAATGTCTGCGCGAATTATTGATGAATGCATTATACCCCGCCCAGGCTGCTAATGCGGCATGGGCGGGGTATGAACACGATAGCCTTCAAAACCGGCCTTCTCGTGGGAAGGCTGATTATGGACTACCAGATGAATTGTGGGGATTAGCCGCGGATACCTGCGGACTGCTCGGCACCAGCAGCACCTGCACCGGCACCGCCGCCAGCACCCTGTTCGCCGTGCTTACCACCGTGCTTGCTGCCGCCCTTGGCGTCACCACCCTTAGCAGCGTCACCACCCTTAGCAGCGTCGCCGCCCTTGGCGTCACCGGCTTTGGCATCGCCCTGGCCGGCGCCAGCAGCACCAGCACCGGCGGCACCGGCAGCAGCGCCTGCCTTGCTATCACCGGACTTAGCGTCACCGGACTTAGCGTCACCATCCTTGCCAGGAACCTTGATGCCGCCCTTGGTGGAGCCGGAAGCATCATTCTTGGTGTCACCGGACTTAGCATCGCCGGCGATACCGCTGCCCTGGCCATGGCTATTGTTGCTATCGCCGGAGTAGTCTTCGGCACCGGCAGCAACCTGACGGCCGGGGATTTCACCTAGATCAATGGTGGTGCCGTCGGAAAGCTCAGCCTTCACGCTTACCTTTTCGCCCGCCTTCACGGGGCTCTTCAGGCCCACGAGCATGAAGTGCTCGTGGCCGGGCTCCAGCTTCAAGGTGCCGTTGGCGGGGATAACGAAGCCGCCTTCCTTCTGACGCATTTGGCCGTCAACCACCTCGTGCAGTTCGAAGCTGTCAGCATCGGCACTGGAAGAGAACCCGGTGATGGTGATGTCTTTGTCGGTGGTGTTCTTTAAGGTGCCGAAGATGGCGGTCTTATCGGAGCCTTCGTCGGCTGCGCGAACGTAAGCGCTAGTGAAGGCAATGGGGGTGTCGCTGTTGCTGCTGGTTTCGCTGGTGCTTGCGGCTGCGGCAGCGGCGGAAGCAGAAGCCGATGCGGAAGCCTTGGCGGACCGGGTGGTCTTGGTGGCTGCCCGCTCAGAGTTAGCGCAGCCGCTCAAGGCCAGCGCAGAAACGGCGAGAATACAAATTCCGGTTCCAATACGACGACGCAAGTTCATAACAGTTAATCACTTTCTTGAGATTTTTTACCCATGCGATTGCGGGCAAGGATCATGACGATCATGGCAAGGACAAGGAGAATCCCCACCCCACCGGCCACTTTGCCCCAAGGCCCAGCCATAAGCTCTGCGGTGGGATCGGTGGGGGCATCAGTTGCGGGGGTGGTATCAGACGTCGCGGAGCTAGCAACACGCTCCCCGGCGATGGTGAAGGTGGTTTTTCCCCGAGTGGAATGTCCATCAGAGGAGGTAATTTGAAAACCTATGGTGTACTCGTCTGGGGTAAGCGTGGTGGTTTTGGGAATAGCAAGTGTCACGTTTCGACCGTCGACAGTGGGCTCACCGGTTACTAGCACATCACCTTTGCTATTGCTTATGGCCATAGTGTTGAACCCCTGTTTGGGCTCACCGGAAAACTCTAGAGTGACGGTTGTCGGCGCGCTGGCTAGCACTTCGCCATCAGCGGGCGACCCCCCAACTACCGCATCATGGGCATGCGCAACCGTGGTGGTAATAGCACAAAAGCATCCTAGCAAAACTGCTGCTAGTCGACGTTTTATGTTTGTCGACGCGACACTTGTGCCCATCCCTTTGGTTTGTCCTTTCCACTCATCAATGCGAAGTACAGTATTCAACCAACTTCGCGCATCTAAGCTTAACGTGAATCCCTGACACAATAGTCGTTACCGGGAAGAAAAAGGGAGATCTTCATGGCAAAAACCCCACAAAAACCCGGTATTTATGCAGGTAAAACCGCATTATAACAATTACACCACAAAGTGTTTGAGAACAGTCACAATTTCCCATAATGTGGTGAATCTGTGCTAGTAGTCAAACATCTACCTATCAAAAAATGCCAGCATCATTCAATGAAGAATAACACTGGCATATAGAGCGGATGACGAGACTCGAACTCGCGACCCTCACCTTGGCAAGGTGATGCGCTACCAACTGCGCTACATCCGCACAGTGCGCGATACTGGGATTGAACCAGTGACCTCTTCCGTGTCAGGGAAGCGCTCTCCCGCTGAGCTAAACGCGCAATATTTTTTACTAGAGGTGGAAACGGGAATTGAACCCGTGTACACGGTTTTGCAGACCGTTGCCTCACCACTCGGCCATTCCACCTTAAAACGGGAAACCCGCTTACATTTAAGGTACCAAATGTAATACCAGAGCGGATGACGAGACTCGAACTCGCGACCCTCACCTTGGCAAGGTGATGCGCTACCAACTGCGCTACATCCGCACAGTGCGCGATACTGGGATTGAACCAGTGACCTCTTCCGTGTCAGGGAAGCGCTCTCCCGCTGAGCTAAACGCGCCGAGAGCGGATGACGAGACTCGAACTCGCGACCCTCACCTTGGCAAGGTGATGCGCTACCAACTGCGCTACATCCGCACACGCCACTTTCGTGGTGCGAGAAAAAACATTAGCCGCTCCCACCCCACAAACACAAATCTGCATGTAAGCAACCGAATCACCTACAGCTGCCCCACTGTCTTCCCAGCAACTGCCCACCACCTGCAACCCGGCGCGCCGCCTCACCAATCAACCCAAGGTAAAAGTGCTGGTCTACCACCCCATTAGGTGACTGGCGATAACTCATGCTAGGTTAGTTGCGGTGACAAGCACTGCATGTTTGTTCCGTATTTTGGTCCTATGGCTCAGTGGAAGAGCGTTCCGTTCACACCGGAAAGGTCGCTGGTTCGATCCCAGCTAGGACCACCACCCACCCCAATCGGTAATGTTAGCCGGTTGGGGTTTTGAGTTGTTGGCGGCGTCCCGCCCGAAGCCGCAGGACTATCCAGCCCGCAGCTAACCCCAGCACCAGCAGCAGCGACAGGTACACGAGGATGAATTTCGTCATTGTTGCTATTGTGGCGCTGGTGACCAGCAGCTGGCTCGCGGGGGTGGGGAATTGCAGGATCATGCGGGCAAAGGATATGTTTTCCCACCAATCGCAGGCGGCCGCCACCATGGGGAGCAGTATCACCCAGCGAACACGTTTCCATTCCCATCGTTCCGGCGCGATCCGCCGGAGGAAAAACGCCATGGTGCAGGCATAAAACACCGCATATATGACCGCGTAGCAGGCGTCGATAAGCAAATAGACATGCAGGTAGGCATCTCTGCCGGAACCGCCCAGCGCAAAGAGGGTGTTGTGGATGTAGGTGGCTTCGTTGCCAAAATTAAGGTCGAGAATTTCTGCGCCGCCGGACACCAGCGACACATAACTGGCGGCAAGCCGCATCGCAGTCATGCCGAGAAGGAAAAGCACCAATAATCCCCCGATATGCCGGGGCCGCATCGTCCGCATACTTAAGGATTTTACCCCCAAAATTTTTGGGTTTATTGGGTGATTTGTCACCCATGGCCGTCACCTATTTCCGGCCTGCGCTACGGTATAACTAATTAAATTCTCCCAATAGAATGTGAGATATACACCCATGGCCTCACGATTCCCCCGCCTCGCCGCTGTTCAATCCGCCTGGGCAGCCTGGGCCGAGCCCACCCAAAAACCCGCCCAGCCTGCCTCCTCCCCCATGAAGTGGCCGCCCATATCGCATGTGCCACCGTCTCGGCATGATGCTATATTTCGGCTTATTTTATGGCCCATTGCGGCGCTCATCGTTGCACATCGGGTGTGCGTGCTGGCCGCGAATGGCCACATCACCGACGACTACACCACGGTATTTTTGGCGCTGCGGCGATTTTGGGACGGCATCCCGGTGTATAGCGAAAATTATTCGTTCGTGGACCCGCACTATCTCTATAACCCGGGCGCGACCATGATTTTGTCCCCCCTGGCGTTGGTGGGGCATGTGGCGGTGGCCCGGATGGTGTTTATTTGCGGCAATGCTGCGGCGATCATTGCGGCGGTGGCGATTTTAATGCGCATATTTGGGTTTCGGCTGCGCGGCTGGGGGTTTCCGCTGGTTGTTGCGGTGGCGTTCGTGACGGAGGCGGTGCAGAACACGCTGATTTTCGCCAATATTAATGGGGTTTTATTATTGGCGTTGGTGGGGTTTTTGTGGGCGCTGCTGGGGGGCCGCCAGTGGTGGGCGGGGGTGATTCTTGGGTTGGCGATCGTGATTAAGCCGGTGTTTTTGCCACTGCTGGTTTTGCCGTTGGTGAAGTTTCAGTGGCGGACAATGCTGGCGGGTGTGGGGTTGCCGGCCGCTCTTAATGCGGTGGCGTGGTTGGTGGTGCCGGGTGCCGGCGAGTACGTGTCCCGAACAATGCCGTATCTCAAGCAGGTGCGGGATTATGCGAATAGTTCGCTGCCCGGGTTGGTGACGTATTTTGGGCTGCCGGGCTGGGTGGGGACGGTGTTGTTCCTGGTGTTGGCCGCGGTGGTTGTTGCGGGCGTGTGGTTTTTGCTGCGGTTGCGGCACAGCGACCCGTTGCTGTGGGCGTGCGCAACGTCGGGGCTGTTACTGTCTGGGGCGTTTCTGTTGTCATCGCTGGGGCAAATGTATTACTCGATGATGCTGTTTCCGCTGGTGGCGACGGTGGTGCTGCGGCGATCCCCGATGCATTCGGCCGCGGGTGCGATAGGCATGGTGCTATGTTTATCGCCGTTGGAGTGGGAGTTCGCCCGATGGCCGGTGTATGGCCAGTGGTTGGACACGTTTTTACCCACCGTGGGCTGGTTGTGCGTGGTGGTGGCCACAGCCATGTTTGGATTTCAGGCTTTTCGACGCCCGCCCGGCGGGGAATAATCCGCCCCGAATGGTTGTTACCGCTTGATATGACGGATTTTCAACTTTTCACCGATGCACAGTGGCGGGAACGCCTCAGTTCCGAGGAGTATCGGGTGTTACGGCAGGCGGGTACGGAAGCGCCGCATGTGGGGGAATATGTGGACACGAAAACGCAGGGGGTGTATTCATGTCGGGCGTGCGGGACGGAATTATTCCGGTCGACAGAGAAGTTTGACTCCCACTGTGGTTGGCCGTCATTTTTCTCGCCGCTGGCCGGCGACCGGGTGATTGAGCGGGAGGATCGGTCGCATGGGATGGTGCGCACCGAGGTGGTGTGCGCGAACTGCGGATCACATTTAGGGCATGTGTTTGCCGGTGAGGGCTATGACACCCCCACCGACTTGCGGTATTGCATTAATTCGATCAGCCTGCGGCTGGTGCCGCAGCAGGTAACCGAGGATTAGGGCAGGACCTTGATGAGGTCGGCAACGTCGGTGACCCGGTGGCCGGTAAAGAAGGGGATTTCCTTACGCACGTGCAACCGCGCATCAGTGTAGCGCATTTGGTGCATAAGGTCGACGATGCGTTGGAGTTCCTTGGCTTCGAAGGCGAGCATCCATTCGTAGTCGCCCAACGCGAAGGCCTCGACGGTGTTGGCCCGGACGTCGGGGAAGGGGCGGGCGGTACGGCCGTGTTCGGCGAGGATGCGACGGCGTTCGGCCGGGTCCATGACGTACCAGTCGTAGGACCGGACGAAGGGGTAGACGGCAATCCAGTCGCCGGGTTCTTCACCCATGATGAAGCTGGGAAGGTGACTCTTATTGAATTCGCTGGGCCGGTGAAGGCCGTTGCCAAGCCAGAACACTTCGGAGGATTGGCCGAGGATAAGGTCGCGGCGGAAACGGTTGTAGGCGTCTTTGATGTCGGAAAATTCTTCGGCATGCCACCAGAACATGAAGTCGGCTTCGGCGCGGCCACCGGTAATATCGTAGATGCCGCGGACGGTAACGTTGCCTTCGGCTTCGAGTGCGGCGAAGAATTCTTGGGCTTGGGTAATGGCTTTGCCACGGTCGGTGCCGAGCGCGCCGGGGATGGCTTTGAAGGTGGCCCACTGGCAGTAGCACTGAACGTTGTTGAGTTTTTCGTAGTCGATTTTGTTGACCATGTGGGGGTGGGTTCCTTCCCATAATCTTTGGTTTATGTTTTGCTTCCACCGTTTGGTGGGGCATCCGTTGCGAGTTTACCCCTTGTGTGTGGTTGACAAATAGCAAGTTTGGTAACTAACCGATAACAAGCAGGTAACAGGCCTATAACAGTTCCATGGTCGGGGTTCGCCTGGGCCTGCTGCAACGGCGTGGCGCTGTGCTTTTGGCGAAATCTTTCGCTAATTTGGCGGGTGTGACTAACACCCCTACATCTCCCAAGAAATCTCCGGTTACGGACACCGATACCCCAGTGGATTTTTCCCGCGCAATGGCGTCTATGCATGAAGCTGTGTTACGACCAGAGATTACGTTAGGAATTATTCGACCACCGCAACGGTTAGCGCCGTTTAGCCATGCCATTGGTTTGGAGGTTACCCGACCGGAAAGCATCAAGCCGATGAGTACCGACGCCGAAGGTGACGCCTTCGGTCGACTTATTTTATTGCACGATCCGGGTGCGGATGATGTGTGGGAAGGCCCATTACGGTTAGTAGCTTATATTCAGGCGGATATGGATCATTCACTGGCTGGAGATCCGTTATTGCCGGAGGTTGCCTGGGATTGGTTGACCGAAGGTTTGAGCGAAGGCGGCGCCGAGTATTCGAATCTGGGGGGTACGGTGACGTCTACTGCGTCGGTTAGGTTCGGGGAGATTACCGGCCCACCAAGCGCTTATCAGATTGAGATGCGGGCCTCGTGGACGGCGGCATCGGTAGAGTTGGCACCCCACGTGGTGGCGTTTTCGAAAGTACTTGCGCATGTGGCTGGGTTACCGCCGGAGGGCGTGACCGCGCTGAATAATGGCGTTAATGTCTGAATTCGTGACCGCACCGCCGGAGGGCACACCACAGCTTATTGCCGGCGCCGCGGCGATCAGGCAGGCTGCCGACCGGTTGGCGCAGGGCACGGGTTGGTGCGCGGTTGACACCGAGCGGGTATCCGGGTTTCGGTATCACAACCGGGTGTGTTTGCTTCAGATTCGGCGAGCTGGTGCGGGCACGATGCTCATAGATGTGGAATCCGACCCCCAGGCCACCACGGATTTCATGGGTAGAGTTTTGGCTGACACCGGCTGGGTGGTACATGCCGCGACGTCGGATTTGCCATACCTGGAACAGTTACGGCTGCGACCAGCGCAGCTTTTCGACACCGAGTTAGCCGGCCGGTTTTTAGGGTTTCACCGGGTGAATTTGGCGGCAATGGTGGAGCATTACCTTGGGGTGCGGTTGCGGAAGAATCACGGCGGGGAGGATTGGTCCCGGCGGCCGATACCGTCCGAGTGGTTAGACTATGCGGCATTAGATGTGGAATATTTATTGCCGCTTGCCGACGCCATGCGCAGCGAGCTCACGCAACAACACCCGAAGGACAAATGGGTGGCGGAGGAATGCGACTATTTAACCCGGGTCTATAGGGGCTACTCCCCCACCCCGAAATCCTGGGAGGACCTCAAGGGGGTACGCAGATTGCGAACCAGCAAGCAGCTTCAGGTGGCACGCTGGTTATGGCAGGTGCGGGAAAAGCTGGCCCAGGCCTCGGACACGGCGGTTTCGCGGCTGCTGCCGGACAAAACATTGGTGGCGTTGGCCACGGAGTTGCCGACGACCGTGCCGAAGGTCATGAAAACCACGGGCTACCCGCCGAGACTGCGTCGTAAAGCTCGCTATTGGGCAAACCAGGTGGATAAAGCGTTGCGCACCTCGCGGGAGCGGTGGCCGGAGCCGTTTCCGATACCAACCTACCGCGACAAGCCACCATCTCGATACACGTGGTCACGGTATTACCCGGAGTCGTTCCCGGCGTTAACGATGGTGCGGGAAGAGTTGGCGCGCGTTGCCGCCCAGGTGGGTATTCCGGTGGAAAATATGATCCAGTCATCCGATACGAACGAAATCGTGTGGCGCAGCCGAGAACTCAAAGAAGTGACGGACGCCACGGAATTGCTGGAGTTATTGCAGAGGTTACAGGTTCGGCCGTGGCAGCAAAAATTATGCCTGCCGATTTTTACTTCTATCCTATTGCCGTAGTCCCGCTACCTCATAATGAGGGGTTCTGAAGCTCGCCCGGCTTCATACTTTTTGCCTGCTTAACCTGAGGCAGAAATTCAGCTACCGCTGGGCGACTCTTTTAAAGCTCCTATCTTCCTTTAAGATAATGCTGAATGTTTATCTTCGGTTTAGCTTGGAGCTTACTCACATGCATCATGAATCACTGTATGAACACGTATCCTTTGATTTCCCGGGTTTTGTTATTCAGGTGTATTACCTCCATGCCACGAATTTTGCGCTAGCACATAATAAGATTCCCCTGGTCCATTATGTGGAGGTTACTATCGACGCCTCCACGCCGGCGCTCCTGGCCGTCCTCAAAGATAAAAATACCATTAACATTTCTGCTAAATATAACGGGAATGACCTCTTTGCCCCGCTGACCGCACCCATACCGCGGCTAGAGAAACTCACGTCAAAAACCCTCGTCAATGACGTTTCCGCGCAGACCCGCATCAACCCCACGCTACTGCAATACCACGACGAATCCACTTTCGGTGACCTCACCATCAGCGTGACGGTGGGCGGACAAACCCGCACAAAAACCGCCAAACTGCGGATTTTAGCGCCAAACGAATGGTTTAATGCCCCCGCTTACTACCAATCCTTAGCAGCTTTTGTGCAGCCCAATTCTGAGGTTATCGAACCCCTCAAACGAGACACAGCAGAGATTCTAGGTGCGGCAACAGGCTCTACCGCCCTCAATGGCTACCAGGCCGGCAGCGAACGTGCCCTAGAGATCGCCGCCGCGGCATTTCAGGCCCTCCAAGACCGGAACTTAATATATTCTGAGCCACCCGCATCATTCGAACATACCGGCCAACGAGTTCGAACCAGCACCCAGGTGCTTCACAACCGCAATGGCACCTGCATTGACCTGGCAATAACGTACGCAGCCCTACTGGAACAGGTTGGCCTGCATCCGGTGATCGTTATCATCCATGGGCATGCCCTAGCAGGGCTATTAGCCAGTAAAAAGCCCCTCGCACACCCCGTCATCTATAACTCGGTAACCATTCGAAACTATATTCAATCGGGCGAATTGGTTCCCATTGAAACAGTGTTAATGACCACCCCGAACGCAACCTTCCGCGATGCGGTCATGGAGGCCAAAAATACCCTCCAACAGCACCCCGGTTTGGGGCTAGTCAGTGTGCACGATGCCCGACTGGATGGGATGCGTCCCCTGCCGAACCCCACCGCCGGCACCGGTGAATTCCCGGCATACCCGGCCACCGGCACCATGCGGAAAGTGCCATCATCATTATCAGACGAGTTCGCCCTCCCCACCGACCTACAATCGGACAACATGAATGTGAGTGCCATCCGCATTGCCGGCGGCATGACAAGCACTCTTCCTCGTACTCTCGCCAACATGGAATCGCATAATCCACCAACCGGCAGCATTCCCGCCGGACCCGGGCGTCGACAAGCACGACCGCAAAACGTACCGGCCCGGATCGCCGCCTGGCAGCGGGAACTGCTCGACCTGTCGCTCCGTAACCGGCTGCTCAACATGCGCGCCAGCCGGGAAGTTTTGCCGCTACAGCTCCGGCCCGGCATGCTGTCGGAACTCGACGACATCATTCACCAGGGCCAGCCGCTCACCGTGTTCGCCCACAATGACGTGACCGAAAATCGCCGCCTCCAGGGCATCCAATCCGTCAAGGAATTATCCGCCGACTACCTGCTCACCGCGCTCACCGACATGTCCCGAGTGTATGCGGACATTACCCAGCAGCAATACAAGAGCTACTTCAATAATCTGCGGCGCACCGTGCGCACCCTCAAGGAGGAAACCGGGTCGGCAAACCTTTACCTCACCCTCGGCGGGCTGGTGTATGAGCGCAACGACCGCGTGGTGGAGGCCCCTCTCTTCCTCATCCCCATCACCCTGCTGGCCACGCGCGGCAACGATCATGTGCACATCAAAGTGGACTCCACCCACGAGGCCAGCCCCAATTACTGCCTGGTGGAATGGTTAAAACAGGCCCACAACCTGGATATTCCAGCGCTCTCCACGCCACGATTCGACGAATCCGGGCTGGACATCAGCTACACCGTCGCGGAGATTTCCCGGCAGCTTCTGGCCGCCAACCTGCCGTTCACGGTCACCGAAACCGCAAACATTATTATCGCTAAATTCTCCACCTATGGCATGTGGAAAGATATCCACTCGCACTGGGCGGAATTCCTCTCCTCCCCCATCTTCCGCCACATTGCTTTGCAATCCGGGGAAAGCTTCGTTGAACCCGCGCCCTTGGACAACTCCGACATTCGAGACATCGACGTTTCCGAGGAAACCCTGGCGCTGCCCATCCCCGCCGACGGGGCACAGCTGAAAGCCATCGTGGCCGCCGGCCAGGGCCGCAGCTTTGTGCTGGAAGGCCCGCCCGGCACCGGCAAGTCTCAAACCATCACCAACATGATCGCCCACTGCCTCGACCTGGGCAAAACCGTGTTGTTCGTGGCGGAGAAACAAGCGGCCCTCGACGTGGTAAAAACCCGGCTCAATTCGGTGGGCCTCGG
>ERZ773083.1905-NODE-1905-length-13545-cov-3.005930_pt1 | contig 13545 bp, 15 predicted proteins | sample MGYA00511465_ERZ773083 | MGnify/ENA primary metagenome ERZ773083 (study PRJEB29015, sample SAMEA2738001) | human oral metagenome | biome: human oral; feature: human-associated habitat; material: dental | place: China | collected 2060 ... | reverse complement strand
ATAAAAGCTCATTTAAACAGGCAGAACCGTAAGGTCTTATACTTGTAACATATGCACAGCCTTTTCCAAGCAAATTTTCCATATGAAATACATATTGACTTGTAATCTCCTCCGGTATTATAGCCATTATTACACCCCCAAATCCGCCTCCATGAACTCTGCATGCACCTCTTTTATGTCTTTTTATAAAAAGCTCACTTATAGCAAGTCCTATGCATATACCCTGTTCCTCGGGATTTTTAATCGAATAACAGTTTTGAAGGTATTTCCACGAAGAATCTCCGCTCTCTTTTACATTATCCAAAAACTTATCAAAATTTCCGGATCTTAATGCCTCTATTTCATTTTCAACACGCCCGTTTTCCGCATAAAAATGCAATGCTCTCATAACGGCACGATCTCCTGCATACGCTCTTAAACTCTGCAGATTAAACAGTATCTTTTCTTCAAATACCTGTCCCAGTCCTTTATATCCGAAATACCCGGCTATTTTTTTCATATCATGCGGAATTGCACTGTACTCTTCTTTAAAGTCTTCATGCTCATTTCCTGTCTGTACAAGTATTATATTATAACCGCAGGCTTCAAAGCTAAAATCAATCTTTCTTATAAGAGGATCCTCAGGATTTACAAAATTAATAGCTAAAATCCCGCCTATACCGCAAGTCAACTGATCTAAAAGCCCGCTTGCCTTTTTCCAATATATATTTTCAGCAAATTGCCCTGCATAGGCATAGGTTCTCGGCTCTATACTGCCCTGATTAAACAATGTGCTTACAATCTGACATAAAATATTTTCAAAAGCGGCAGATGAACTTACACCTGCACTTTTTATTATACTGCTGTCTAAATAGGCATCAAAACCGCCAACCTTGTAACCCATCTCCATAAGTGCTCTCAAAACTCCCTTTGCAAGTTCCCTTGAACCTTTATAAGTTTTATTTGACTCCAGTGCACTAAGGCTTATCGTAATCTCACCAAACCTTTCACTGTATATGTTTACAATAGGTGTTTGATTTGCCGCCGCAGCAGCAGCTATATCAAATGTAATGCTGCCGCCAAGTACCTTTCCAAAATTATGATCAGTATGATTTCCACCTATCTCAACCCTGCCCGGAGATGAAAAAAGTTGAAAATCCTGACTTTTATACCTTTTTACAAAGACATCTATAATATTCTCATATCTCAAAGCCGCAGCCTCAGCTTTTTTTGTACCATAAAGTTTTCTGAATAAAACCCTGCAATCAGTACTTCTTATCATCTTCATATTTTTAGATATATCCATAAAAACCTGCTGCTTTTATATATAAGCAGTTCCCCCCCTGAACATCAAATTCCTGTATAAGTATAATGTACTCTCTGTTTAATATAAACTTTAATAAAAAAACAGATACATTAAATAAGAATAAGTATATAAATTTTTATATATTTTTTATTTTGAGCTTAATACCCTATGTCAGATATTATAACATATTTTTTTATTTTTAGCGATATCAATACTTTTTTACCAGAGGATGTATTAAAACCTGATATTCTTTTCTTCATAAACACCTCGTCTTAATCTACTGTAGTACAATTTTTGTACTTATTAATTACCTTGTTTCTCTGATTTTTATCAATTGTCTTTCTCATAAAGGTTTCATCACTATTTCCCCATTCTCATCTATTACCAAAACAGGATTGCTGGCGTCTCGGTCAATCATTGTAATACAGGTCTTTTCATAATCATTACTATATTCATATATAAAAATATGCCTATCTGTACAAAAAATCTCAGGATCTGATTGTTCTGAAAAAAAGTTTTTCTTTTTATAAATTTCTTTGGATAAACCTGTATCACTATCTATCTCTGTAGTTAACTACCTGCATTCCAAATATATATATACCCATCTGAAACTTCCGACAATTCTCTGGCATATAAGTTTATACTATCCAAATTATAGTTATCAATATCTCTATCCGCAACATCTGTTGTTGATATTCTTTTTCTTGCGGTTTCATCTACTTTTTCTGCAAATGAATCGTAAGGTAGAATATCTTCTTCTCTATAAGAATTCCACTCTGCAGGTGGCAAATAATGCCGTAAAAGTTTTAGTCCGGGTATTTGATATTTTATCTTATTTATATCAAACATATAATAACGATGTACAAAATCTTGCTTTCCTAAAACTCAGTACTCTCATTATTATATTCTTTTCAATTTTATTCTCCTATTGTTTTATTTATCTCCTGTAATGATGTATACGGTATTTTTATGTCTTTTATATTAGTTTTGACAAATTCTCCATTTACCAATTCATAAATCATGCCTTCGTAAATAATCTCCTCCTCAAATGTTCTGTACATTATATCTACCGGTCTGTTGTAGGAATAATATATAGGATATGTGTAATATTCATCCAACATCGTTACATATATATAATCTTCTATAAAATAATAGTCTGAAGTCAATTTTTCACTTTCTCCATAAATTATTACAGTACATCTGAGCACTTTATTATTTGCATCTATATATTTTATTACTTCTCCATCCAATCCTATTATATCTTTATTAACAACTATTATCTTTTCCTTTAAATAATCATCTGAAAATTTTCCATAAAATTCATTTATATTACTTCTTATATCCTCAGTATTTATTTTTTTACTATCTCCGAATGCTGAGTTCACACACCCTGTTATTAATATACACAGCACCAAAAATAAACTTAAAAATTTAATATTATTTTTCATAGCAATCTCCATTACTTATTCACCTGGAAACGTTTGTATAACACCATTTAAAATTTGTACAACTGACAATCCCTTTCTACTTGTGTCTTGTAATATATATTTTTTCCTCCCCTTCATTATTTCTTGAATCGACTCCGTTTATTAATACATACACATCCCCATTATCATCTTTATTTAGGGTTATTTCAGGATACTCTATAAATCTACCGCAAGTGCTGTCATAAATACCCAGCTCTTCTCCATTTTTAATTAGACATAAAGTGTATTTTCCCCAATCGACTCTATCAAGGTATTTAATCTCAAGTTTTATAATCTTATTATTAGATGCAGGAATTAAATATATTTTTCCTCTCTCCAACTTTTCATATTTAATATCCGGTTCCAATCTTATTTCTTTACCGGGTTGGTCGGTACTTAACATATTAGTTCTCTCAATTCTGTCAATATTATCCGGTGCATAGGACATTTCAAAACCATTTACTAAATCATTATTATCAAAAGTAATCTTTATACCAAATTCATCATTATAAAGTCCATCTAAAAAATAATATTTCTTATCTTCAATTTTTTTATCACCGTTTTTTATACCTCCTGACAGTTCAAATTCTATTTTTTCTTTTTCAGTATTATTAATTTTAAACCAAACTACATATAAACTTTCTTTATTTTCTTCTCCCGTATAATTACATACTGTTACCGGTATTTTTTTACTGTTCTTAACAAGTTCTGCCGTTTTTTTATTACCTTTTTGAGGTATATCAGTCAAATTCAGTTGCCATCCGTCATCAGTAAAAGCTTTCACAGAAACGGGAAGTCTATAGTTATTTTCTTCCAGCTTAAAAGTATAGTCTTTCATATCCTTACTCAAACCGTCAGGAGCGGTGTAAGTTAAATTACTAAGATTAGAATTTGATTTCACATCATCAGGAAGGGCTAACTTTCTTGTGATTTTTTTCGCACTATAACCTGCAAAAATACTTTCATTATTTTTATATAACTCTAATTCCAAATCATGTACATAAATATCTTCAGGTTCTAAGTATTCACGAAATCTCACTGTCAAGGTATCATTTCCCTCTTTTATAAATTCCCAATTTTTATACTCTCTATAGTTTTCCAAGTTACTTTTACTAAGTATAGGAAATACAAATTCATTACCGACTTCCTTTACATATATAATGCTTGCATCCGCCCTGGTTTCATTAAGTATATAACTCCATAACCTGGTATCTGCAACTTCACCTCCCGCTGATTGTATAATCTCCTTTGCACTTCTCTCATTAAGTTTCATACCATCAGAGGTAAAATCGACAACTTTATTAAGTGTTCTTTTTGCCACATCTTCATCAGACATAATATTAATATTAAACAGAAATAAAGCCTGTTCCTCCTCTGAGTTAAGGACAGTATTTTCATATTCAATACCACTGATAAAATTACTCTTACCAAATGCAACGGTTTCTGCCAAAAGTTTTATTTTCTCTATTTCAGCATCAGAAAATTGAGAGTTACTATAGCTGCCTATGCTGCTCGGCTTCACATATTTAGAGTTTTGTTTTTCTTCTATCTGTTTTATATTTTGACATGACATCATAAAAAAACTAAGTACTACTAATATATATATTTTTTTCATCTTTCTATCCTCCAATATTATGATATATCTGCTAAAAATTGTCAATATATTCGGAAATTATCTTAATATTTTCTTTTTCAATATCACTTAAATCATTCTCACTAAAATTTTCATTTTCCTCATACCATATACCATAATTCATCAAATGAGTATGCCATATCTCCTCTTTACATAGATTAAATTCCAATTTCAATATTGTATTATTATACTTTATACCTTATATCTTTAATTTATATCAATTATTTATTTTTACAAAGGTTGTTCCTCCTCTATAATATATCTGTGCTGTATTTTCACTATGGTCAAATACTTTTATAAAATAATAATTTGATAAAAAATACTTATCCTTTTCTAGGTATAAAACTCTGATTAACCAAAGTTCAACCGAAGCATTATTAACCCGTCCATGATATTTCATCTCCATTAAAATAATCAACTAATCTCTCATTCCCTATATAAAATTCACCGGCAGGAATGTCATAATAATCTTTTGTTGCATTAATATATCCTTTATCCCCATTATTCGTTTTAAAATAAATTAAATGTTGCATATCCGTTTCATATAAATATAAAACCTCTCCTTGCTGATACAGAGCCATTTCATAGCTAGCAGTTTTGTCATTATACCTATATGCTCCGAGTTCTTTTACCAATGTATGCTTAAAATCATTTATAGCATAATTACCTTCCAAAGTAAGATTTAAATCAGGATTTATTGGATATATACCTGTTGTATTTTGAAAACCTATAATATATTTTCTGTCTTCCACATATAAAACCAAATTTTGATATGCAGATTTTATATGACTGTTTAAAGTTGACTTGTATATTATACTATCTTTATTTAAGCTGTAGAATTTACTTATTCGTGTATCATTAACATAGTGAATTGATATACCTATACAATAATTACCATGAGCATCATTTATAAGTACACTTTTCACTCCTTCTTCACTGTAACCTATTATTTCTCTTTGATTATTTACTTCTAAACCCGTGTAATTATCTTCATTAATAAATACCCTTACTGAATCCATCGCTCCATCATTGTCAATATCAATTTCATATTTCATGTTATAATCTATAAAATTAATAATATATCCTTCTTTATTAATTACATTTACAATGTCTCTTTTTTTGTATATACTACAGGCATCTGTTATAATTAAAAAACATATAATTATAGGTATCAAACTGATTTTATTCATAAATACTTCCTTTCAAATTCATCCGGCCAAACTTCATAAGTGTTATTTTTATTGTAAAATCCACTTTCCACGTTATCAAAATATATCTTTGCTTCCTTTACACACTCATCAGGAATTTTATACATTCCAACTCGCTACCAATCAATTCCATAAAATGTGTCTCCATTTTTCCATTTGGTTAACCCTGTTTTATTTCCGGTTTCTGTATCTACTATAAAAAATTTTATTCTATACCATCCATCCCAAAAAAACGGAATATCGCCTACCGTATAAAATATATATCTTCCGTCAGATGAAAATTTAAGATCTAAAATATACTGGCAAAATAGATATTGATTCGTAACATGTTTCTTTTCCTTTGTATTTAAATCATATATATATATTTCCGGTTCCTCATAATATACAATCTTACTCATATCATCCGGCATATCCATAATTCCACTTGCATCTATAGCCTCTGTTAAATTTATATCCAGTATTCCTTTTTCATCATTCATCCCTATTGTTTTTTCAATAATTGTGCCTCTTTTACTCGCCTGACTTAACAATTTTTCTTCTGTTTCTAAGAAAAGTAATTCTAATCCGTCTGCTTTTTTTATAAAATATGTATAGCCTTGAAATCTACTGCTATTTACCATGGCTATATTCCAATTATCATTTACTTTTTTTATATGGCAGACAACAGTTGAATAATACCCCCAAAAAAAGGTATATCCATCTTTACAGTATTTAGGCATACGAAGTTGTGTTACGCCAGAATGTTCATACTTAATTTCATCTAAACTCAGCTCTCTAACACATTTATTCAGATCATTAAGTGATATAATTGTTTTAAATGTATAATCTCTCATATCCAGTTCTGCAAGTCCCTGAAATCTATCCTCCCATATCACACCAATAATCTTCTCATAATTCTCGCTGTACGATAATTCATGAAATACATAGTCGGAAATTTTTTCGGCTTTCCCAGTCTCTATATTATATTTAAAAGTCCCTGCATCTCCGCTATAAAAATCTGCGGCAAATACTATAGGTGGTTGGTTAGCAGCATTTTGAATTATATTATAGGCAATATATTTTTTGTATGCAAACCACATGCACATAAAAATCAAAAAAAATGCTACTATCTTTATTAATTTTATTTTTCTCATACCAAGCCCTTTAATCTGATGTAATACATTTTTAGTTTCCATTTAGAAAATAATACTGTGTATGTAATCTATTTCAAATATCATATAAATCACCATATAAGTTGGGTGGATATAAAAACTCCGTTATTAAATACTATCCATGTCAGAAATATGTAAATCAAGCAACGTATTATATTCTTTTTCATAATTCTTTTTGCTATTCATTTATATGAGCGATTGCCGAATCAATAAATTCATAGTAATATTTACATTTTTTTACTTCTTAGCTTTATATACCCCTCCTGAAGCTACAATTAATGTTCCGTAGTCAAAAGGATATGATAATCTCGGATTATCCCAATTTTTTGCATTTATTTATAAAATTAATCTGAAGCAAAGTTCCCGGTTATATACTACCCGTATTCTTTTTCATTTGCAATACAAAAAAAAATTTTATTTACCATCTAACTACCAATCAACTCCGTAAAACATATCTCCCTTTTTCCATTTATCTAATCGTATTTTATTTCCTGTCTTTACATCTACTATAAAAAAATTTAATCTATATCCATCAGACCAAAAAAACGGAATATCTCCTACTGCATAAAATATATACTTCGCATCCGATGACAACTTAATGTATGCAATATGCTGCCATAATAAATATTGATTATTTATATGTTTCCTGTTCCTTGTCTCTAAATCGTAAATATATATATTAGGCTCTTGATAATATGAAATCATAGTTGTATCATTAGACACATCCATATTTCCGGTTGAATCGCTAAAATTTTTCCTTGGAGTAATTAGTAATTCTTCTTCTCCAAATGTCTCTAAATTATTTTTATCAATATTTATTTTTTCAATCTTTTGGTTATAGATTTCATAGCGTGATTCTACAAATAATAAGTCTCTATTATTTTCTTCTTTAATATGATAACTATAATTTTCATGTTCAGATTTATATAACACCTTCATTTTCCAAACATCATTTTGTTTATTAAAATAACAAATAACATCACCGGAATTTTTCCAAAAAAATGTACATCCGTCTTTATAAAACTGCGGCATGTGTATACCGGCTACCCCGGGCATATCATACTTAATCTCATCTAATCCTATATCTTTAGCACATTTATTTAATTCTTCTAAATCTATAATTGGCTTAAATGTATATTGTTTCATATCCAACTCAGCTAATCCTTGAAATTTGTCCTCCCATATCACACCAATAATCTTTTCATAATCATTGCTGTATGATAAATCCTGAAAAACATAATCTGAAATTTTTTCAGCTTTTCCGGTATTTATATTATATTTAAAAGTCCCTTTGTCTCCATCTTTAAATCGTATTGAAAACACTATAGGTGGTTGCTTTATTATCTCTTTGATCATATCATAATTGATATATACCTTATATAAACAAACTACACATACTATGGTAATAAGAAAAATAAATACCTTTATTATTCTTCTCCTCATACAATACCTCATCTTAATCTACAGTAGTACAATTTTTATACTTATGAATTGTATCCCAAATTTCTTTCAAATCACCATATTTTACATTTATATGCTTCAAAATATTCACCCCCCTCCTCCCAATATTTACCACCCTCCATCTTTTGCACAGCTAATGCATTTATCAACTGGTTCTCTTGCTACTCCAATTCCCAACTCTGATCTAACTACACTTATACCAAAATTTGATATATAATTATTCTGTTTGATAAATTGCAGATGACACTGCATCCTACTATATTCTCACCTTTCCATGAAACATATATTACAGTTCTTACATCTGCATTTATACTTTTGTTCAATTATTTTTTCTATCTCATCTTTACCAAAGCTTAAATTATTAGTTTCAGTACCTACTGCCTTTATATAATCAATAAGCTTTTTTTGCATCTTCTGCCTCGTATTATGAAAGCATATAAGCACCGCAATACTCGCACTCTCTAAGCCTTTCATCCGGCAGGTTGCAGGCTCTTCTTTGCTTTTCCACAAGCTTTTTTACAAAATCCGTGGCAGGGTTTTGCACTATCTCAGAAGGCTTATCGTATTGTTCTATCTCACCCTTATCAAGTACCAAAACCTTTGTACCAAGCTTTAATGCTTCTTCAATATCATGAGTGACAAACAATATAGTGATACCTGTTTTTTTATGTAAAGACTTCAATTCATTTTGTAATTGTTCCCTTGTGATAGCATCTACCGCTCCGAATGGCTCATCCATCAGTAAAATATCAGGAGATGCCGCAAGAGCTCTTGCAATTCCTACTCTTTGCTGCTGCCCTCCGGAAAGTTCTGACGGATATCTGTCCTTCATGGACGGATCCAAACCTATTACCTCCATCCATTTATCCACAGCCTTTTTAGTCTTTTCCTTGTCATTTTTATTCCATAGGCTTGGAACATAGGAAATATTTTCTTCAACCGTCATATTTGGGAATAAAACACTGCCCTGTATAGCATAGCCGATACTTCTTCTTAACCTAATCATATCTATATTCTTGATATTTTCTCCATTTACAAAAATATCTCCTGATGTAGGCTCATAAAGTCCGTTAATCATCTTTAAAGCGGTAGTTTTTCCACAACCTGAAGAGCCTACAATGGTAACAAACTCTCCCTTTTCTATTTGTAAATTCAAATCCGGTATAATTACCGTATCTCCATAACTTTTTCTTATATGTGAAAACTCAATAGCTATTGCCATAAATCCTCCTATTCTATAAGTCCTTTTTCTAATAAAAATGCCTTTGCAACATCCCTCGGCTCTTTCTTTTCACTCTCCACTTCATAGTTCATCCTCTGTATATCCGACTCATTTATCAGCTTATCAAATTTTTGCAAAGCACTGTGAAGCTGTGGATATTTATCCAATATTTCCTCTCTTACCACCATTCCCGCCTGATATGAAGGATACATATTTTTATCATCTTCAAGAAGTACAACATCCGCCTGAGCCAGCTGACCGTCTGTAGTATTTACAGGCATTATATCTATTTTACCGCTGTTTATCGCCTGATATTTAAGTCCCATATCCATATCACTTGTAGAAGCAAATAAAAGATTATATGTTTTACTTAACATATCATATCCGTCCTGACGCTCAAAGAAGTCATATTCGGCACCAAGAATCAGCTTCCCATTCAGTTTTTGTAAATCGGAATATGTTTTTATATCATTCTTTACTGCAATATCTTTTCTAACGGCAATGCCGTAGGTATTATTAAAGCCAAGCATTACATCCCATGTAAGTCCGAGCTTTTCCTGATATTCTTTTTGTAAAATATCAAACTGTTCTTCACCGTACTGATTTTCATGTTTTAATACCATATTCCAGCCTGTACCTGTGTATTCCGGGTAGAGATCAAACTCACCGCTTTCCATAGCCGGTTCTATATTTGAGGTTCCTCCACCTACTCCCTGTGTAATATCTACGGATAAATCTGTATTATTTTCTATATATAATTTTAACATCTCACCAAGAATATATTGTTCAGTCATAGGCTTTGTCGCAAGATGGATTATATTTTTATTTTTCTTTGGAAGTAATCCCACAATTAAGATACAAAAAATTAAGACAAGCGAAATAACAGCAAGTATTCTGTTTTGCTTTTTTGCAGCCTTTCCATGTATCTGCATTCTTTTTTCAACAAATCCAAGAATGAAATCTACCGCTAATGCCAAAACTGCAATAATTAAGCTTCCTGTTATAGTCATTGCAGCATTATTTGTGGTAATGCCTCTATAAATAGCTACTCCAAGTCCTCCGGCTCCGATAAATGAAGCAATACCTGCAAGTGCTATTGTCATTGTGACCATATTTCTGATTCCTGAGATTATAACAGGCATTGCAAGAGGTATCTGTACTCTGAAAAGTATCTGCTTTTTGGTACTTCCCATACCCTTTGCCGCTTCCAATATACCTGCATCCACATTTATCATTCCTGTATAGGTATTTCTAACCATAGGTAGGAGTGCGTATATTGTCAAAGCAATAATAGCTGTGGCATTTCCTATACCTGAAAAAGGTATTAAAAATCCAAGCATTGATATAGATGGAATCGTATATAAAAAGTTTATCACTCCCAAAGTAAGTTTTGCACTTTTTTGAAACTCGCTTATAAAAATCCCTACTATACCTCCAAACACTATTGCAATCAATATGGCAATCAATGAGATTTCAATATGCTCCAACAAAAGCTTTCCAAAGAAATCCCATTTAGTACTTAATAATATCCCTATTTCCTTTATCATTTATCCTCCTAAAGTACTAGAACTTACCCGAATTGGTTAATTCCTCCCTACTTGGTACTATTTCTCTATTATCCCAATGTTCAACTATCTTACCATTTTCAAGTCTGAATAAATCAAATATTGCATACGCCCTACCCTCTACGATTACTTGAGAATATGCAACTACATAATTACCTTCTCCGATAACTTTAAAAACGAAGTCATAATATATTCCAAACTTATCGGCGGCTGTTTTAAAATCTATATTTTTGTCCTGTAACCACTGACTGTGCTCGATAATATCCTCTGATACATAGTCATAATATTTATCTGATTCCTTATTCTGCAATACCTCAGTAAGGAATAATCTTACTCTCTTTTTATTGCAATCGTTTTTTTCTAAATCTTTAATACTGAATTCACCTAAGATAGGATCTTCCTTAACAATCTTTTCAGGATATGCATCTATAACATCCCAATGTTCAACAATCCTTCCATTATTATCGGCACGGAAAATATCCATAGTGATCCATTTTATACTGCCGTCATTTAAGTTTTGTAAAACATGTAAAAATACAAACTCTCCATCTTCTATAGCACGGATGATCTGAATATCTCTTTTGGGATTTCTTTTAAATAAATCTATGAAAAATGCCTTAAATCCTTCCTTGCCTTCTCCTACACCTGTACTGTGTTGAGTATAACTTTCTCCCATATAGCAGTATATGACTTCCTCGATTTCTCCATCCTGTATACCTCTTATATATAAATTCTTTGCATTATTTAATTTCTCCGACATAATAATCTCCTCTCTGCCAAGCGATGGCACAAATAGTGATAAAAATATTTTTACACCATTCTCCTAATGTTAAAGCATTATTTTAAAAAGCTTAAAATTAATATTTGTTACTTGTTGTAATATAGATCATTACAACAACTTTGTCAATACTTTTTATAATATAAAATAAATTATACTTTGGAAATTCCTACATTTTAAACTATCATTTCCTTATATTACTCCCTAAAAACAAAAAAGATGCCCAACAGACATCTTTAACAAAACTCTTCCATACCATTTTTCATATCTAAAAGAGTATATTCTTTCATTTTATTTTCCATAGCTTCCTGTATTTTCGTCAATTTGTCATCCAACAACCTATGTATATTATTTCCAACCGGACATAATGGATTTGGTGCCTCGTGAAAATGGAATAATCCTTCTTCCTTTACAGCTTGAACAGCCCTGTATACATCATAAAAAGAAATCTCCGATAAATCTCTTGTAATTTCTATTCCGCCTGTTCCCCTTGCTACAGTAACCAGACCTGCCTTTCTTAGTTGTGAAAGTATATTTCTTATAATAACCGGATTTGAACTTATACTTCCTGACAGTAAGACACTTGTTATTTTTTCCTTATCCTTAAAATATTGTGCACATGCAAAAATATGTAATGCTATGGTAAATCTACTTGAAATCTGCATTGATATCATCCCTTTCATGTATTTATAATGAAAGTATACTATTATAGTCACAAAGTTTATATAAGACTTAATAGCTTTAACTCCAGTATCAGTATACTATATCTCATTGTAATGTCAATGATTACATTCTTACTCCAAAAAATCCATATTCGGTCAAATCTTTTCCACTACTGTATTCTGATACTCTTCATCTATAAAGTGCTCTATTACATTTCTTGCCACAGTATATTTCTTTCTGTTCTTGGTTCTTATCATTACCATGGATGTTACTATACCGTTCCAGATAAAAAAGGCAGTTGTTATAAAAGCCAAAACAGTACCTGTTAAAGACCGGGTTTTATCAATCGACTTAGATAGTGGCGGACAAAAAATCCTATCCTGTAAATAATTTCATTTAACTCCTCTATATTCCATACTTTGATAAATCAACTTTATTATCTTTTACCTCTATCCCCTCCGCCTCAAGCAGCTTTCTTTGTTCCCCCATCCCACCAAAAGCAAATTCGGGAGCCAGTTCACCTTTTGAGTTTACCACTCGAAAGCAGGGAATATTATCGGGATCCGGATTTTTATGAAGTGCATTCCCTACAGCCCTTGACATCTTTTTATTGCCTGCCATTTCTGCCACTCTTGCATAGGTTGCCACATGGCCTTTTAGTATCCTTTTTACCGCCTCATAGATTCTTTTAGTCGGAGAATCCGTTACAAGGTCATAACTTTCGGCAATCATTCTTTTAATATCCTCTTCTTTTACCGTTCCGTCAAGTATAATTGTATTCCAATGCTCCTTATTTTGATGATATCCCGGCAGAACGGAGGCATAGGTGCTTCTCCAAAAATCCCTCCATTCAGAGCTTACCTTTACATTTAAGTTTATAAATCCATTCCTTTCATATATGCATAGAAAAGCCTTCTTACTATCCCTTATCCTGACAAGCTGCCAATCAGCCTTTCTAAAAGGAGTATCCATATATGTATTTTCAAATGATAATCCGAAACTGCATGCATCTTCTTTTGTTTTCATAATAATTCCTTCTAAAATAACTTAACCCTTCCATTCCAAAAAGACATAAATATGATTCTCAGCCTAATATAAATGCTAAGACCATAA
>ERZ773083.1896-NODE-1896-length-13583-cov-6.268924_pt1 | contig 13583 bp, 27 predicted proteins | sample MGYA00511465_ERZ773083 | MGnify/ENA primary metagenome ERZ773083 (study PRJEB29015, sample SAMEA2738001) | human oral metagenome | biome: human oral; feature: human-associated habitat; material: dental | place: China | collected 2060 ... | reverse complement strand
CGCGTCTGTCCCTGCACCGCCCGCCGATGCGCCGCCCGCGTCTCCCGCGCCCGCGTCTGCACTCGCGTCCCCTCCGGCAAACAGCTGCAGGTCAAAGGCAAAGTCTTGCTCTTTTGTCATACAGATTCCTCCTCGTCTTGTTCCGCCGCCCGAATGAGCGACTCCATCTCCTGCATAAACGCATGGTATTCCGTTTCCGCTTTCTGCTTGGCGGCGAGCAACGCGGCATTCTGCGTGAGGATGCTTTTGATATACATCCCCACGCGCCGCTCGCCTTCTTTGACGAGCAGATCATTGAGGTCGCTCGTCAGAAAGCTCGTGCTCTTGACCAGGTGGCAGCGTTCAAAGAGCCGCATGAGGAACCATCGCCCTTCCGCTGCATCCAAGAGATGCAGGAGCGCCGCGCGATCTTTCGCCGCCACTTTCTCATCTGCGATGCGCCGCATTTTGTCTGCTGCGCTGACGTTTTCGTTCATGGCATCTTCTCCTTATCCCAACATGCCCATGCCGAGCAGCTGCTCTATTGCGGGGTTGCCGTCTTTCGCCGCTTCTGTCGCGTTCTTCGCCGCCTGCGCGGCGGGCGCTGCGATCTCGGCGATTTGTGCCGCCTGCTGCATTTGCTGCATTTTCTGCATCTCTTCTTCTTTTTTCTGCTGGATCGCCAGATACTCGTCGTCCGTGCGCTTCATTGCCGCCGGTGCGCCGAGCATGTCGAAGTAGCGGTTGATCGTCTCATTCCAGTCGACTTTGTCGAGCGCGGCTTGATTGAACTGCGCGATCTGCGCCACGAATGCGACGGCCTGTTCGATGTTCACGAGGCCGCTCATTTTTTGCGCCTGCGCCAAGGGGGAGATGTACTCGATCTTCAGCTCTTGGTTCCGAAGAAGCTCTTGCGTTTCTTCGTCTTCCGGCTCCGGGAACATGCGTGCCCGATCGAGGATGTTGTATACGCGCTCGATGATACGCCCCAAGAATTCGAATTGCATCCGCTGCACGACGGGGCCTAGGATGTTCATTTTCTCCTGCGTGCGTTCTAAGACTTCGCGTGCCGTCATGGATTTTTCCTGACTGTCGAGCATCATGAAGAGGTCTGCGCTGTACGCGCGTTTGATTCTTTCCGTCGCGTCAGCGACGACTTGCAGCAGATGATCGAGGTTGCCCTGCACTTGAAAGAGCGGTGTTACAGCGTCTCTTTGTTCGACGAATGTCTTGCCGCCCGGCACGAGGTTGATGCCCTTCGTCGCGAGATTTGCATCGACGGCGAACGCCGGCTTTACGGAGAGTTCGACCATCGTGAGTTTGTCTTTTTCCAAGAGATGCAGCACTTTCGCGTCGCCTTCGGCGAACCAGCCGGGGCCTTTGCCGTAGCTTTCGTTTCCCATGATGAGGTACCGCGCCACCGGCACCGGCCATTCATGAAAGCCGCCCACGTGTAGGAAATCTCCTTCTGCGCTCCCTTCGACGTAGTACACCGACAGATACGGCAGATGGAAGCTGCCGAGTTTCTGCGGATCGTGGTTGCGGTTTGGCGCGACGTACCAGACGACCGTATGATGCGCTTTTAAGGCGGGGCCTTTGGCGATTTCTGCGCGGATGTTCTCCGGCAGGTTTTCTTCGCCGAATTTGTCCGCCATCTGCACGGCGCTCATCTTGAGCTTGCGGCAGAATGTCTGCACGCTTCCGTCGGGGCCGTTTTCCATGGCATAGCTGCCGATGGGGTACGGTACGAAGTGCACGCCGTATTGGCGGTCGGGAAAGATGCCGAGCGGCGCTTGCCCGAAGGCAAGTTCCAAATAGCAGCTGTGTACCGCCGTATAGAAATTGCTCTTTTCCAAGACGTCCGCCAAGATGTCGATGCGTTCGTCGAGGATTTTCCCGAGATCGGAGTTGTCTTTGAGTTCCGTATCGGCAAAGTCCAGGCGAAACCATTTCCGCGACGGCGGCGTAAGGCCGCCCATCACGCCCGCCGCAAACACTTGGTTGCTGTCCCACGCGCAGTTGTGCCAGACGTTCGTATCTTTCCTGCGTCCGGCGTTCGTCTCGTCGTCTACGCCATCAAATGCGCCGACATACGGCAGTTGATAGGCGCGTATCTCTTTCCAGCGCGTCTCGTAGGTATGGCGCTTTTCGATGAGCTGCGCTACGGTTCGCTCGATCGGCTTTCGATCGACGTGAAGACGCGCTGCCAGATCGCTTGCGCGAATCAGGGGCGGCAGACGCGCCCCTTGCGTTCTCTCTTTTTCCATCGCTTCTCCTTATCCGAGCGTCGTGCGCCCGCCGCCTCCAGCAATCGTCCCGAGAATGGTATCACGGTCGTTCGCCAGGCTCGTCGATGCGCGGCCGCGCCTTCTCTTCTGCCCCGACGACGTGTCTTTCGAGCCAAGATCGCTCGGCTGTACGGTCGTCGGCGCAGGGTCTACTTTCGGCGGCGTGTAGCTGCCTCCACCTCCGCTGCACATGATGCTCACCCCCTTTCTTGGCGTTTTTCCGGTTGAATCGTTCGATTGGTTCAAAACGGATCGTAGTCCGTGTTGCACATCCCCGCACGCGCGCCTCGAGGGGAAGCCCGCACGGGATAGGCGAAGGTCAGCGCCAGCGCGTCCGCCTTGTTCGGCGAGGCAAGCCCGCGCTTTTTCATATCTTCTTTGCTCTCTAGCAGCAGTTTGCCGCTGCGGTTCATGAACGCTTCAGGGCCTTTGAGGTCATCTCGCAGAGCGGAATCGTCCGGCAGGGCGCCGACGGTCTTTAGCCACTCTTTCATCTCTGCCCACATTTCCGCGCGTTTGTTTGCGTAGTAGGGGTTTCGCGGCTTTGCCGCAAAGGATACGAGATTCCATGTCCTGCCCATATTGCGCCCGACAGAGTAGATGCCGGTGCCGTAGCCTTGGTCGATGTTCACGGCGACGGCGCGATATTTGTCCTCTAGGTAGGCGATACGTTCGGCCATGTGCACGTCGTCGTCATTTTTCTCGCAGGTCAGGAGCGCCTTGCACATCGAACCTTGACGCAGGAAGATTTCGAGCGTGTCTTCTCCCGTCCAGGCAGGATCTATGCCCAAGATCACCGGCGCGAAGTCGAATTCATGGGGCGCTATTACGCGCTTTGTCGCCTGCTCGATAATCGCGGCCGAGATGAACTGCAGTTCGGATGCCGAGGGGAATTCGCCCTTGACGCGCACCTTGAAGAAGTCGCTGTCTTCGCCGCGCGTTTCTGCCCACTCGGCGATCAGTTCTTTGTTGCTGATCGCCACATCGCGGCTGTCGATCTGCCGCGTGCGCCAGAGCGCACGGTCGCGATGAAAGCAGTCGTAGAAGCGCCCGCTCGTTCGCGTCGGGTTGCCAAACGCACACCAGATAATCTCTGTATCCGCATCCGTCATGGCACCTTCGGCGACTTCCCAAATCACGTTGGCGATCGCCGACGCTTCGTCAAAGACGAGCAGGATCCGATTCCCTTGATTGTGCAGTCCGGCAAAGGATTCCGAATGGCTTTCGTTCCACGGGATCGCGTCGATGCGCCACGTCTTTTCATGCCCCGGTTCGTTCGCAAAGAGCGCCGTCGCCGTGTAGGTGAACATTTCTTTGGCGAGGAAGCACTCATACCACTTCGACAGTTCCGCCCATGTCTTGCTCTTGAGCTGCGTGTCCGTGTTCGCCGTGATAATGCCGCGCGTGTCCTCATGCGTCGAGATCGCCCAGAGGATGATCCACGCGACAAGCGCAGACTTCCCGATCCCGTGTCCGGATGCTACCGCTTCACGGATTACTTTGCCCGGCGACTTGAGTCCGTCGCGGATGTCGGCAAGAAGCGCCAGCTGCCACGTTTGCGGCGATCTTCCTTCGAGCTTGCCTTCTCCCCATGGAAACGCCCCGTAGACAAACGCCACCGGATCATAGGCGAGTTCTGCAAGGAAATCAATCATTCCCTGCCGGACGATCTGCTGCATTCTTGATTCGCTCCCTTGCTTCTTTCAACGCCTGCGCTGCGTTCAGCGTGATTTCTCCCGTGATTTTCGTATCTTGCCTTTCGGCATATACGTCCGGCTTCGCTCCCTTGAGCAGCAGGATGAGCAGCGCATCGCTCATCTTGCGGTACGAGTCCACCTTCTTGCCCTTGTAGTAGACGCACATTTCCGTGCCGTCCACCGCACGCCGATACGCTTCTTCTTCCAAGAGGTCGCCCGCCATCTCTTTCGCTTCGCCAAACGCTTTCTTATACGCCGCATCTTCTTTCAGCCAGTTGTAATGCGTCTGCCGCGTGATGCCCGAGGCTTTCGCCGCCCGCCCGATCGTCCCCGTCTCGATATAGATATTTAAGAACTCATTCTTTTGCTTCGAGTTGACGAATCTGTAAAATCTCCTTGCCACCTCGCGCTCACTCCTTTCCCTTCTGCCGCCTGCCTTCGCGGCTCTTTTCTCAGGCTTCTCTTTTCCCAGAGTTCTATGTGTCAAATGACGCTGCTCTTTTTCTCTTGCGTTTTTGACTCCGTTTTCGGGCAAAAGAAAAAAGCCACACGCAACAAGCGCATGACCTCACTCTATTCAGTATACCACGTTTTTTGCGGATTTTTTCCCGGAATGTTCCAACGCCCGAAACCCTTGCTGCTCTAAGGGTTTCGGGTTTTTTGCCGTTTTTTTTTGCACGTTTTTCTAATCTTTGCCCGCTTTTTTCGCCGCTTGCATCAAAATACGCGCATCAATCCCATCTGACACGCGCATGCCAACGCGACGGCGCGAATCTGCCGCACCGCCTCATAGTATGTGTTTTTGCTGATGAAAAGCTCTCGGCAAATTCGGTGATACCCTTGCCGGCGGAAGAACTTTCGGATGTAGACTTTTTCTGCGACGGAGCCGCCAAGCAGCTTTCGCACTTCAGCACTCACCCGCGCCCAGCCCTCAAGCTCGGTTTTGTATCTGCCCTCATACGAGAGATGTTCCATGTTTTGAAGAGCCTGCCGCGCCGTCGGATTCTTCCCGCCCGCCGGAGCGTATTGCTTTTTTCTTCGCTCTTCGCGTGCCGCCGCATACAGCATCTGCTCCACGCGCATGTAAATCTCCCGTTTCATTCCGCTGCCCCCTCGCTTTCTTGCATCGACTCTCCTCCGTTCGCTCAAAACAAGCCAAGGTCAGAGGATAGCCCTCTGCCGTATATGTGCTGTACGAAAGCTCCTTGATGATGCGATACCCCTTCGGCGGCTGAAAATCCGTCTGAAAGGCCTCCGCCCGCGTCACCGTCACGACCTTCGGCTCTCGGCGCAGTAAATTGCGGCTCGTCTGCAAACGCCCTGCATGTGCGACCACTTTTTCTTTGGTGAAATACCGCGCCAAGCGATCCGCATCCGCCAGATGCCCGCCATAGAGCTTTATCGCTACGCTTCCATGCGGCCACGCCGCTTGAACCTTTTCCAGATCCTTGGCATCGAGCGCCGGCAATAGAATATGCCCGTGCGGGCGACCTGCTCCCGTCAGATTCTCCAGCACCGAAACATACCGCGCTTCTATCCCTGCTTTTTTATAAATGCTGCGCACCTTCCGCTTGAACTTCTCAAAATCTCGCTGCACCTCATCCGCATCCGGCTTCTCGCGATACGTGCATGTCAGATACCAGTCGCCTGTGCGAAAATTATCCACCAGAAGACGGGATAACTTCTCTGCACGCAGACGACAATTCACTGCCGCCTGCGTCTCCTTCGTCACATTTTGACGTTTTGCCCTTTTCTCCTTGATCTCCGGACGAAGCGGCATAGCACGATATGAATAATATTTCTTTTCGATTCGGAATCTCCCATCCTTCGATTCCCATCTCGACCTTCGATATGCCATGCGCTTTTTCCGCCTCTCTCGGGTGATTTTGTGTCGGTAGTTTAATTCCTTTATCAAGGCGAAAAAGGGGTACTTCCCCCCTTTCTCGTAACCCTTCTATATGTGACCTTCTTATATGCTTCGGTATGTTAAATATAATAGAAGGAACCTTATTCTATTCCGGAATGTTTTTTCTCGCCTCGCCCCCTTCCTGCGCATCGCCTTGCGTCCTGCCACGATTCGATTCCGCTCTGCCTGCCGCATTTTCAACCGCCGCAGAAACCTGCGGTTTCTCTTGCCGCCATGCTTCATGTTGCACTCTCCATCACATCGCAAACAACTTCCCCTGCGTCGCGTCCGGCAGAACAAGCATCTTCTCCGTTGCCTGCCGATAGAAGTTCTTGTCGATCTCAAACCCATAACACGTCCGTCCAAGCTCCATGCAAGCCCGAAGTGTCGCGCCGCTCCCTGCGACGGGATCGATTACCACGTCGCCCTCGTCCGTGAAAATCCCAATGAGCTGCCTGAGAAGATTCACAGGCTTCTGCGTCGGGTGAATCTTCGGATAGACTTTCGTACTATCGCGCTTCCACTCGAAATGATTGAACACCATGCGCTTATTCCCCACCGCATCCACGTTGCGAAACTTCGGCAGCTTGTCGCGAAACAGCACAATCGCCGTCTCCGTCGCTCCGACAATGCGCATGTTCGCCTTGAGTACCTGCGCCGAATAATTCTTGATGAAGTACAGCGGATAAGACTTCATGAATCCATGCCGCTTCCCGTACGCCACGACCAGCGGAATCTGCTGATACGAACAAAAGACAATCATCGCCGGTGCCTGGTTCCGTTCCTTCGGCTCTTTCTTGAGGAGCCTTGAGCAGAAATGAAAGTATTCTGCGATGTTAAAGTTGCTGTCCGTGCGGAAAAATGCCTTCTTCGCAAATTTGCTCTCGCCGTTTGCGTTATCGCCGCCCTTGTACCACATCGGATTCGACCCGTATGCATCCTCTCCGATGTTGTACGGGATGTCCGCGATCACCAGCTGCGCCTTCGACGGGATTCCATACCGCTTATAGTTTTGAAAATTGTCATGATACAGTTCAACTTTCGCTTTTTGCACCTGCCATCACCTTCCTGCGCATCGCCTCGCGTCCTGCTGCGATCAGCCTCCGTTCTGCCATACGCGCCTCCAAGCGCCGCAGAAACCTGCGGCTTCTCTTGCCGCCATGCCTCATACTGTCCCCCATCTCACGCTCCGATGAGCTGCATCTCGTCTTTGCCGCCCGCCGCGTCCTCATGCTCTGCCTTCTCTGCAAAGTCAAGCTGCTGCTGCGCCCGCTCGCCGGCGATGTACTTCCATGCCTCGTCTTCCAGTGTGCCTAAATCCACCAACAAATCCTCGCTCATGCAAAATACCAGATCTCCATCTGCTCCCGGTTCTTCCGAACGTGCAGGGGTGTTTATAATCAACGGTCCTCTGCTGCAGTTGAGTTTTTTCTGTGCCGTGATCGTCAAAAAGCGATTGTCCTCTGTATAAGATTCCGTGATGCCGCTGACGAGGAACTTCTTGCCATCTTCCTCTTTTGGAAATTCACAGATGTCCATGACATGCCGCACCATGTTTTTTATTGCCCGAAAGAACTCATCGCGCGGGCGGTCTTTGCAGGTCAAGGTGTGCGCATCCCAATTCTGCGTTGCATTTTGATAGATTTCCCAGCCGAAAAAACAAATGCCTTTCTTGATTTTGATCTTCGTGATTCGCCGATTCATCTTGCACCATCCTCTCTCATGCCTCCACCGGCAAATACTCCACACACACCCAAAGACCGGCGTTCGACACATACTTTCCCGCAAACCGCCCGACCTCGCCCGTCGTCACATCCACCACCGCACGATCTCCGTCCTCATCCGCCCGCTGTGCCATCACATACTGCGGATGAAGCCGCGCACGAAGCCCCGCTTCATCCGCCGCCGAGCAAACGATCCGCCATCGGCGCATATCCAAAGGCTCTGTCTCGCGAAACCGACAATGATGAAAGATCGGCTCATGATGCTCGCAATCCGCACAATGCTTCATGCACACGCTCCCGCGATGCCGGCGGCATACGACTCCCGTCATGTGCCGCCGCCCGCAGATCGCACAGCGCGTATCGCTGTATATCGTCGCCATCTCCCGCGCATACCGACGCAGGCGCATACGCTCACGCTCTTGCATCAGCTCCGCTCTCAAGCTAACTTCCACTTGTCATCCCTTCCCGCCCGTGATATAATCATGACAGATCGATAAACTCTTGCGCCCGGAGCGGTTGACGCCGCTTCGGGCGCTATTTCTTTTTCCTGAAAATCCACTTGTTGTCTTCTCGCCATATATGCTTATCCATAGATCGCGCTCTCCGTGCGATCTCTATGCAGCGCTGGGCAATCTCAAGATGCTTTGCACAGAGCTTCTTACCGGGTACAATCGGCTCGTTGCAATACGAGCAAAGCCCCTCGGAAAAATCCGTTTTCACTCGACGCGCTTCAGCTCGCTTCCTTGCCCGTCGGTTGTCCTTTACTATACAATCCAGACAACGTGTCCTTCCCTTGACCGCCTTCCGCCCGCACTCCCTGCAAAGCCCTCGCATAATGCGCGATGCCACAAGCCGCTTCTTTTGCTCTTGCCTGCGCTTTTTCGCCGCCGCATCCATCGCATGATACCGCTTCAAGGTATCCGCCGCCGTTTTTGCCGCACACTCCGCGCACATCCTCTTATGCGGTTCAGCATCCTCCCTGCCGCATCTCACACAAATATGATGCTCCTTGCGTCAAAAATACGTTTCTCTGTCATTCGTTCGATCTCGCGGCATCCTCATCACCCCGCTAACACCATCGCCGCAAAGAGCAGCCCCGCGACGCATACGATGCACGTCCAGCCGTAGTCGCTGATATACGCGAGCGGATTCCAGATCGTCTTCATGAAAGCTCCCCCTTATTCATTTGATCGGCGACGACCTGCGCCGCTTCCTTCGTGCCGAACCACCTGCCCAGCTCCTCGCGGCTGCCGCTGTGATCGACCGCGTCCATGTCCTTTAAGCGATAGCAGGAATAATACATCTTTCCCGCGATCAAGTTGCTCGTCACGCGCCACTCGCTCATCATATTGCCATCTTCTCCTTCCTTCGTGCTTCAATCTCGACCTGCTTCCAGTTCTTCAGATAAGCGTCCACGCCATACCAACGCGGCAGCTGCAGCTCACGCGCCGTTTTCGCTTCCATGCGGCATCCCGGGCTGTCTTCCCATTTTCCGCAAAGCACGATGCCGTCGCAAGACGCCAGCTCCGCAAGACAACGATTCATCACCTCGACATACCGCAACGGCTTGAACTGTTTCGACAGCCTGCCGACAGAATTGAAAAACTCTGCGTTCGGCGTCGCCTCGCGCAGCAGCTCCTCGGCTTTCAATGCACGCTCGCGATTCCTCTCCTCGTTCCCCGTGTACGGGTGCGCGATGTAGATTCTCATGACACACATCCCTCTCTCTGCGCTATGCGCTCTGCTAACAACTCCGGCAAATCCTCGCCCAAATACCGAGAAAAGAACCGATTCAACTCCGACTTTGGCACGCGACGATTCTTCCCGAAAGAAATCGCCCCCAAGAACCCGCAAACAATCAGCTCCCGGACGAACGGCTGCGTCGTCCGCATCCGTGCAGCTACTTCCGCCACCGAAAGCAGCCGATCAGCATCGTCCATGAGCAGCCCATCATTTTCCGTTGACATTATTTCACCTCCTTCACCTTTCGCTTGCGACATGCTATAATATAAATAATTAGATATGTTTGTTTATGTTTGTTCTTCTGAATAGTCAAGGCACAATAGGAGCGATGCCATTGAACGTCGAACTCTACCAAATGGCAGATGGTACAGAACCCGTTGCCGATTTCTTGCAAAGCCTAAATAAATCTATGCACGCCAAAGCGATGCAAGTGATCGACCTTCTGGAAGCTCGTGGTCACCTTCTCCGCCCTCCATACTCTAAAAACCTTGGCGACGGTATTATGGAATTGCGTATCAGCATAGGAAACGACATTTCTCGGATTCTCTATTTCTTCGTGGTGAGAAATACAGCTATTCTTACGAACGGCTTTATCAAGAAAACCCAGAAAACCCCGCCCACCGAAATTCAACGGGCAAAGCAGTACCGAAACGACTACATGAGGAGGTGCCTGAAATGACAACTTGGGCAGAATACAAAGAAAAAGCCCTGAAAGACTCCGATCTCAAACGTGAATATGATGCTCTCGAAGAATGGTATCAGGCGGAGCTTGCTAGGCAGGAAGCTCTTGACCGTGCGGAGAAAGCAGCTTCTCCCTCCTCGACTAGACGCAAGCGTCAACAGCCTGCTTGCGTCTGATCGCCATATTCCCCATGTGTTCACGAAGGTGTCGAGCTTCTTTCGGCTTTCCACTTCTTCACCTCCCCGCCCGCCATCACGCGGGCTTTTTCTTCTCATCCTCATGCACGCGCACGATTCCTCGCCTCATCCCCCGTATACGGGTGCGCAATATAAATCCGCATAACCCCTCACCCTTCCTCTCTTTGAGTACCCTCAATCCTCCTGCCGGGCAGCGATCTCCACCGCCAGCATAGTATGAAGCCAGCTCTGCTCCGCAAAAAGCCAATCATCCACTGCCTCCACTGCAAAATCCGAAGCCCAAACATCCTCAATCTCCATCACCATTCGCTCCAACTCATACCTCGGAAAAGCCAACAGCCGATCCTCCAAAAATTGGCGAAAAATCATCAACGCCTCCGCATCCCGCAGCGCATAACGAAACGCCATACGATAAACCTTGCGCTCCAACAAACACAAACGACGCATCCCCTTCACCCCCTGCCAACGCCAAATACTCCACCACCCACACATCCCTCTCTCTGCGCTATGCGCTCTGCTAATAACTCCGGCAAATCCTCGCCCAAATACTGGGAAAAGAACCGATTCAACTCCGACTTTGGCATGCGACGATTCTTCCCGAAAGAAATCGCCCCCAAGAACCCGCAAACAATCAGCTCCCGGACGAACGGCTGCGTCGTCCGCATCCGTGCAGCTACTTCCGCCACAGACAGCAGCCTGTCGGCATCGTCCATAATAAGTACGTCGCACTCCTTTTGCATGAACTCTCACCTTCTTTCATTGCTTTGCCTGCCTCATCAGCGCAGGGCGGCTGTCCCCTGCGGACGGGCTTTCGCCCGTTTCGGCTATTACAGTTATAGATTGCCAAGCACATTGTCAGGAATCCAATGTAGTGGATGACTTGCTGATCTCCCGAATGAACTCAGGATAGATACGCCCCATTTCCTGCTCATCCATCACTTGCTGGATCAGCTTTTTTGTCATCGCGACGAACTCATCTACAATCAACTGCTGCTCCATCCATCTCACACCCTCGCAAAGTGCTCCTCTTGTGATATACTATCCACAGAAAGGATGTGACTCCTATGGATATGATCCCCGTCTCCTCTTCCAATGTCGCCGCTATTGGTTATCAAGACCACGTTATCGAAGTTCACTTTCATAACGGATACGTCTATCAATACACCGGCACAACAGAAACACTCTTCAACGAATTTCTTACTGCTTCATCGAAGGGAAAGTTCGTCCATCAACGTCTAAAGAATCAATATCCAACGCACCGTATCCGCTGACAGGAATAGATACGGTATCCGTAACGATCTTGAACTGTGCGCCTGTGATCACCAACGTATCATGTGGCGTACAGTTCTTTTGCATAAATGCCACCACAGGCATACAAATCCGAGTAAGCTCCCTAACATCCATCCATCTCACCCCCTCGCAAGCCGCCCTCGAAAAAGACGCATCCTTCATCGCAACCGTCATCATAGGAACAACCACCATACGATGAACAGGTGTACCAATAATATGGCGATATTTATTCCCGTGATACAGAGAGATGCACGCACAATCTGATCTGCGCGCTGCGCCAGTCGAATAGGATCGCATGGCATCTCATTCCACCAAGACCAAAAACGCCCCATCCATCTCACCCCCTCGCAAGCCGCCCGCTTTACACGCAACATCGAAGTCGTGCTCTTCGTCGCTTTGACCTTGCTCAGAATTTCTCGAACATTCTCTCTTATACCCCTCTCTCGTTGTTGCTCCCTCTCCACCATGCTATAATAGAATATAAAAAGGACGTGATTCCCCTGAAAACAGAATTGAATACTCCTGTCGGAACGTGCTCTTTTGTCTTGCCAGATGTATGCCCCTATTGCTGTAATGGTATGCAGCCAAGCGTTCACGTAGCAAGCCCCTCCGTTGAAGGAAATGAATTTGCTGTTATCCTTTCTTGCCCTATCTGCAAAAAATTGTTCTTTTCCGTATATAGCATTCATAGGGAGTATGACAATAAACTATATTCATCAAATATAGCTGTGCACCCATATCAACAGTCAAAACCACAAATTCCAAGAGAGATAAAGCAATATTATCCGTATTTTTTTCAAATCTACGAGCAAGCAGCCATCGCCGAAAAGCATGGACTGAATAAAATCACCGGCATGGCATACCGAAAAGCACTCGAAGTTCTTGTAAAGCAGTACATGATCAACCAGTTTCCAGATGATGAAAACAATATACTGAACGAACCTCTCGGACACTCCATCGCTCGAATTTCCTCAGCAAAGATACACTCTTTAGCAAAAGCTATTTCGTGGATCGGAAACGACCAGACACACATGATTCAAAAACATCCCGACTACAACGTCCCGGAAATGAAACGTTTCATGCTGGCTTTGTGTCATCTCGTCATCGCTGAGCACATTGCTGACGATGCTGCGAGCTTCATATCATCCTGACCATCCGCCGGAATCTCGCCGATATAGCGACCATCCAGAAGGTAAAACCGCCACATCAACCGACATGGATTCTCTTGTGTCCCCTCGCCCTGCACGAACGCGACGCGCAGGGCATTGGTTAGACAGGCAGATTCGAGCCGATAAATCTTCCCTGATTCATCCATCCATCTTCACACCCTTTCACCGCCGCCCGCCTACGCGGGCTTTTTCTTCTCGTCCTCGTCCCTCGCCGCGTTCGCGGCGCTTACCCCTGCCGCTACGCCCTGCGCGAAAATCAGAATCTTCTCCTGCTTCTCGGGGCTGACTCGTTGCAGCATCTCAAGCAGCTTGCCTACATCTTGCAGTTTCATTTTTTACACCTCCTTTTTAACTGTCACTGTTTATTTACCCTTATATTACAGCAATAACAGTTATATGTCAATATAATTCTTGACTTTTTTAGTAGTAACTGTTATCTTAGAGGAAACGGAGGTGAAAACATGAACATCAACCAACGAATTAAGACCATTAGGAAACAGCTTGGACTTAACCAGACAGAATTTGGAGAAAAAATCGGCTTGGCTCAAACGGGCGTTAGTTGGATTGAAAAGGACGGCAATACCGTTATCGAGCAAAATATCCGCTTGATCTGCGAGACGTTCGGCATCAATGAAGCATGGCTGCGCACGGGCGAAGGCGAACGTGAAGCCGTATCTGCCGCCAGCGATCCTTTCCTGCCGCTCCGGCAAAAGCATCAGCTCAGTTTCATCGAAGAGCAGGTTCTTCGCATCTACTTCAAGCTCGACGAAACCGCCCGCGAAGCCGTATGTCAATACGTGCAGTCCGTCGCCGAAGCGATCGCCGAACCCCCGCCCGCCGAAGAACCGCCACGCGCTGCCGAAAAGCAGCGCACCGCTCCCTTGACGGACGAGGAAATCGAAGCCGAG
>ERZ773083.1894-NODE-1894-length-13592-cov-76.877890_pt1 | contig 13592 bp, 8 predicted proteins | sample MGYA00511465_ERZ773083 | MGnify/ENA primary metagenome ERZ773083 (study PRJEB29015, sample SAMEA2738001) | human oral metagenome | biome: human oral; feature: human-associated habitat; material: dental | place: China | collected 2060 ... | reverse complement strand
CGACGCGTCCGGCGCCCGGGTGGCTGGCCGACCCCTGGCCTGCGCAACCACGGGCCCATGGACATGCCCAGGCGCGCACGCGGGCCGCGAGCACCCGGTCCCGAGAGCCTCATTTCTTGCTGAGCCTAGATGCCTTCCTGTTGTTGTTCTTGCGTCTGGTCCTGCGCACCCCGCGTGGTTTCCTGGCCGACATTGGTCTCATCACCTATGTCATGCCTGCCTTTCGTCTCATAAGACGGAAAGAGATGAACAATGCCCGCACCTTACTGGTACGGGCATTGTCGAGGTGTGTTACAGGCTGGTAATTGGACATTGAGACTTGATAGAATACTGTCATCGTATTACAGTAGAGCACGACTTGAATATGAAGGAAAGGAGGCAGTATGCCGACTATATCGATTCGGGTTAGTGAGGATCTCAAGTCCCGGCTCGACAACCTTGCTCAAGAGAGCGAAAGCACCTTGTCCGGTGTTATTCTCGAAGCTATCAACATCATGACAGGCGGCAGTCGAACAAACTTGCCGGAGGATACGGCTCCCTACACCCTCAGCAGCACCAACCGCCTCATCCTTCGAAATCAGGAACTCCTGCTCTCAATGTGCGAACAACTTGACGAGCATGAACGCAATGGCCACGCAAAGAATGCCAAGATTCTCGAATCGGGCTACACAAGTGACTACTCAACGATATACGCTCCCTTGCACCCCGAAGTGCCTTACAGCATGTGCGAGGAGCTTTACAACATCCTCGACATGTTCCGCGTGCTTAGGTTCTCGTACGAGAAACTAAACGATGAGGAGAAAGGGCAGGTCAAAGAGGGAAGCATTTCGTTCAGAGGCTTCGATTACAGCGATAGCACCGAATCGCCCCTTAGTGGATACGTCGAATTCATGTTCGAGAACGAGAAATACGAGGAGCTTGAGGAACCAATGAAGAGGTTCTCCGATGACGGCAACTCTCATACTCAACTTCTCCCCATGTACCGTCGCATGTATCAGTGCTTCAACCAAGTATGGCGCAAACACCTCCTAACCGCACACGAGCTCTCACTTGATGAGATTCAGAAAGTTATGTCCGCCATACCGTACAACTCGGGTTACTAGGAAGGAGAAGTCATGCCTACCGACATCGAGAAGATTCTTGAGCTCATTGCAATGTGGGCAAAGGGCTATGACAACCACATGAAGTGGAACGAGGAGGCGAAGCTAAAGTCCGACATGATGCGGCACACGGACCGCTGGCGCTTGGTGAGCACACAGCAGATTCGAGACAAGTGCCACGACCTTGGCATGAGAGCCAAAGACGTGGAGACCATCTGCGACATGCATTCCCGCAGATTGCAAGGCCATCGACTTCTACCCCAGCGAAGCTACAAAGGCTTCGAGTTCAGGCATGAGAACCTGCGTACGAGCGAAGTCGAATAGGAGCAAAGGCTGAAGTGTTACCGCCCGTAGTAGAGAAGATGCTGTTGCAGAAGCACGTTGCCGAGAAGGAGCGTGAGTACACGTCGTTCATAAACAGTGTTGCGCTACCCCCGTTGAACCTCAGACCCCTCACCATAGAGGAGCTTCTACGAAATCCAGCATGGGTCACAGTAATGTACGATCCTCGCACTGACAGATATGAGCTGCAAATCTTTTGCCGCAGCACTCTCAGTTCCTGTTTTAGCGGCTCTCGCTCTGAAAACAAGCTTACGCAAGTGGTAACACAACCGTTAGGTTAGCGTTTTCACCGAGGCGTCAACCCACACAAACCTCCGAAGAGTCTCGAAGTAGCAGGCATAACTGTGTACACAAATTAGCTCTCTGGGCGTGTTATCCCGGATCTTGGCGGATCTGTGTACACTGTTGCGCAGGCTCAGTCCCCTCTCTGTACCGAGGTGAGTCGGCACGCCTCGAGGTGAGCCTACCGAGAGGGCCGAGGCTCTCTGTGGGGCGCTGACGCGAGCGTCCCTTACGGGAACCCTGCCGGCAACTCCGATTTGCTCCGTACCCTTGTGCGGGCACGCAGGATGGATCGGACCCGACAGCTCACGCCACTGCCCCCGCGCAGATCGGGGCGACGTCACGGCCAGCTGAGCCGACTCGCTCCGCGCGTCTAACAGGTCACAGGTCTCGTGGCCCCGACCATGATGCCCACCGACCATCCTCCCCAACTTTTCACTTCTCGATTATGGTCGTATTAACTTCTCGATTATGGTCAAACATGGTTGATGATTATGGTATTGTCTACTTCTCAATCGTGGTACCCATCATTTTTTTGACACACTCACGGTCAAGGGAAGGGCGGCGGATGTGATCTCGCGGACGATCGAGACATGGGCCCGGAAGAACACGGGCTGGTTTCCTGTGGTATCCATCACAGGACCTCGTCAGAGCGGCAAGTCGACCCTCGTAAGGAGCGCCTTCCCCGAATACGCCTACGTCAACCTCGAAGATGCGACCGCCCGCCAGATGGCCCTCGACGACCCCGTGGGGTTCATACGGAACCGACCACGACGGCTCGCCGTAGATGAGGCCCAGCTAGCTCCAGAGCTGTTCAACATGATTCAGGTCGTCTCAGACGAGACGGGCGAGCCCGGTCAGTACATTCTCTCGGGATCACAGAACTTCCTGCTCCTCAAGCAGATCACGCAGTCACTTGCCGGCCGCGTGGCACTGCTTCGACTCCTCCCCCTCTCCTATCGGGAGGCTCTCAGCGCAGATTCCGAACTCACCGTCAGCGACTTCTGTCTTCGGGGCGGCTACCCGCGGCTCTACGACATCGAGATCCCACCGAGCGTGTACTTTGACTACTATGTCGACACCTACCTGACCCGTGACGTGTCCGGCTACGTCGACCCGCGCAACCTCGCCACCTTCAGGGCCTTCCTGGCCGTCTGCGCAGTCACCTGCGGCGGCCTGCTCAATGTGACGTCGCTGGCAAATGCCGTGGGGGTCTCGACGAAGACGGCGCGATCCTGGCTCTCGGTCCTCCAGTCGAGCTACATCCTCTTCGAGTTGCCGCCCTACCATGCCAACCTGCGAAAGCGACTCACAAGGACGCCCAAGCTCTATTTCTATGACACGGGGCTGCTCTGCCACCTGCTTGGCATCAAGAGCGGCGAGCAGCTGGACGGCAGCAAGGCGCGCGGAGCCGTGTACGAGGATCTCGTCATCAGCGAGACCATGAAGCGTCATCTCAATGCGGGACGCAACCCATCGCTATTCTTCTATCGCGACGACAGCAAGATCGAGGTTGACCTCGTGGACACGACTGACCCCGCACACCCGGAGCTGGTCGAGATAAAGTCCTCTGCAACCTATAGAGCCACATTCATGCGCCATCTCCCCTCCGTGGGAGAGAGCCTCGGCATAAGGTCAGACGGGCAGGCCGTCGTGATGCAATCCGAAACTACCGAGACAGTGCATGACAGGAGGGTGTGGGCCATGCGCGATTGGCTGCTGAGGGAGTAGGTCTCGCATCTGCCTTGCGATGTGAGACGAGAAAGAGGGGCAATCCCATGAGGTGTTGGGGGGCTGGGCCCGCGCGGCCCACCGACCCGCGCCCTCCTCACCACAGCGGGCCACCTTGCCTCTCCACAGGGTGAAGGCAGCCGGTTCTGTGCCCTTGGAAGGGAAAGCCCCTCAGACGTGACCGGGCCCGCTCACGATCCCAGGCGAGGTGGGTGTTTCCCGTCAAAGCGGTAGCGCACGACAAGTGGCTGGCCCGCTCTGCCCCCCAGCTCGGACGCGTCACGCTCCACGCAGCAGAAGGCGCACTCGACGTCCTCGAGGCCGCCTTGCATGAGCACGCTCGCATAGAAGTTCGCCTGCATCTCGTGATGGGCGCGGAGTTCTTCCTCAGAGAGGCCCGCATCCCCCGTCTTGTAGTCCACTACCAGGGCATGGCGTGAGCCCGCATCCGTCGCGAGGAGGTCGATGGACCCCTCGACGTACTCGCCATAGGCGGAGTCGACCCTCATGAAGAACGGGACCTCCGCACGAACGAGGTTGTGCGACCGAGCCTCGGCCCGAAGCTCAGACCCGCACCAGCGCCCGAGCGCGGCCCTGAGGCGCCCCTGCGCCCGAGGCGAGAGCCCCCAGCGACGCACGCTCGCGCCAAGGCGTGCCTCACCGGGCTCATACGCACCAGACTCGACCAGGGCCTGGGCAAGCTCATGGAAGGCCGACCCAAGGTTCGTGGCCCTGTCCTCATCATTTGTGGCGGGCGCCTCGTCCCAAGCCGCGCCCAGCTCTCTTCCGAGCGCTTCGCGCGTGCTCGCCCGCAGCTGTGCGCTCACCGAGGAATAGCTGAAGATCCCCTCGCGCACTGGTGCGAGGCTCGCGCGCGCCTCAATGTTTGAGCGCTCCACGTCAAAGAGGGTGAAGGTCCGCGAGGGGGCTCCCTCGGGCTCCTCCTGCGCCTCCTGCGCCTGAGGACCGGCCCCATCGTCGATCTCCACGTAGTCCTCGCGCGTGGACACCCTCACGCTCCTTAGGCGGCCAGCTCCCCCCTCGCCAAAGCTCAGGGCGTGCTCACCAGGAGCTGGCAGCTCCGTGCCAAAGAGGGCGTTCACGACGCCTGCGGAAAGCTCGGGCCCAAGGCCGGACGACTTCGACTGGGTCACCTGAATGCCCAGGATGAGGGCCTCCCTCGCACGGGTCATTCCCACGTACAGCAGGCGCGTCCTCTCCTGCGCCTCCTCTAGGGCGTTGGTCGACCGAAGCTGCGCCAGGACCTCCGAGACGCTCGAGGGCCTCTCGCACGGCTCCGAGCGGCTGAGGTCTATCCTCTCCTTGTCCGCAAGCGGTGGCACGAGCACGACCTGTGTCTTTCCCCCACTGTCGCGCCCGCTCACGACGCCACTCTCTGGCCTCGGGTCGCTCCAGCACTCGGCCACCGCGCAGATGGGAAACTCAAGCCCCTTGGAGGCGTGGATGGTCATGACGCGCACCGAGTCCTGCCCGCCCCCGGCGAGGGCGGCGGGTGGGATCTTGGAGAGCTCGAGCCAGGTGTCGAACTCCCCCGCCGCACGAGCCGGCCCGAGGCCGAGCTCGTCGGTGAGGTCGCGGATGTAGTCGATGGCGGCAAGCACGTTAGCCTCGCGAGAGCGACCCTCCTGCCCTTCCTCCTCGAGCCGCGCGAGCCAGCCTGACTCCCTCACGACTTCTAGGCAGACGTCGGCCACGGACAGGGACCTCAACCTCTGGCGAGCGCGCCAGAGCACGTCGCGGGCCCGCCGGAGGCTAGCCGAGGGTGGCTCGTCCCCATAGAAGCCCATCGTCTCGAGTCCTCGGTCCACCGTACGCTTGGCCGGGGCGTCAAGCACAAGCTGCGGCCTCGTTCCCAACTGCACGAAGTCGTCGGCACCAAGCTCGAACATCTCTGAGGCAAGGAGCGGGAAGAGTCCCGGCTCGGTGTCATGGGGGTTGGCGAGCGCATGCAGCAGCGCGGCCATTACGCCCACCTCGGGCGCAGAGGTGAAGGTGGAGCCGCCCGTGACGACGCACTCCAGACCGCGCGCCCGGATGGCGTCTATGTAATCTGCGGCATGCGTGGTCGTGCCGAGCAGAAGCGCCATGTCGCCTGCGCTCTGGCCGGCGTCCGCGTACGCCTTGAGCCTCTCGGCAATGCACGTCGCCACGACGCCCGTCGCGACGCCCCTCGAGCGATGATCGCTACAGACGAGCTCGACGTCGATACGGTCAAGCGCAGAGGCCCGGTAGCCGTCCCTGCGACCCGGACTAGCCTCAAGGTGCATGAAGTCGGCGAGCACACCCTTCCTGCCGCCGCAGACCGCGTCGACAAAGGACAGGACGTCGGCGTGGCTGCGGTAGTTGGTCGCCATGCGCACGTGACTCGCCTCAGGGACCCTGCGCCCGTGCTCCCTGAACACACCCACGTCCGCACCCCTGAAGCGGTAGATGGACTGCTGGGCGTCTCCCACGGTCGCGACCCGGCCCCACCCGCCACCGGCAAGGAGGCCTATGAGCTCGAGCTGACGGGCATCGGTGTCCTGAAACTCGTCCACCATCACGAGGCGAAACCTGCCGGCGTAGTCGGCCGCCACCTCGGCTTTGTCCCTCACGGCGGCAAGGGCGAGGCCGATGAGGTCATCGTTGTCAAGAAGTGAGCGCTCGGACTTGAGCCTTCCGTAACGCTTTTCGACCGTGCGAGCGAGCGCGAGCGCGGCGCGCAGGGCCGGAACGCTCTCAGAGAGGACGACGTCCGCCCAGGTCTCCTCGAAGACGCGACGCAGATCGAAGACGAACTCGGCGTACGCCTTCGAGGGACGCGGAAAGCCGATGGAGCGGACCTGGCACAGCAGCTCGCGGGCTGCCGAGGCGTCCTGCTGCCCAGGCGCCCGGGAGGCGAAGTCGCGCACAAGGTCGAGGGCCGGGTCGACCCGCTGCGCCGCAGACGGCGTGAGCCTCTGGGCATGCAGGCTCTCGTAGGCGCCCAAAAGGGAGCCCATGGCCCGGCCGATGTCGGCAGCCTGAGCGAGCTTGAGGCCATCGAAGCCCCCTGTCGCAGCCTTGGCCACGGCGCAGAGCCTGTCCACGACCCTCATGGCACCCGTGCGCGAGGCACCCGTCGCACGCCCCAGCCCGAAGGAGTCGAAGAGCACGGCCTGGTCCTCGTCCTGGCCGCCGGACGCGTGCGCAGCTCCCACGACCTCGATGAGCGCCCGGTTTTGAAGCAGGCTGGTCTCGTTCTCTGTGGCCATGCGAAACGCGGGATCAAGTCCCAGGTCGAGGGCATGGCGCCTCAGGATGCGCGAGCACATGCCATGGATCGTGCTGATCCAGGCAGAGTCAACCTGGAGGGCCGCCTCGCGCATGCCGGCGTCACGCAAGGTCGAGCGCACGCGCTCCCGTATCTCCCTCGCGGCAGCGTTGGTGAAGGTGATGACCAGCACCTGGGAGAGGTCGTCCAGAAAGGGAGCGCCCCCCTCGCCGGAGCCAGGACAGAGCGCCTGGGCGACACGCCTCGTGAGGGTGAAGGTCTTGCCCGAGCCCGCTCCCGCCTCGACGAAGAGCGCCCCCTTGAGGGTCGTGGCAATGCGCAGCTGTTCGGGGCTCAGGCCCGCAAGCCCTACCTCGCCCATCTCGACCTCCTCATGTCGCAGTTCATGACCGGACAGTAGTGGCACGCGGCGGCGTCGATGGGATCGGCCTCGACATGGCCCGCGAGGAGCTGCTCGACCTTCTCGGCGATGGCCTCCTCGGTCGCGTCGAGCAGGGCCTCCATGCCACGAGAAGACCCTGCCACCCCAAAGTCACAGGCATCGTCCACCTGCGTGAGCGGAAGCTGCCTGGGGTCCACGGGGTGGCTGCCAAAGACGCGGTCAGACACGTTGCGCGACACCGCCCCGAAGACGGCGTGCCGCCCTTTGCTCGAGAGGTACACCGTAGCGACTACCCTGAGGTCCGGGTGCCGCCTGCGCACCACCTGTCCGTAGACCAGTGACTGGACGCGACGCGGTAGCACGAATCCCCCCAGGGAGGCGAGCGTGGGGATGCCGTACTCCCTGGAAAAGACCGTCGGGCTGCGGTGCTTGTAGTCGATGACGATGGCGAGGCCGTGGGCATCGACGTCCACCCGGTCGACCGTACCCACAAGGTAGGCACCGGCATATTCCACCGGTGCCTCACCCCTGCCGAAGCTCCACTCGAAGAGGCGTGGCTCGAAGCCCAGAAAGAGGCCAGACTCATAGTCGAGCGTCGAGAGCAGGTCCTGGCGCAGCTGCTCGAGCTGGCCCCTCTCCTCGTCGTCATGGGGTACGCAGACCTGGGCGCGCGATCCCTTACCCTGCCTGAGGTACTGATGCTCGAGGTGAAGGTCGAACTCGTCGGAGAGGATCCGCCGCGCGCGCTCGAGGCCCTCACTGTCGCCCTCGCCCACGCGTGACCCCTCGATGCGCTCGGTGAGGGGAAGCTGGGTGTTCGCCGCTCGCCCACGCTCCCGAAGCAGCCTCTCTCGTGCCCGGTCGAGCATCGTGCGGTGCGTCACCTCAAGCACTCGATGGGCAAAGGTCCCCATCTCCAGGCTGGTGAGGTCCGCGTCCGAGTTCTGAAGGCCGAGCCGCCGCAGGCTGAACCATTTATAGGGACACTCCAGGTAACTCTCGAGCTGCGATGCCGAGAGGAGGGGTCGCCCGTCCAAAAGCTCCGCCCTACCCTCGGGCGGGACAACGACGAGGCCCCTGAGCGAGGGCGAGACCGCTCCCGGCTGACCAAGCGCCTCCTGTCCCACGCGTACCGAGGGTCGGCCTGAGGGCGCGCAGTTGGCGTCCGCCTCTGCCTCATCCAGACGCTCCACAGGAAGGCCGTCCTTCCCAGCACCCCCGCCCTCGTAGCACGACCTCAGCTCGGTGAGCATGACCGAGGGCCAGCGCTGCCTGAGAGAGCGGTCGAGCAGGCTGCGCTCGAGCACCACGTAACTGCGCGCGGCGGCAAGCGTAGAGAGAAACGCAGAGCGCAGCTGGGGCAATGGGTCACTGTCCCTCTCGACACCCAAAAGGACGAGCAGCGCGGAGAGGACGTCGTCCCCCGTTCCCACCAAGGACTCGTCCGAGCTCTGCCCCATGAGGACGACGGCGTCGACACTCGCGGGCTCGAGTTGCGCCGCTGCCCGGGTACTCAGTATCCGCACCTTGCAGGTCGCGCCCGCAACCTCGAGCGTCGGGCGCAGGGAGACGAGCGCGTCCGAGAGGGCGTCTGTTGCCTGGGCGACGAGTCCCGCAAGCGTGACCGTGCCTCCCCGCTTGGGGTCAACCACAGCGCCAAGGCTCCTGAGCGTGGCGGCAACCTTGAGGACCAGTGCGAGCACGGCCGTGGCACGGGCATCAAAGAGCGCCTCCTTTGCCCGGGTAAGCTCCTGAGTCCTACGTCCCCGGTCATCTTGGACGAAGTCCTGCAGACCAGGCTCCGTCCTCCCCAAAAGCGGCCCGAGGAGCTTCGATGCGGCCGAGGCGAGCCTTCCCTTGAGAAGCTCCCTCGTCGCCTGGGCGACGGGCAGGCTCGTCATCTTGGGACTCTGCAGGTCCCTCAGGACGTCCGTCGGCGTGAGCAGGCGGTCCTGTCTCCATCTGCGGTCAAGGCGATAGGCCTGTGTAGTGGGAACGCAGGAGATGCCCGAGAGCAGAAAGTCCGCAAGGCCCCTAGGGGGCCACCAGCCCATGTCCCCAAGACGGACGAGCTCCCCCTCCGCACTCGCCTGTGAGGGGGGCCAGGTCTCTGCGAGTGTGGCGAGTTGGGCCACGCCCTGCGCAAACTCCAAGAAGGCACGACCCTCGTCCGTCTTCGGGAAGGCACGGGGAAGCTCGGCTGTGACAAAGACACCTCGGGCCTCGAGCTTGGGGGCAAGCTCCCTCCAGGCACGCTCCACGTCAGGCGCGACGACCACGACGCTCGTGATCCCTTTGCACGCGAGCTCGTCTATCCTGCGCGCGACGAGCTCGGCCTCGGCGTGGGGACCTGCCGCCTCGAGGAGCGAGACGGATCCCCTCGCGACCACCCTTTTCCCAGAGGCCAAGAAGAGCCTTCCCAGCAGCTCCTCGAGCTCAGGGTCGCGGACGAGCGAGGGGGCGGCGTCTGCGGGGGCGGCGTCTGCGGGGGTAGCGTCTGCGGGGGTAGCGTCTGCGGGGACGGACGGCACCAAGCCCATCTCCCCACCCTGCCGCACACCTGCGGTGGCGGACGGAACCGCGCCTTGCGACCCGTCATGCCGCGTGCCTGGGTCCTCCCGTTGCGCGCCCCTGTCGGCGGCAAGGGCGCGCAGACTCTCGGCAAGCTCCTCGCAGCCGGCAAGGAGCTCTGCGTTCTTCCTGCCAAACGCCACCGTCACCTCGCATAGGCCAGCGAGCCCAGCCAGAAGTTCCCTCTCGGCGCGGTCCATGGACGTGAAGCCGGAGACGACCACGGGCGCGACAACGACGCCCGCCTCGCGCAGTGCGTCCGCGACGCCGCACAGAAGCTCGCTCCTCTCGATGAGGCCGTGGTCATGCAGCCTCTGGGCATAGCGACCCACCAGACGAAGGGCAGCCTTCTCGCCACCCGTAAGGCCAAGCTCGCAGACGTATGCGTCATCGAGCTCCCCACCCTTCGCAGGGGACATCCAAGGCAGGGCTCGTGAGGCAAGCTCGCCCACAAGGCGCCTGGTCCCCGGATTGGTACCCAAGCCGCCGCGCAGCTCGTCGGGAGCCGAAAAGAGCACCTCTCTTGTCAGGAGGCAACGCGCCGCCTCGTCGACCAGGCCCCTGCCGTCACCCCAGATTCCCCAGCGCTCCTCGGCCCACGCCAAAAGCGTGGTCACGGTGACACCCAGGGAAAGGTCGGGGTGACGAGCGACCTGACGCGCCGCCAGCTGCTGCTGGGCGAAGCTCGGAACGAAAAGCGTCGCACCGGCGCACGACGAGAGCGCCGACGTAAGCACACGCGTGGCGTCCGCGCCAGCCAGACGCTCGTCATCCGTCCAAAGGATGTTAAGGGACATGCTGACCTCTCCTCAAACTCTCCCCTGCCGCGACCCCTCGCCCACGCAACGGGCCAGGCCCCCTTCCGCAGAGCGGGCGTGGCAACCCCCACTTACCCACCTGAAGGCACGGCCTGAGCCACACAGGACCATGCTAGCCATTGTTCCCCTGGTGCCCCTTTGGGTATAAGAATGCCATAAGCACATGAAAGGAGTGGCTTATGGAGTTCATCGGTCGTTGGGCGGTCACGTCCATTGCGGTCATGTCGGCGGTCTGGCTCGTTCCGGGAATCGACACCGTTGGTGGGGACTACGCAGGTCCTATCATGTGCGCACTTGCCCTCGCGCTCGTGAACGCAACGCTCAAGCACATCCTTGCGATACTCTCCCTTCCCATCACAATCGTAACACTCGGCCTCTTCTACCTGGTGCTCAATGCGCTCATGCTCGAGTTGGCGAGCTACCTCTCGCGCGAGATCTTCCATGCGGGCATCTCGATCGAGAGCTTTGGCTCCGCTTTCTTTGGCGCCATCATCATCTCGATCGTCGCCACGGTGGTGGGCCTCGTCGTCGGCGCGGGCTGAGGGCGGCGGGCGCCTACCCATGGTGACCCTCAGGCCCTGCGAGCGCCGTAGCGGCGCAAGCTCGTCTGCGCTCGCCTTGCGGCGCTCGCCCTGCGGCGCCGCCCGTCTTGCGCGAGCTATTCCTCTTGCTCGCTCCCGCCACCCGACCCGTCGGCTGGACCCTCCTGCTCCGAGCGCTCGGTCTCGCCGGGCAGCGCTCTTGCACCAAGCATCTCGCCCACCTCGGCGACCTTAGTCGCGGCCTCACGGATCATGGAACTCTCCCCGATCCTGGAGGCAAGGTTTTCTCCCGTGCGCTTGACGACGCGAGCGATGCCCTCCACGCCATCGGCCACCCCACTCGCGACGCTCTCCTTCGTAGCCTGCATGGACGTGTCAATGAGCCTACCTATGACCTGCTTGGTCCCCTCGCTCGCCTGCGCGGCGGCGGCGATCACCCGCTGCACCCCACCGTTCGTGACAACCTCGGCAATCGTCGTCGCACCACCAGCCCCCAGGATGTCAAAGAGCTCCCTCACGAAGAGCTCACGCGTCTCAAGATCCTCTCCCGACAGCCACGAGGCGATCGCATCGTCCAGGGTCTTTGCCTCGGGTGCCAGGCCATCCGCCTGAACGAGGTCGGCGGGTCCCACCTGCCAGCTCATGGGATCATGCTGCATGATGCCCCACTCGCTTGACTCGACGTAGCGGCGTGGCACCTCAAGGCGATCCATAAGCTGGCCCACCACCGAGAACCTCGGCAGAATGTGGCAGAACCTCTCGCCCAAACGCGAAAAGGCATCGTCCAAGAGCACCGCCCGGTCGAGTCCCGGGCCATCGAAGCTATAGACCCGGCCTATGCGGGACAGCAGTGCCTCTGGGCAGGTCGCGGCCGCGTACTCCGCGAGGCAGCCTCCCTTGGAGTGACCGGCGAGCACGACCCTCGCGCCCGCACCCGACCCAGCAAGCGCGTCTTTCAGGTACGCCTTCGCCATACGCTGCGCCTCGGTGACAGTAAAGGCAAGCATAAAGTCCTCACGCCAGCCGACGAGCGTGCTGTCGGTCCCCCGAAAGGAGATGAGCAGGTCACCGCCGGGAAGCCCGATCGTGACGGCTGAGAACTGCAGGCTCGTCGCCTCGTCCACCTGGTCAAGGTAGCGGCTCATGCGCAGGGTACCAAAGCGCTCGCTTTGGGCGAGGGACGCGACGAAGTCCGTGTCGATGGACGCCATGGAGCGTACTGCGCTCGAGATGTCGTCACCCGTGCGCGCAAGGACCTCTTGACAGGCATCACCCAACGCTATGCCACCTGAGACGTCGGGTGGGACGATGTCGTCGAAGTCAAGGTAGGAGACGGTGGCCAAAACGAGCGCGTCCACGTCGTTGAGCTGGCGCTCCTCAAGCGTAATGTCCCCACGCCAGCGTAGGTAGTCGGTCATATTGGACATGGCATCCCTCTCCTGCAGCCTCTTTGCTATCATCATAGGCTAGCTGCGGCACGCACGGCACGGCACCGTGACGCAATCAGGACATGCGCACGCAACCACAGTGTCGGGGCGCATGACGGGTCGGCGGACCGCATGGGAAGAAATGGGGTTGACCATGGGTGAACGTCGCCTCTTCGTGGCGCTGACCTTCTCCGAGGCCGAGAGGAGCTGGCTCGTCCAGAGGCAGGACGCGCTCAAAGGACATATCGTCACGGGCAGGCTTACAGCACCGGGCAACCTGCACATGACGCTCTCGTTCATAGGACCCTGCGACGAGGACCGGGAGACCCTCGCGAGGGAGGCGCTGGACGTTGCGGTCACGGCATATCGGAATGCTCTGGCAGACAAAGGGACGGGTGACTCGCCTGTCGAGGACACGGAAGGGACGGCTCCCGGCCCCGGCAAGGCTCCCGTCACCGGACCTGGTCCTGGCAGCTTTCCCATCGACCTTGCGCTCGGTCATATCTCCTGCTTCGAGAAGCGCAGGAACTCCATACTCTGGGTGGGACCGACAGATAGCAGCTGCCCCCAAAGGCTCGGGCTGCTCCAAGAGCTGGTGGCAGACGAGCTTCGGGTGCGCGGCCTGCCATACGGTGGCGAGACGTTCAGGCCGCACGTGACGCTCGCACGCAACGTCTGCGTCCCAAAGGGCGTGAACCTTGCTGAGCTCTGCGCGACCCTAACAAGCGAGACTGCGTCCTTTACGACCCGCCACACGAGCGCCAGCCTCATGTGGAGCGACCACCCCAAGGAAGGCTCGCTCACCTACACACCCATCAAGACGGTGACGCTCTGAGGCGTACGGGCTAGCGCGGCTCACCCAGTGGGATTCGGAGTTCGGGGTCCCAAGCCTCGGTGCCCCAGAATCTGCGGGGCACTTTCGCCGGAGGTTTGCCCAGTTGATTCCCAAAACTCGGTACCCCGGAGCCTGCGGGGCACTTTCGCCGGGGTGCCCGCTCCCATCAGGACCTCCGCAGGACCCAGCGCGAGCTGTCGGACTACCCTGCGGGAGCTCGGTACCCCAGAATTTGCGGGGCACTTTCGCCGGAGGTTTGCCCAGTTGATTCCCAAAACTCGGTACCCC
>ERZ773083.1893-NODE-1893-length-13593-cov-4.257350_pt1 | contig 13593 bp, 10 predicted proteins | sample MGYA00511465_ERZ773083 | MGnify/ENA primary metagenome ERZ773083 (study PRJEB29015, sample SAMEA2738001) | human oral metagenome | biome: human oral; feature: human-associated habitat; material: dental | place: China | collected 2060 ... | reverse complement strand
ATTGAAATAGGGAGTGTTTCTGTAATCACCAACCCGCAAGAAATAGCTGTATATGTGTTTGGAGTAAATAGCTATTGTTTATGTTGCTAAGGGGAAGTAGAGGGGGAGGTGTGGCAGCGACTTTTATTCAAATACTAAAAACAGTCGTTCCCATAGGGGATGTGTCGTTAGATAAAAGTGTTCCTACACCTCTCTCCTACCGCCAGTACCTTAGGCACATAAACCGTTAAACTATCTTGCCGATGACAATCTGAGACCGCCGGTACTTGCTTTATCAAGCCGTCAGACTAAGATAAAGATCAGCACCTCTGCGAGTCTTTAGTTAGTAAGAGCATGTCCAAGGAAAAATATGCCTATAACGGTTTATACTATCAACAAACTACTATTCACACAGATTTTTCCAAGTACGGAATAAAAATCGCTGTCATATCTCCCCTCCTTCCCCCTTAGCAACGTAAACAATTATAAATCTCCCCACCGCTAATTACTTGTATTATTTATACTCGTTGTAACGGTAACGTAGCGGAAGATAAAAAACCCTTATAATTCAATCTTTTTAGCGGTTAACTCTTTTGATAAAGCAAGATACAAATTCCACAGACGAGGACTGTTCGAGTGCAGCTCGCCACGGAGTAGGCGAGCACACGAGTTCCGCAGTCTGTGTGAATTTGTCGAAGCTTTGAAAAAGAGTTGCGAGTATGATTGAATTATAAGGTGTTTTTTATCAGCTGATTCCCCACAAACGATTACTGTTGTTTATGTTGCCAACTCCCCGATAAATCGTAAACGAACGATTGACAGGCACTTTTGCTTTTGTTATCATTAGTGATTAAATAAACTGTATTATTCACTTTATCATTTAGGAGGAGAAGATGGCTAAGATTATAGGCGAAGGTATTACATTTGATGATGTACTTTTGCAGCCCGCATATTCAGAGGTGGTCGGCTCTCAAGTAGACCTGTCCACATATTTAACTAAAAACATCCGCTTAAATATTCCGCTTATGAGCGCAGGTATGGATACTGTGACAGAGCATAGAATGGCTATTGCCATGGCAAGACAGGGCGGTATAGGCATTATACATAAAAATATGAGCATAGAAGCCCAAGCGGAAGAAGTAGACAAAGTAAAGCGTTCTGAAAACGGAGTTATCTCGGATCCTTTTTCATTATCACCCACACACACTTTAAAAGATGCCAATGAACTTATGGCAAAATACAGAATCTCAGGCGTTCCCATAACTGTTAATAATAAATTGGTCGGAATTATCACCAATAGAGATATGAAATTTGAAGAAGACTATAGTAAGAAAATAGAAGACTGTATGACTAAGGACAACTTGGTTACAGCACTGGAAGGCACTACTTTGGAAGAGGCTAAATCCATACTTGCCAAAGCCAAAGTTGAGAAGCTTCCTATAGTAAATAAAAACGGAGAGCTTAAAGGTCTTATAACTATTAAAGATATTGAAAAGCAAATAAAATACCCTAATTCCGCAAAAGATGAACAGGGTAGGTTACTTTGCGGTGCGGCTCTCGGAATTACCGCAAATGTTATCGAAAGATGTAAGGCTTTAGTTGCAAAGAAGGTTGATGTTGTAGTGCTTGATTCTGCACACGGTCATTCAGCTAATGTAATTAATTGTGTAAAGCTGATCAAAAAGGAATTCCCTGATCTTCCGGTAATTGCCGGAAATGTAGCTACTGCCGAGGGAACAAAGGCATTGATAGATGCCGGAGCTGACTGTGTAAAGGTAGGTATAGGTCCCGGCTCTATATGCACAACCAGAGTTATTGCAGGTATAGGTGTACCTCAAATATCGGCAGTTATGGAGTGTTTCTCCGTTGCCAAAGAATATGGCATCCCTATAATCGCTGACGGCGGCATCAAATACTCGGGAGATGTTACCAAAGCACTGGCTGCCGGCGGAAATATTTGTATGATGGGCTCACTTTTTGCCGGCTGTGATGAATCACCCGGAGACTTTGAGTTATTCCAAGGTCGTAAGTATAAGGTATACAGAGGTATGGGCTCACTTGCTGCAATGGAAAGCGGAAGCAAGGACAGATACTTCCAAGCCGATGCCAAAAAACTCGTTCCCGAGGGAGTAGAAGGAAGAGTTGCCTATAAGGGCATGGTAGAAGATACCATCTATCAATTACTTGGAGGACTCCGCTCAGGTATGGGATACTGTGGAGCGAAAGACATACCGACATTGCAGGAAACTGCCGGATTCGTAAAAATAAGTGCCGCTTCCCTCAGAGAAAGCCATCCTCATGATATACACATAACCAAGGAAGCGCCTAACTATTCTCCTGATGATAATAAAGGAGTAATTTAAAAGTTGAATTTTAATATTAAAAAAAATGAGCTTATAAGATATATATTTGCACTGCTTAGCTTATGCCTGATATTTGCCACAGCTTACCTTTTAAATAAAAAACAAAACTTCGAGCCTATATCAGATACAAGCTTTGCACTTGATACCTTCGTAAATATTACTATATATGATTCAAAAGATAAGCAAATACTCGACTCTGCACTTGAGCTTTGTAATTACTACGAAGATATATTTTCGGCACATAGAGAAAGCAGTGAGCTTTATAAGCTTAACCACAGAACTTCAGAGAGTGTGGAAATAAGTGATGACTTGGCGGATTTAATAAAAAAAGGCTTATATTACAGCAAACTCAGCAACGGAAGTTTTGACATAAGCATAGAGCCGGTCAAAGAGCTTTGGGATTTTAAATCCGAGCATCCTTCACTTCCTGATGAAAGTACTTTGGCAGCCGCAGTTAAGGCGGTTGATTATACAGCTATAAGCTTATCCGGAAATACTATTACTTTTAGTAATCCCAACACAAGAATAGACCTTGGAGCTATAGCTAAGGGCTATATAGCTGATAAGATCAAGGACTATCTTATATCAAAAGGAGTAAAAAGTGCGATTATTAACTTAGGGGGCAATGTCCTTTGCGTGGGTAAGAAACCTAACGGAGAAGACTTTAACGTAGGGCTTCAAATGCCTTTTGCCAAGAGAGAGGAAACTATCGGTGTTGTAACGGGAAGTGATCTTTCCGTAGTTACCTCCGGAGTTTATGAAAGGTTTATAGAAGTTGACGGTAAAGAATATCACCACATACTTAACCCAAAAACCGGCTACCCTTATGAAAACGGACTTTTGGGAGTCAGCATAGTTTCCAAATACTCTGTAGACGGAGACGCACTAAGTACAAGTTGCTTTGCACTCGGACTTGATAAGGGTATAGAACTTTTAGACAGCATAGAGGGAGTATATGGGTATTTTATATTGGATGACCTAAGTGTAGTACCTTCCTCCAATGCCCCTGCACTGGAATAAGTTTAATAGGGTATTCGGGTAGAGATGTTTCTTCCTACCCGCTCGCAAGTGGGTGGTCACCCTAATGTGATATTTTCATTGCACGCAACTGCTATATCTGAGTACGAAGTTTCTTTTTCCTACTCGCTAACGTGGCGGTATAATGAAAATATCTCCCCTGTGATACCCTTGGATAAAAAGAAAAGACCAACCAAGTCCGTCTTGGAAGGTCTTTTTTAATAAACAAACTTCTAACCACAATAATTCACCGTTCTTCATTCTTCAAGCTACTGTCACGACAAGCTTTTTGCTTAGTTACTGTCTGCTTAAACTTAATACATAGTATAAAACCGTTGCAGCATTTAGACTTCTTATAGATATCTTTTTTAATCCCACCAATAAATATCTCTTATAACTTCAACATGACCGTCTTTTACATCTATATCATACACACCCGATACAGCTGTGGAATCACTGTCATAATAAGAAGAATTAAACCACTTATAACCATTGCCACCATTTGAATTATTATAAATTGTTGCACCGCTTGGTATTCTTGTATATGCATCAATATATACTTCTATCCTTCTTCCTCCAAACTTTGCTGAAGTTCCTGAAATAAAATACCTATCATAAGTTCTTATTATGTTGTCATAGCCTGTGGTATTAGTAAGATCATTTATATTTACAACCTTTCCCTTTTCCCAAGCTCCGCTACGTCCAAGCCAGTAACCGTCATCACTTAGGGTGTCGGCAAGCATATATCCGTCTGAATTAAAGAAATACCACTTACCGTCTTTATCCTCAAACCACTCGGACTTAGGGTAGGCACCGTTATCTTTCTTATACCACCAGCCTTTATTATCCTTTACCCAACCGCCGGCGAAGACATTGCCGGCAAAAAGTAAAGCTGTTGTAAGTGCAAGTACAAATATTGAAACTATTCTTTTACGCATAAAACCACCTCCCGGATTTCATATCATTGACATACTGAACCTTATTACGCTGCCGGTGTATAGTATCATTGATATAGAGCATTATAAATAAGATTTGAAGTTCAATCTACTATTGCTAATATTAATTAAATGTCAATAATACACTACACCGGGTTACAGTACAAACAGCAGTGAAGAGCCTTTTACAATAAGCCATAGAAGCCTCCGAATCAAAGCACAAACAGTAATAAAAGTATTTCACACTAAACTACATCTAATCACTATACTAATGTCTAAACAGCAGTAAAAACATTTCCCGCTGAGCTATAGAAAGTATCTAAATTGCTGCACCAACAGTAATGAAAAGTATTTCATGCCATTATATATCCCCCGGAAGCCTAAAATATCAATGACAAACTTTATTGTATTTATACGGATACAATAATATCATACTTACTTGATATTTATAATAAATTATATATTAAAAAGCATTACAGTTTTTTAACTATTTATACTCTCCGCATTATGGCAGGCAACCCTATGTCCGACCTTGATCTCCCTTAGTTTAGGACATTCTTTTTCACAGATCTTAGTTTTATATATACATCTTGGAGCAAAGCGACAGGCATTTGAGTCGGCAAATACCTGTGATACCTCTCCTGAAATTTTCACCTTTTCGTTTATATTCTTTTTTGACGGGTCAGGGCTTGGGACAGCTGAAAGCAAAGCCTTTGTATAAGGGTGTAGAGGCTTTTCGAACAAGCTCTTACTGTTTGCAATCTCAACCAAAGAGCCAAGGTACATAACTCCTATTCTATTACTTATATACCTTACCATAGAAAGATCATGGGCTGTAAAAAGGTAGGTAAGCCCGAATTCTTTTTGCAAGTCCTGAAGCAGATTTACCACCTGTGCCTGAATTGATACATCAAGTGCTGCTATAGGCTCATCACACATGATAAATTCAGGATTTACCAGTAAGGCTCTGGCAATACCTATCCTCTGTCTTTGCCCTCCTGAAAACTCATAGGGAAATTTTATCAAATCATCCTCACTCATACCGACTTTATTAAGTATAAGCTTGATCCTTTCATACATATCACTCTTTTTGATCTTAAGGTTCTTAAGCGGCTCACTTAAAATCTCTTCCACATTCCAAAAGGGATTCAGAGAAGAATAAGGATCCTGAAATATTATTTGCATACTGTTTTGCATTGATTTAATCTGATTTAACTTCCTGTCAGTGATATCTTCTCCCTTATAATATATCTTGCCGGCAGTAGGCTCATACATCCTTATAAGGGTTTTTCCCAGTGTGGACTTACCCTACAATGTCAAGTAATTGCTATATAATTTTGTAAAATTCTCTATTTCTCTATAATCTCTATTTTTCCGCTTCTTGATACAATTATTCTATCAATACAAGAGTCTACATAGGCTTTCAATAGACTATCTTCATCTAAGGAATTGGCATTAAACTCTTTATGTGAATAGCTCTTATCTGATTTCACTTCTTCCAGCTTATTTTCCTGTTGTTCCTTTTTATTTTGAATAAGAGCTTTTTCCTGTAGATACCTTTCTTTTGAAAGAATATGTTTTTTGTAGTTCTCATAAATAATTTGCAAATTACTGTTTAATAAGTCTATTTCTTTTAATAAATCTTCCCTACTATTTTCAGGATGTATCATCCTTTCTTCATTAACACCATTTTTAATTTTAAATCTCTCCAATTTAGGTTTAATAAACTCTATAATTTTTCTTTCTTTTACATTATTTGGTGTTCTACTGGTTTTACAGAAATAACAATAGTAATTTCTATACTTGTACACTTTATCTGTATTCTTCTTTTGTCTACTGTCGCTCCTAAAACCCATATGCCTACCACATTCTTTACAAAAAATCTTGTCAGAAAAAATAGAGCGATTTTTCTTTCCTGTATAAACATAAAATTTCCTTTTTTCTTTTATTTTCTTAACCTCATCAAAAATCTCTCTTGAGATAATCGCTTCATGAGTATTATGGATTACTTTCCACTCTTCTTCAGGAAGTAATATCTTTTTTCGCCCACCGATTCTTGTTTCTTTATACTTGTTATATACATAATCTCCTGTATATAGTTCATTTCTTGTAATCTGTGATATACAAACACTCGTCCAAGCTCTTTTACTTACCTTGCTTCCGGTAATAATGTTTCTTGAATAATCCGAAATCTTAAGTTCCTGTTTTCGTTCAGACCGAGTGATATAGCCTTTTTCATTAAATATATTGGCAACTTGAATACAAGAATACCCTTTTAACAATAAGTAAAAGGCTTCTTTCACTATAAATGCTGTCTTTTTATCAATAATAATATGATATTTATCTTTAGGATCTTTGATATATCCAAAAGGTGCTGACCAGTTTGTATTCTTTCCTTGTGATTTGATTTGTTTAAGAGAACTTCTTACCTTTTCAGATAATTCCTTGCTAAATAAATCATAATACAAGGTCTTAAACTGTGCATCTGTATCTATCCCGTTTCCTTGTTCCTTTAAGGAATCATAGTTATCATTAATAGCAATAAATCGTATTTTCAAAAATGGTAATATATTACTCAAATAATCTCCAAGCAAAATATAATCTCTTGAAAATCTCGACATATCCTTTACGATTATAGTTCCTACTCTACCATTCTTTATATCATCAACAAGTCTTAAAAATGAAGGTCTGTTTGTATTAGTAGCAGAATACCCATCATCTATATATTCTTCTATTTCGCTGTCCTTCAGAGAGTTCTCATTTTCAATGTAACTTCTTATATAATCTCTCTGATTTACTATGCTTATACTTTCATCCGTTTTTTTATAATCTTCCTCTGAAAGTCTCAGATAAATAGCTATCCTATTCATTCTCTACCTCCAACTGTTTCTCCATATCTTTATCAAGGTTAAATTTAAAGTATATAGTTACTTGCTTATATTTTGAAATTTCTATATGACTAATTAGTGTATCAACCAGTTCTTTATCCACATCTATACTCTTATCCTCTAAGTAGCAAAATAGAGCTTCTATGAATTTTTTAAGTTCCTTTTTTCTTTTCTTTACATTTCTTTTTTTATCGTCCAAGATTTTCAATTCATTTTTTATTGTTTTTATCTGCCTATCTATTTTCTTGCTTTCTGCTTTAAATTCACTTAAAAGAACTTCACCCTTAACATAATTTTCGTATTGTTCCTGCAATTTAACTCTAAGAGAATCAATCTTTTTATTATTTATATCTATTTTTAGAGAAACTTGATTTATCTTTTCAGCACTTACCTTCTCCAAATAAGTTTTGAGGTGCAGTCCTTTATCCTCTTGATAAAAACTTGAAAACAGTCTTTTTAAAGTATCAACTAAAATCCTATCCAAATCCGTTTCATAAATTCTGACATGAGATTTTTCTAAATTTAACCTATCGCCACCTTTACAATAGTAGCAATAGCAGACTTCATCATTAACTTTGAGTCCCCTTGCACGATATTGTTTTTGCAAATCTCTACTGCATACACCACAAACTATAATACCATCATACTTTCCTTCTTTATTTTGGTCTCTTTGGATATTTGAACCTGCATTTTCTTTACCATCTTTTATAGCATTCTTCAATGAATGATATGGCAATGAACCTTGATTTTTTTCTTTAATTCTTCTTACTCTTTCAAATAAATCTTTTTCAACCAGTGCTTCATGGGTATTTTTTTTTACAATCCATTCATCTTTATCACGAAACTTACTTTTTCTGCTTGAATCATGTCTATTTGAATATACTCTTTGCATTAAATTCCCAACATAGACTTCATCAGAGAGGATTTTTGATATATAAGAAGTATCCCATTGTTTTATATCTTCTTTGTCTTTAAAAACCTTACCGGTTCTTTTATATTCAGCAGGTGTCGTGTATGTTTTAGTCAATTCTCTTGCTATGTGTATATTGGATTTGCCTTGACTTGCTAAATGAAACACAAGCCTTACCACATCTGCTACTTTTCCATCTATAACCAGAACTCTTTTCCTATCAATTTTATCCACCTTATAACCATACGGAGCCATAGCTCCTATAAAAGATCCTTGTTTCATTTTTACTTCTTTGGAGGCTTTTACTTTCTTTGAAATGTCTTTGGCATATAAATCATTGAAGATATTTTTTATTGCTATTTCATAGCTCTTATCCGATTTTATACCGTCTTTGGTATCAAGGTTGTCATTTATGGAAATAAATCGAACCCCTAAAAATGGAAATACTTTTTCTATATAATTTGAGATCTCTAAATATTCCCTTCCAAATCTTGACATATCTTTTACGATGATACAATTTATTCTTCCTATCCTTATATCTTCCATCATTTCAATAAAGCCAGGTCTTTTAAAATTTGTTCCGGAATACTCATAATCCTTATATATTCTAAAAACCTTTATATCTTTTTCATCTGCTTCTTTTACACAAAGTTCTTCCTGCATTTCAAGAGAATTACTTTTATTTCTGTAATCTTCTTTTCTTTCCTGAGATAATCTTGCATAAATTCCGGCAATATATATCTTTTCAATCGCTTTTACATCTTCTGTACCTGTTTCTAAATGTGATATATGTCTATTTTTCGTTCTAGCCATAGCATACCTCACTTTCAGCATTTACAAGATTTTTATTCATAATGGCATGTATGGTTTTTAACTTTCTGTTTGTAGGCGTGCTTTTCTTTTCTGCAATATTATTCTTAACCCTTGTCTTATCAGTATTTGCCATTTCTTCAATCAAAGATAACTCTTCAGTGTGATTAAACCTAACGTCTATTGTTTTATCTTCAGCGATAAAGATTTTATCAATGAGCATTACAACGGATAATCTATCTATTTCAGATAAATTTTTATATTTGTTAATATCAATAATCCAGCTCTTATTTTCATCTATCTTATACTTCGTATCTTCCTGTCTTTTTAACCTATACTGAATACTTTCATCTATCTTAGTGAGTTTTTCCATATAATTTTTTCTAAAAAGTTGATATTCTTCTTTGTTAATCACATCTTCTTTTAAATCAAGGTAAAGCGAAGATAAGAGTTCTTCTGTCATAGCTTTTTCTCGTTTTAATATAGGAATTTGATTGTCTTTTAGATTTCTATTTATATCTATAAGCTGAACTTTGGAATATAGCTTTTCATTGAATTCAATATATGATTTTATTATTTTAGACATTGCTTTTATCAGGGTTTCTTCCTTTATGCTGTGTCTTGAGCAAGATTTTTCTTTGTTATACTTTGAGCATATATAGAAGACTTCTTCTCTTTCTCTATATTTTACAGTTCTTCTAATCAAAGAACTTCCACATTCTTTACAAAACAGCATCCCGGTAAAAATATCAATTTTACCCTTACCACGAGAGTTGTTTAAATCTCTTTTAAGCATTGTATTTGCAATAGCAAAAACTTCCTTACTTACGATTGCTTCATGGGTATTTTCTACCCTTATCCATTTTTCTTTATCTTTTCCAATTTGCTTTTTATTTTTATAGTTTAAGGTAATACTCTTTCCCTGTAAGGTGTTTCCAATATATACTTCATTTTCTATAATTCTGTTTACTGCCTTTGCCGACCAATTTCCACCTTTTATATTTTGAAATCCATTACACTTAAAGCCTTGACTTTCTTTATATTTTCTTGGAGTTAAAACACCTAAACGATTTAATTCATCCGCAATTGCCTTTGAGGAATATCCTTTAAGCTTCATATCAAATATATTTTTGATGTTCGGAGCTGCCTGCTCATCAACCACCAACTTATTTTTATTTTCCTCAGATTTTTTATATCCATAAGGAGCAAATGCACTTATATAGTCTCCTTTTTCTCTTTTTATCTTCTGAGAACTCTTTACCTTATTAGAAATATCTCGGCAATAGCTGTCATTAATAAAGTTTTTTATAGGCAGTATTAGATGTGTATCGTTCATATCTGCACTTTTGCTATCATAATTGTCATTTACAGATATAAATCTTATTCCGTTTTCAGGAAATATTCTTTGAATATATTTCCCTGCTTCTATATAATCTCTTCCAAATCTCGATAGGTCTTTTACAATAATCGTATCAAATTTCTTGTCATAGGCATCCTTTATCATTTCTTTAAAATTCGGTCTATCAAAATTCGCTCCTGAATATCCGTCATCAACATACTCCTTGACCATTGTAATTTGATTTCTTTTTACATATGAATTTATAATTTCTCTTTGATTGGATATAGAATTGCTTTCTACTTTTTCTCCATCTTCTTTTGAAAGCCTCAAATACATAACTGCAATATTTTCTTTATCTACACTATTTTTAAACACAAAAAAGCCCCCTTAAATTCAATTTACATACAATAAATCGAACCAAGGCTAGGCTTCCACAAAAATATTATAACGCTCCTTATATTTTTTGTCAGCCCCTAATAGACAGAAAATTTTTCTTTGATGTATTCCTCTACTAAATTTTCTAAGCTAAATCCATTTTCATTAAATTTAACTTCGATATTCCAACCATCAATTTGATTTATTGTCTGTTTATCTTTATTATTTGTTTCCACATCTATATTTATATCATGTTCATCACACATAATATTTTCTCCTTATCTTTAAGATTTTTAAGTTTTATGACATTGACAAGTGCATTGGCTGCAACATAGGAATTTCACCTCCGCCCCTTTTCAAGATGAGCCGGCTTCAACTGTAGAAGTATCATTATCCCCGTTAGTATCATCGCACAAGAGCTGCCACCCTCTTTTTATACAGACTTATTTATCGCTCCAAACCTTATATCCTCTACAAACGCAGGTATTCATTTAAACCAATCTTCCTTAGCAGGTTTATCTTGGCGTAAGTTGTAAATTGCTACACTAACGGTTAACGTCTTGTCTTGGTCTATTCAGTTGTCAAAGATCAAATCTATATATAACGAGGTTTAAAAGTCCCTCTATATATAAACCTTACTTTCAGGACAACTTTTAACACTTTTTTTGAATATTTTTTGAAAAATTTTCAAAAATAAAGGACAGAGTTATCTCCCCTGTCCTCTACTCAATTTACTTATCCAAAAGTTTTCTAAGCTTCTCCAAAATCTTATTTCTTAGTCTACTAATTTTCATTGGATTTGTATCTTCCTTTTTTGCAACTTCTGTGAGAGTTTTATCATCAAAATATAACTCTTCAATTAGCTTTCTCTCTTCATCATTTAGGCTGTCTAATGCACGATACAGATCTTCTATAAGCATTTTGGTTTCAATGATTTTTTCAACATCAACAGTATTATCTGCAATGTCTACAATATTTGTGTTAAAGTCTCCAAAATGAAATACCTTATACTTTCTATCTAATCTTTTCAAATGAGCTTCATGATTAAGCTCTTTTTTGTATGCTCTATATACTTCATCAGATACATATATCTTTTTACCTTTGACATAAATATATTTTTCTTTGTCTAACATCCTTTGATCCTCCTTTTTTTACTCGTTTTCTTGATTTTTGAGCATAAAAAAGGAGGACCTCGACATTTTGACATGCGAAATCCTCTTGGATGAAAATAGCAAAAAAATTTTCCTATTTTATTATGTTTATTTTTTAATAATTTAAAAAGGATATGAAATGAGAATTGTTTCTATTTTATGAATGTATACAATAAATACATCGTATTTTATTATTAACAAAAAAATTCCACCCATACATTTCCCTATCCCATCTTAAATAATCCTCCTTAAAACCAATTAAGAAAATAACACTTATAACTAATTCATTCCTAACTATTTTTTATTATTAAATCTACGATTATTAAATTTTTCTTTTAACTTTATATTTATACTTTATTTTCGATACAAACAGATCCAAAATACTCCTTTGAAGATAACCTTAATGCTAATAAATATTTATTTGTTCCTTTTGTATAATCTTTAATTTTTATTATATTATTATCTATATAAATTATTTCTATTTCTCTTGGATTTCTTATAAAGCCACAGCCCTCACATTTTAAATAGGCTTCTTTTATTGTCCAATATTTATAAAACGTAGAAATATTGATTCCTATATTTTTAATTTCTCTATTAGTGAAACAGCCTTTCAATATACATTTAATGTCAAAACTATAATTTACTTTTTCAACATCTACACCTATTTTCCTTTTTGAAAAGCCAACCAATACATACCCATCCGTATGTGAAATATTAAATTCAATTTTCTCCTTATTTTTAATATACGGTTTATTATATTTACTTTTTGATACGACTATATTTTTACAAGTAGTATTTAATAATGTCTCGAAAGTTTTATTTAAAATACTTCTCGAAACCGCAAAATTTATTTTTGAAACTTCTGATTTATATTCATCAAGTTTTCTTATATCTTGATTATTTAAAAAACACTCTAATTCATTTATTTTAAATATATCTGTCTTAGATTCAACCAATAATATATCGTAAAAATTAAGTATTTTACTTATTTCACTTGTCTTTTCAAGTTCTTTTATATTTGAAATTTTCATTCTATATATCTTCATATTTGTAAATAAATTCCTCAATTTTCATATATTATATATTTTGTATATACTTATCTTAAATTCAAAATCTTATACAATTCATACATTCATAAAAAACTTTTTTAAAAATTTTTATATCAATATATTTATAAAGATTTATTTTTTCTACTACTCTATATCAGTAATAATTTTTACTGTCACTTGAATCGAGTCATTATATCTTCTAATACCGGAATACTAATTGTCTGATTACCATCGCTCCAAGCACTCTCAGGATTAAAATGAGCTTCAACAATAACTCCATCAGCCCCTGCTCCAAGTGAAGCCTTTGTTAATGGCTCTATTAATGTTCTTTTTCCTGTAGCATGACTTGGATCTGCAATAACTGGTAGATGTGTAAGCTCTTTCAACAATGTAATTGAAGCTATATCAAATGTATTTCTTAGATAATTATCATATGTCCTTATTCCTCTTTCACAAAGAATTATTCTTTCATTGCCACCGAGCATAATATATTCAGCACTTAGTAAAAATTCTTTTATAGTGGCACTTAATCCTCTTTTTAATAATACAGGTTTGTTTACTCTACCTAACTCCTTTAATAATGGATAATTATACATATTTCTCGAGCCAACCTGTAATATATCAACTTTGTCTATCATGTATTCCAATTCCCTAACATCCATTATTTCAGTTACTACTGGTATCTTCATTTCTTTTCCTATTTTGCAAAGGATATCAACACCTACTCTTCCTAGTCCTTGAAAATCATACGGCGAAGTGCGTGGTTTAAATGCTCCT
>ERZ773083.1892-NODE-1892-length-13595-cov-15.913959_pt1 | contig 13595 bp, 16 predicted proteins | sample MGYA00511465_ERZ773083 | MGnify/ENA primary metagenome ERZ773083 (study PRJEB29015, sample SAMEA2738001) | human oral metagenome | biome: human oral; feature: human-associated habitat; material: dental | place: China | collected 2060 ... | reverse complement strand
CCTTCCACGATGCTTCGCATCGGGTGGGTACCCGGGAACCTTGTTGTTTCACAATAAAAAAAGTCCTTTGTTCTATTTAGAACAAAGGACGAAATAACTTCCGCGGTACCACCTTAATTTTTCAAAAAATGAAACACTCAAACATCTAACAATGTCGGGTTTTTGTAACGCAAACCACTGCGGGATTCCTTACTCATTTCACGAATCCTTTGTAAAAGATGATTTTCAAAAATTTTCCGTATTAGTTCACACCAACCACTAACTCTCTTAAACTTTCAATTTTCTACTCTTTCTTTCAAATTTAAAATTTATTTTCATTATTTTATCATCTAAAAAAATATTTGTCAATATATTTTTTCGGTTTTTTTAATAAAATCAGGAAAATTTTATATCATTAATTTACCTGTTTTTTCATTAAGCGAAAAAATATGAATATTTGTTGATTTTATTTATAATAAATGTTAGAATAAAAATTACAAAATGGTTTAAGGAGGTTTAAATGAAAAAGAGAGATATTAATTTACAAAATTTACAAATTTTTTCTGATTTATCAACTGAAGAAATAGATGTTTTTAAAGATGAATTAAATATAATGAGATACAAAAAAAATACATTTTTATTTAAACCCGGAGATAAAGCCGATACAATGTATATTATAGCAAGTGGAAAAATAAAAGTTTTTACGATAAGCAGTTCCGGAATTGAACAAATGCTATATATCTATCAAAAAGATGATTTTATCGGCGGACTTAATCTTATAAAAAAGACAGCTTATATCTACTATGGACAAGCCATTGAAGACACTTTGGTCATTTCTCTTTCCAGAGAATGTTTTGATAAAATTATAAATAAATATCCAAAAGTTACAATAAAAATTTTGGAAGAATCCTTTTTAAGAATTCGTCATGCAGAAGATTTAGTAACAAGACTTATAGAAAACAGTGCAGATGTAAAAGTCGCGTCACTTCTTTTAAGTTTGGCTAGAAACTTCGGCATAAAAAAAGCTGATGGAATTTTGTTGGAATTAAATATAAGCCGTGAAAATATGGGATCCTTTGCAGGGCTTACAAGAGAAACTGTAACCCGAAAACTTGCGGAACTAAATTCAAAAGGAATAATAGAATTGATTGAAACGAAAAAAATACTAATAAAAGATGTTGACTACTTAAAAGATATTATAGTACAGAGATAATGGAAATTATCTCTTTTTTTGTTGTAAAAAGGATAATAGTATTTCTGAAAGAAATAAAAAATAAAATTTCTATATGTATCTACGATACATTCACTTTTGCTAAAGCAAAAGTATGAGATTTCTCCACTATGTTTCGCTTTGCTCCACTTCGGTCGAAATGACGTATAATGGAAATAACTTCGGTTAGTAACTAGACGTTAGAAGTAAATAAATTTTAAATTGTCTCTATTAGATATAGTAGAAGATAAATATAGAAAAAATAAAAAATCATATAATTTTATTTAAAAATATATTATATAAACAAAATAATTCACGTCATAGGACTTTGCAAAGAAATATTCCCAACACGTCATCTTGAGCGAAGTGAAACGAAGTCAATCTAGCCCTAACTTTAAACAAAAGTAGGTCTGACGGGGGTAATTGTCTATAAAACAAAATAATTCACGTCACAATATTTTGCAAAGAAATACTCCCAACACGTCATCTCGACCGTAGTGTTAGTGGAGTGAATCTAGCCCTAACTCTGCTTACTTGTAAGCAGAAGTAGGTCTGACGGGGTAATTGTGTCTTTAGATACAATTGCTCTGGAGATCTCAACTATTGCTTGCTAGCAAGCAATAGTATTTCTGAAAGAAATAAAAAATTTCTAAATGTATCTACGATACATTTACTTATTCTTGTAAACAAGAATAAGTATGAGATCTCTCCACTCCATTCGTTTCACTCATTTCGGTCGAGATGACGTATATATGAAATAGCTTCGTTTAATAACTAGACGTTAAAAGTAAATAAATATCAAAATTTCATTATAAATATAGTAGAAAAAATATAGTAAAAAATAAAAAAATTATATAATTATTAAAAAACCCACACCCGCAATGGTTATTTTAGTAAAAAACGTTCGATTATTTTTAAGATAACTAAAGATTAGTTATTGACTTATTTTCCTTTAGATGATAAAATTTATTTGATTAAAAGTCAAATATATTATAAGGAGTATTTTATGAAAAAATTATTAAGAGTATTTTTAGTTTTAACAATGATTTTCGGAATTACTGCTTGTTCTTCTAAACAAGCAGATAAGAAAGAAACTAAAGTAGAAAAGACAGAAAAGAAAAAACTAAATGTTTTTTGTGCAGCCTCAATGACTGAAACTATGGAACAAATTAAAAAAGTATATGAAGAAAAACATAAGGATATTGAATTGGTTTATACTTTTGATTCTTCAGGAACTTTAAAGAAACAAATCGAACAAGGAGCTGAAGCGGATATTTTTATTTCAGCAGCTCAAAAACAAATGAACGCATTGGATAAGTCAAAGACTCCGGAAGCAAGTGTAGTTATTGACGAAGCAACTAGATTTAATCTTTTAGAAAATAAGGTTGTTCTTGCTGTTGCAAAGGGAAATTCTTTGGGTCTTAAAGATTTCACAGATTTAACAAAAGCTGAAATTTCTAAAATCGCACTTGGTAATTCTGACGTTCCTGTTGGGCAATATTCAGAAGAACTTTTGAAAAACTTAAAAATCTGGGATGAAATTCAAAAGAAAGTTACTTTAGGAAGCAATGTTAAGGAAGTTACAACTTGGATTAAAGAAGGAGTTGCAAACTGTGGTATAATTTATGCAACTGATGCTTATTCAGCAGGACTTGAAGTTGTTGCAACTGCAAAAGAAGGGATGATTAAGACTCCGGTTTTATATCCTGCAGCAGTTTTGAAAAATTCTAAAAACTCAAAAGAAGCTAAAGAATTTTTAGAATTCTTAAAAGGTGATGAGTGTAAGGCAATTTTTGAAAAAGTTGGTTTTACAAGAGCAAAGTAATTTAAAAAATAATAAAAAAAAATAGTAGTATGAAAGGGAAGTGTTTATGGATCTTTATCCTCTTTTAAATTCGCTGAGAATTGCATTAATTTCATCTGTGATAACTTTTTTTATCGGGATATTCTTAGCATATTATATTTCAAAACTTAATAGATTTGTAAGGGGAATTTTGGATGTTATTCTAACACTTCCCTTAGTATTACCACCTACGGTTATCGGCTTTTTCATTTTGAGATTATTATCTCCGAAGAGTGCAATAGGAAGTTTTTTCTTGGAAAAATTTTCAATAAGACTTGTTATGAATTGGTATTCTGCAATCTTTGCAACTGTAGTCGTAACTTTTCCTCTAATGTATAGAATAGCTAGAAGTTCTTTTCAAAATTTCGATATGAATTTAAAATATGTTGCTCAGACACTTGGAAAGAGTAATACTTGGATTTTTTGGAGAATAACTTTACCTAATTGCAAACAGGGAATTTTAGCAGGACTTGTTTTAAGTTTTGCGAGAGCCTTGGGAGAATATGGAGCGACAAGTATGGTTTCAGGTTATACCCCAAATGATACGGCGACAATTTCAACAACTGTTTATCAACTTTGGAGAACGGGAAATGACGCTTTGGCTTATAGATGGGTGCTTGTTAATATTGTAATTTCATTTACAGTTCTTATCATTATAAATATGTTGGAAAATAAAGCAGTTAAAGAATAAATTTTAAAATTGGAGTAATTTATGATTTATGTTGATATTGAAAAAAATTTCGGAAAATTTAATTTAAAAACGAAATTTGAATTTGACAATGAAATAATGGGACTTTTAGGAGCATCAGGAAGTGGAAAAAGTCTTACTTTAAAATGTATTGCAGGAATTGAAAAACCTGATAAAGGAAGAATTGTATTAAATGATAGGGTTCTATTCGACTCTGAAAAAAAGATAAATATTTCTCCAAAGGACAGGAAAATAGGTTATTTATTTCAAGATTATGCCCTTTTTCCTAATATGAATGTCTATGAAAATATTAAAGTGGGTATAAGAGAAAAAGAGAATTTTGATAAATTAATTATGGAAAAACTTGAAGAAATGAGGATTTTCCACTTAAAAGACAAAAAGATAAATGAAATTTCTGGTGGAGAAAAACAAAGAGTTGCTCTTGCGAGATTACTCATAAACAAGCCGGAAATTATCCTTTTAGATGAGCCTTTTTCTGCATTAGACGATTATTTAAAATGGAAAATAGAATTGGAAGTTTCTGAAATTTTAAGAAAATACAAAATTCCTACAATTCTAGTTTCACATAGTAGAGCAGAAGTCTATAGGCTTTGCAATGAAATTTGTGTAATGTCAAAGGGAAAAAGCGAAGAGCTTATGGAAAAGAAAGAGCTTTTTAAAAATCCAAAAACTTTTTCGTCCTGCCTTATTTCAGGTTGTAAAAACTTTTCTGAAATTGAAAAGATTTCTGAAAACAGACTTAGAGCAAAGGACTGGGATATTGAGCTTGAAACTAGCGATATGATTTTAGAAAATCATAAAGTTTTAGGAGTTCGTGCTCACTTTATCGAATTTATAAAATCAGAAGAAAACTCATTTGAAGTTGAAATCGACAAGGTTATTGAGGATGTTTTTACTTTTATAATCCTAGTTCGTAAAAAAGGTGCAAGAAAATCCATAAGAGTTGAAGTAACTAAAGACATTTGGAAAAAGGTTGAACACGAAAAAAATCTTTTTATAACTTTAAGAAAAGAAGATTTAATTTTATTGGAAGAGGAAAATAATTAAAAATCTAGATAGGAGATTATATGAAAGATAGATTTGGAAGAAATATCACCTACCTTAGAATTTCAGTTACCGATTTATGTAATCTAAGATGCAAATACTGTATGCCTGAAAGTGGTGTAGAAAGTCTTTGCCATAGTGATATTCTATCCATTAAAGAAATTGTTGAAATAGTTAAAATTGCATCGAAAAATGGAATAAAAAAAATTAGGTTGACAGGCGGGGAACCTTTGGTTCGCCGCGGTTTTATTGAGTTATGTAAACAAATTTCTGAAATTGATAAAATTGAAGATATTGCAATAACTACAAATGGAGTTTATCTAAAAGAAATGGCAGATGAACTTTTTGAAAATAAGGTTAGAAGAATAAATTTCAGTCTTGACACTTTGATAAAAGAAAAGTACAATGATATAACAAGAAGAAATTATTTTGATAAGGCTATGGAAAGTCTTTTTTATGCAATAAAAAAAGGCTTTAAGGTCAAAATAAATGTTGTTCTAATCGGTGGCTTTAATGATGATGAAATAGAGGACTTTGTAAATTTGGCAAATAAATATGATTTGGAAGTTCGTTTTATAGAGCTTATGCAAATTGGAGAAACTGCAAATTGGTCTAAGGATAAATTTGTTTCAAACAAAATTGTTTTGGAAAAAGTTCCGGAATTGGAGTTTGACGGAGTTTCGGGAGTTGCAAAAATCTATAAGATAAAGGGTCAAAAAGGTAGAATAGGACTCATAAGCCCTATAAGTTGTTCTTTCTGTGAAGATTGCAATCGTATAAGATTAACAAGTGACGGAAAATTAAAACCTTGCCTACATTCAAAAGATGAAATAAATCTTAAAGGCTTGAGTGGGGAAGAACTTGAAGAAGTTTTCAAGAGAGGAATTTTTGAAAAACCTGAAAAACATCATCTTGAAGACGGAAAAAGTGAAAGTGCAAGAGATATGAATAAAATCGGAGGCTAAAATGGAAGAAAAAGTTTTAACTCATATTAATGATCAAGGTCGTGCAAAAATGGTCGATGTTGGGGGAAAAGAAAAGACAAAGAGAATTGCCAAAGCTTTTGCAAAAGTTAAATTAAATGAAGAAACTTTTAATATGGTTGTAAATGGAAAAGCTAAAAAAGGAGATGTTCTAGCAGTTTCTCAAGTCGCGGGGATTATGGGAGCAAAAAAGACTTCCGATATAATTCCAATGTGCCACCCGATAAATTTAGTTGGTGTTGATATTGAATTTAATATGAACTATGAAAACTTTGAAATAGAAATAATTGCCACAACTAAATGTGTTGGAGAGACCGGAGTTGAAATGGAAGCACTATCAGCAGTTTCAATAGCAGCTCTAACAATATATGATATGTGCAAGGCAATTCAAAGGGATATTGAAATAACAGATATTAAATTATTGGAAAAATCAGGTGGGAAAAGCGGAGATTTTGTGAGGAGTAAGTAATGAAAGTTTTAGCAGTAAGTATAAGTGAAAGAAAGGGAATTAAAAAACATCCCGTAGAGTACATAGAATTAATTGAAGATTACGGAATAGACGGCGATGCTCATGCAGGAAAATGGCATAGACAAGTAAGTTTGCTTGGAGTTGAAAGTATGGAAGCGATGAAAGAAAAACTTCCTACACTTTCAGCAGGAGATTTTGCAGAAAATATCTTAACTGAAGGAATTGTCCTTTACAAATTGCCGATTGGTACAATCTTAAAAGTAGGAGACTGTATTCTTGAAGTTACACAAATTGGTAAAGAATGTCATCTAGGCTGTGAAATAAGACATATTGTTGGAGATTGTGTAATGCCAAGAGAGGGAATTTTTACTAAAGTTTTAAAAGGTGGAAAGATAAAAGCCGACGATAAAATTGAAATTGTAGAAAAATAAATTACAATTATTGAAATACTAATATATAATTTTTAACAAAATATTTTTAATTTTAAAAACCCCATCAGAAATGTAATATATCTAATGGGGTTTTTGTTTTATTGCGATTTTTAACGAATGTCTTTTTATTATAGTATTATTGAATTTTCTATATTTTGAATTATTTTTTTATCATGAGATATTATTATAATTATTTTATCCTGAGATTTTAAATAATTCAAGTATTCCAAAAACGGTTCTATCAAATTAGAGTTCAGATTGGAAGTAGGTTCATCAAAAATATAAATATCAGAATTTTTTAAAACTGTAGTTAATAGAGATACGAGTTGTTTTTCTCCTCCAGATAAATTAGGGAGATTCTTTTTTAAAATATCATTCAGATTTAAAAATTCTGAAAAAAATAAATTTTTAAATAAATAATTTTCATTAATATCAGATATGTTAATATTATTAGCTTCTTTTAAAAAATCTTCAACGGTTATCATTCTAAAAAATTCTTTTTGTGGCATATAAGAAATACTATTTTTTCTTATATCATACATATCTAATTTTTCTATCTCATTATCTTCGAGCTTTATGGTTCCTTTTTTATTTAATTTGTTTATACCGATTAAAGCATTTACCAAAGTACTTTTACCACAACCGTTTTTTCCAATTAAACAGTAAATATTATTTTTTTCAAATGTAAGATTTAAGTCGCTTTTATATAAATTCTTATCATTAAATGTATAATTGAAATTTATAGCTTCTAGTCTTGTTATATTTTTTAAAGTAATTTCTCCATTTCTTTCTTTTTCAAAATTTTTAATTTCTAAAAGTCTTTCTAGAGAACCATTTGCTACTTGATATTCTTGACCTATATTGAAAAAATATTTTATTATATTTAAAATCATAGAAAAATATACAGATATTATAGTAAACTCACCTATTGTAATTTTTTTATTTATTACATAAGTACCACCCAATATAAAAATAAATATAGAAAATATCAAACTTATAAATTCATCAATTGACGAAAAAGCAAATGAAATTTTTCCAAATCTTAAAATTTTATATATTAAATTATCGTATTCATAATGTAGAAAGTTTGAAGTTTTTTCATATTCTGATCGTATTCTAATTTCTCTATTTCTTAAGAATACTTCATTTAAGTTATTAAAAAATGAATTGGACTGTTCTAACATATCTTTATTTACTTTGAACATAGGATTTTTAATTATAGTATATATAATGAAGTATATAAACGAAAAGACAAAGACAGAATACATAACAATAACATTAACTCTTGACAGAATATATATTATAAAAATGAAGGATATTATATTAAATATAAAATAACATATATTTTCAATCCAAAAAGTTACTACGGCATCTGAATCTTCTTTAATTCTTTCATTAAGATATGTAGGATTAAAAGATTCAAATTTCTCTATAAAAATTTTATTTACATGTTCAATAATTGATAAATTTACCAAAAAAGAAATATCAGATTTTGTTTTTAAGGATAACATCTTATAAGTATAGCTAAAAATTATATCCATAATTCCTATAAAAGATAGTATATAAACAAAACTCAAAATTTCTTTTATGCTACTTGCATTTATAAGTACATCCAAAAATTTCCCATTTAAAAAAGGAAAAAGCAGATTTAAAATAATATAAATTCCTTGAATAAAAAATAAAATTGATAGCTGTAATTTTTTCTTGGATAAAAACTTTTTTAAAAATTTTGTCATTATAGGTATTCTCCTTCAATTTTTATAATCATTGTAAAAAATTTTTTAAAAAATGTCAATACAAAACTAAACAATTTAAGAAAAAGTTTTTTTAAAATATAATTCAGATATAAAATATTTATTTAAAATAGAAAAAATTAATATTTTTATTAAATCCTCTTAAAAAATATGCTAAAATTTCAGATTTTACTAAAAATAAATAGTATTTTTTAAAAAATAATTAATATTTTTATAAAAATACTATTGACAATTACGTTTTCATATGGTACTATTTGGCTAACAGATGTGTTGACGTCAAAAATAATCTGTAAAAACTTTAAAGGAGGGATTAATATGCCAAAATCTGGAGGACCTAGTAAATCAACTTCAACTTTTAATCCTAATAAAAAAGGGTTGAAAAGCAAAAACGATAAAAATAAGTTTGGCACAAGTTCATCAAATGGGAGAGGAAAAGGACTTAATGGTATGAAACCAACAATTTGGCCTCCACCAGATTCAAGGAATCCTTATTGTGTCAGTTGCACAGGAACGGCTAACTTGAATGTTGAAAAGATAGAGCTATAGTTTAATTAAAAATGTATGGATTTTCCATACATTTTTAAATATAGAAGGAGAATTTATGGAAAAAGTTAGCAATTTTAAAAAGTGGATATTACCTGTTTTAATGTTTGTTTTTTTTGAGTTTTGTTATAGTAAAAAAGTTAGAGGACTTCTTCCTAAATACGGATTTAAAGACTTTGGATTAATTTATTTTGTTGCCAATAGTTTGATGGCAATTGTATTTATAATTATAATATATTTTGTATTTAAAAATAAATTAAATTCAATAGATAGTTCTAAAAAAATATCTTTGTTAAAATCAGTTTTGATTTCTATTATTACGTTTATTATTTCATTTTTTGTTATTGAAAGGATAATTGGGATTATTATTTATTATATATTTGGACAAGTAAATAGTCATAATGGTAATTTGATAGAAGTATCTCAAAAATTAAGTATTTTTGCGGTTTTTGAAGTCGTTTTGGCTGGACCAATACTTGAAGAAATAGTTTACAGGAGAATATTATTTGGCTATTTATACGATTTACATTCAGGGTGTAATAAATATGTAAGATTTATAACGTCAGTGGCTGTGTCTTCAATAATTTTTGGATCAATTCACAATGGCGTCTTTCATCCTTACATGTTATATTATGTTACAACAGGTGCTGTTTGTGCAAGTGTATATTTATATACGAAAAGAATATCTTCTTCAATAATTATTCATTGTTTAACTAATGGAATAATTTATCTTATGAAGATAATAGGATAGCTATAAATTAAATTCTAAAAAGTTAATACAATAAACTTTATTTTAAAATAAAAAATATCAAACGGACTGGTTAATTCAAGCAAAACTCCAAGTTGCGATAAAAGATTTCGAAGATGTTTTATCAAAATCAAATAAGGAGAATTGCTTGGAAGTATCTTCAAATGCGGTATGTTTTTTACATTTAATTTTGGAGAAGTTGTATATGGAAAATTATTATTTGGTTGTATGTGTGATTTATAAAAAGATTGTAATAAATATGTCGATACAAAACAAAATAATTTAAGAAAAAGTTTTTTTAAAATATAATTCGGATATAAAATATTTATTTAAAATAGAAAAAATTAATATTTTTATTAAATACTCTTAAAAAATATGCTAAAATTTCAGGTTTTACTAAAAATAAGTATTATTTTTTTTAAAAATAATTAATATTTTTATATAAATACTATTGACAATTACGTTTTCATGTGATACTATTTAGCTAACAGATGTATTGACGTCAAAAAATAATCTGTAAAAAAATTTAAAAGGAGTGATTAATATGCCAAAACCTGGAGGACCTGGTAAAGCAAATTCAATTTTTGATCCTAAGAAAAAAGGATTGACAAACAAAAACGATAAAAACAAGTTTGGTACAAGTTCATCAAATGTAAAAGGAAAGGGACTTAATGGTGTAAAACCAGCAACTTGGCCGAAACCGGGGGATGATGGGTATCCTTTATGCTGTATAGGCTGTTCTGGAACTGCTGACTTAAATAATGAAAATATAGAATTATAATCTAGTCTAAAATGTATGGAATTTACCATACATTTTTAGATATATGAGGAGAAAACAATGAAAGCGATGGTAGATACTAAAAACTTTAAGAAATGGATATTACCTGTTTTAATGTTTATTTTTTGTGAATTTATTTTTAAAAGAAAAATTTTACCTATTTTTAGAAAGTTCGTATTGACTGGAGATTATTATTTTGATTGGATTTTATTTCAAGGATTAGGATGTATTATTATAATTATATCTGTATTATTGATTTCTAAGTATGTATATAATGGAAAATTTAATTCAATAGACGCTTCTTCGAAAAAAGGATTAAAAGAGAGTTTTTTATTTTCTATTGTAATCTTGATTTTAACCATAATATTCTTTTTTGTATTCAGTAAATTTTTAACATATATTTTGGGTGTCTCTATAAAAAGCAGGAATTCTGAAATGAATATATATTTCTTAAAATATTCTAAATTTACAGTTTTTATTTCAGTTTTTGTACCTATATTCGAGGAAATAGTATATAGAAAAATCTTATTTGGATATTTATATGATTTACTTTCGGGCTGTAATAAATATGTAAGATTTATAACATCAGTCCTGGTGTCTTCAATAATATTTGGAGCAACACATGATGGAGTTTTACATCCTGCCATGATTTACTATGTAATATATGGAGTAATTTTCTCAAGTGTATATTTTTATACGAAAAGAATTTCTGCATCTATGACAGTGCATGTTTTAAACAACTTATTTTTAGCTATTATGAATATCTTTGTAACTTAATTTTGATAAAATTTTTAGGAAAATTATAAATAGTATAAAAAATATTGTTAGGGAGAAAATTATGGGAAATATAAAAAATTCAAAAAAATGGGTAGTTCCTATTTTAATGTTTATTTTTTGTGAATTTATTTATAGACAGCATTTAGTAAAATATTTATTAGATAGGGATTATTTAGTTGTTAATTTCTTTGAAAACTCTTTTTTGAATAAAACTTTTTCTTTTGGATTGTTAAATTTTGCTATTGCAGTAATTATTTTATTGATTTCCAAATTTATTTTTAAAGAAAAATTAACTTCTATAGATAGTTCTGATAAAATGAGTTTAAGAAAATCTGCTATAATAGTATTCTCGGCTGTAGTAGTAACAATAATTGTATTTTATTTATTAACTTATATTATATATGATATTTTAGGCTCGTCAGTTAATAGCGCAGCTGCTATGTATATTAGAGAAATATCTATGCGAAATAAATATATTTATGTTATTTTTACATTTTTTACTGTTACTTTTGAAGAAGTTGTATATAGAAAATTATTATTTGGATATTTATATGATTTACATTCAGGATGCAATAAATATGTAAGATTTATTACATCTTTGTTGGGATCGGTAATTATTTTTGGAGCAGTCCATGATGGAGTCTTTAGTTCTGGAATGATTTTTTATGTTATGGCGGGTATAAGTTTTACAATTGTTTATTTTTATACTAAAAGAATTTCATCAGCCATAGCTATACATTTCTTATATAATATATGTTTACGACTTATTCTTACTATTATTTAGAGCAATTATTATGGGAATATAGCTTACATCTTTTATAAATATTATTTGTCTGGGAGGAAATTGTGGTAAATGTAAAAAACTTTAAAAAGTGGATTTTTCCTGCTTTAATGTTTCTATTTTGTGAATTCATCTTTAGGCAAAGAATATCAAAAAAAAATATTTTATGATGACTTATTAGTTTTTAATTTTTTTGATAATACTGTAGTAAATAAATATTTTTCATTGGGATTAAGTTGTTTTGTTGTTACTTGTATTATTTTATTAGTTTCTAAGTTTATATTCAATGGAAAAATGAATTCTATAGATAGTTCAGAAAAAATGAATTTAAAAAAGTCTATAATTATTTCAATTTTATTTTTTGTATTTACTATGATATTAGTTTATACTACTAAGTATGTTGAATATTATATTTTTAATATATCTAACATAAGTTTAAATACTAAAAATATTCTTGCTATCGAAGAACTTAATTTTTCTGTGAGTATGTTTTCAAGCGTTTGTATATCTATTTTTGAAGAAATGGTGTATAGACGAATACTGTTTGGATATTTGTATGATTTACATTCGGGTTGTAATAAATATATTAGGATAATAACATCTGTAATAGTATCATCTATAATCTTCGGTTCAATACATGATGGTGTATTTCATTTGGCTATGATTCAGTATATAATTTATGGAATATCTTTTTCAGCTATATATTTGTATACTAAGAGAATCAGTTCAGCTATAACAGTTCATATTTTAGTTAATATATTTATAATAATTATGAGATTTTTCTAATTTAGACATAAAAAAACTTATTATATAAAATAAAAATTTTAGGAGGAAGTTATGAGTGTTAAGACAAAAAATTTTATTGTATCATTATTAATATCATTAGTTTATTTTTTAGGGATTTTAAGATTTTCTACTTTGGCAAATAAATATTTAAAATCAGAATTTGTGATTAAAAACTTAACAAATATAAATATGGTTTTACTTTTGATTTTTGGAATTTTAGTATATTTATTTTGTAAAAAATTTCCTATAAATTCAATATCCAAAGATAGCAAAAAGGAATCTTTATTAAAATCTATTTTGATTGGGGCATGTTCAGGGATAGTTTTACTAGTTGTAATTCAAATTTTATTTAAAATTTTAGGATTTTTAGGTTATCCTTATGATATGACAGGGGAATTTATTAGAATAAAGAATGTAGTTTCTAATAATAAAATTGCTTTGATAAATATGGTATTTATAATTCCTTTTGTAACTGAAATAGTTTATAGAAATGTAGTATTTGGCTATTTATATGATTTATATGAAGGTGGGTATAAATTTGTTCAATTATTCACACCGGCTTGTTTAGCGGGAATATTGTTTGCACTTATAAATATAAAACATACACTTCCTATAGTAGTACAGGCGGTGATTATCTCCTTAACTTTTGGATATGTTTTTTTAAAGACAAAAAGAATAGAAAGTGCTATAGTTGGAAATGTGGTCTTTAGTACAGGTATTGTAATACTTTCATTTATCGTAAAGACAAGTGTTTTATAAA
>ERZ773083.1891-NODE-1891-length-13599-cov-2.562168_pt1 | contig 13599 bp, 9 predicted proteins | sample MGYA00511465_ERZ773083 | MGnify/ENA primary metagenome ERZ773083 (study PRJEB29015, sample SAMEA2738001) | human oral metagenome | biome: human oral; feature: human-associated habitat; material: dental | place: China | collected 2060 ... | reverse complement strand
TACCTGTCTTGTTCTTTTGACGTAGTACACTATGCCTTCAAGAATATGGCAGGCAATGTGCTCAACAATACACAAAATCTAAACGGCCCTAACGATCGATTTGGGTTTAACGCTGCTTTTTCATCCGCAGAAAACTTTTCTCGCTCTTCTGCGCGTATGAATGTGCGCACAAGGTGAGAAATGTTCTTGATATTGCGTGCAAAATAAAGGGGCGTGCCCGATAAGGCTGCCCCTTTGTTTACTTGCCGTTAGCGTTTTACAACTATGCTTGTTCGGATGAAGTTGAATGGCATGAAGTTTTTAAAACATGTATGCAACAGAGGCAGAGAAAAGGTTCATTCTTGAATTGCCAAAGAGTGAACTGAATTTGTTGAAACCCCTGTCGTACCCTAACATAAACTGATACTTATCTTTAACTTCTATTCCGAAACGAAGACCTGCTCCCCAGCTGAAACGGTTCTGTACTTTTGTGCCAAGGCCGTCTGTTTCAGTGAAGACATTGTCATAAAGAGTTCCCCTCTCAGTTTTGCCTTCTAATGTTACCATTTCAAATTTCATTTTTCCAAATAGGCCAAGCCCCATAAAAGGCCCAGCATTGATGAACATTTTCACATCTTGTGAAACGGGAAATCTATAGCCAACGTGTATGGGTAGACTTAGATACCAGGGTGTTGCGTACTGTGTTAAAGTCTTATATTGGTGAAGACCAGCCTCACCAAATTCCACTTTCCACGCGTGTGACTCTAACAAAAGCGACGCATCTGCATACCAACCCTCGGCAAGACCATTAAAACCATACTCGCCTTTCGCACCAATGCTAAAACCCATTCTTGCATCAATATTTGTGGATGAATGGAGATTAGTACCTGCCGTTACGCCAACTCTGAAATTTTGAGCTGCGATAGGTAAGCAGAAAACGAGTAGAATGAAGTACGTAACAAATTTCTTTTTCATAAAAACTGGCTTTGATAATTTGACTCAAAGATAGTGTTTTGGGTGGAATTTATTACTGCGTTAAGTGAATATGTTAGCCGCCTTTGCATAATTTAACGATTTTACGGGTGTATTGAACCTGTAACAATGAGTGGTGATGTTGACAGAGCCTTGTAGCTGCACACGCCCTTGTTATGTTGTTTAGGGCTGTTTAGGGTAAAATAAATGGTGGCGGCCAGTGGTATTAAACAACATGCGCCAACTACTGCTTGTGGTAGTTGGCGCATGTGTGCGTTAAGTGGGGCGTGCGTGAGGTTCTACACGCTGTTTTATTTCTCTTTTTCGCTGATAATCGACACGCAGAAAGTGCCGATGACGAGCATCGCGCCTGCGGCCATCATCATGTGGCTTTGCACGCTGCCTAGCAGGTGCAGTATGGTGCCTCCTAAGGCGGCGGCGATGATTTGGGGTACGCAGATGGTGCCGTTAAATAGGCCTAGGTATGCGCCCATGTGTCCTTTTCCTTCCAAGGCGTTGGTTACGAAGGTGAAGGGCATGGCCAATGTGGCGGCCCAAGCGCAGCCAATGAGAATGAAAGGAACGAACATGAGGTACTTGTCGGTGATGTAGGGAACCATCAAAAAGCCGATGCCGCCCAGCAATAGCGAAAGGCCATAGGCCGTTTTGCGGTTGCGGATGTTGGGTAACACCACTGCCCACAGCACGCTGCCAATGGCTTGAATGGCGAAAAGTATGCCCACCCAGTTGCCTGCCTCTTGGTATTGGGGCGTGCTGGTGGCCGAATGTAGCTGCATGTCGACGCCCCAAACGGTGTCGGCGATAGAGCCTGTGGTATAGGTCCACATGTACATGAAGGCCGCCCAACAGAAAAACTGCACCAATCCTACGGTCCAGAACGTCTTGGGGGCGTTGCGCAGGAGGGCAAAGACGTTGGTTTTCTCCTTGTCGAGTGGCTTTTCCAGTTGGTTGTATTCGGCATATTCTTTCGGGTTCCACTCCTTAACCTTCAGCGTGGTGTAGATAACGCAGAGTATAAGTATGGCTGCGCCCACGTAGAAGGACCAAATAACCGAGTCGGGGACGACACCTGCGGCGGCTATGTTGCTGATGCCGATGAAGGTGAAGAAGAAGGGGAAGATAAAGCCCACCACCGAACCGGCGTTGCAGAGGAAACTCTGTATGGAGTAGGCCAGTGCCTTTTGTTTCTCGTTCACCATGTCGCCAACCAGCATCTTGAAGGGCTGCATGGCCATGTTGATGCTCGTATCGAGGAACATGAGTGCCGTTAGGCCGAAAATCATGGCCGTACCGGCCGCCATGCCGAACGAACCGGCATTGGGCAGGAGGCACATCACCAGTACGGCTACCGTTGCACCCACGAAGAGATAAGGTATGCGGCGGCCAAAACGGGTCCATGTTTTGTCGCTCAGCGTACCAACGATGGGTTGAACAAGTATGCCCATCAGCGGCGGAAGTATCCAAAAGTAGCTAAGCTCGTGCGGGTCGGCGCCCAGCGTTGCGAATATTCGCGAGATGTTGGCACTTTGTAGGGCGTAGGCAATCTGCACGCCGAAAAATCCGAAACTAAGATTCCATAGTTTCCAAAAGTCCAAGTCGGGTTTCTTTTTCAGTTGATTGTTCATATATGGTTGTATTCGTAATTCGACGTTAATGGTTTTTGCACCTCACTGAATGTTGGGTGTGGGCATGTGTGGTTGGGTGCACGTTGTGGGGGGGTGGCGTGGCTTAGGCTGTTTGTTGCGCCTTGCTTTTCTCGGATGCTTGGAGCTGTTTGTCCAAGTCTTTGCCGTTGTTGTGCGCCGTGTTGGTTTCCTTTGGCAGGGTTCGCGCCAGTTGTTCGGTTATGGATGTGGCAACGGGGCGTGTAGAGTCTCTCACTACTAGTCGGGTGCGAACCAGTCTCCGTTCTACCTTGCCTTTCTCGATATGTCCCTCCACGTGGCGCATGAGTATTTCGGCAGCCGCTTCGCCCACTTTAAACCCATGTTGGTCTACGGTGGTTAGGGCTGGGTCGCAGGCCACGGCGCGTTGTCCGTTGGTAAATCCGCATACGCTGATGTCTTCGGGAATGCGAAAGCCCTTGCGCTTGGCCGAGTAGAGTATGCCGATGGCCGTATCGTCGTTAACGGCGAAGAAGGCGTCGGGACGGTCGTCCCTGTCTAACACTTCGGGCGCGATGCGCTCTGCATCTGAACGATTGTCGCATTGGAACACCAGTGAGGGGTCTACCTTTATGCCATGTTTGAGCAGTGCGTCGCAGTAACCGTTGTAGCGGTTCTTTGATATTTCGAGTTTCATCGATGCATTGAAACAAGCCACGCGCCTGCAACCTGTTTCCACCAAGTGGCTAACGGCGGCGTAAGCTCCTGCATAGTCGTCTACCACCACGCGGCTGGCGTTTACGCCTGTGCACACTCGGTCGTAGAAAACCAGTGGCACGCCCCTGTCGATAAGGTGTTGGAAGTGGGCGTATTGTGTTGTGTCTTTGGCCTGCGACACGATGATGCCGCACACCTTGTTCTCGAAGAACGACTTGCAGATGCTCACTTCGCGTTCGTGCTGTTCGTTGCTGTGGGCCACCATGATGCGGTAGCCTTGTTTCTCTGCCGCCTCTTCAATGCCGGCAAGCACCGAAGAGAAGTAAAAGTGCGTTAGTTCGGGTACAATCACGCCAATGATTTTCATCGGGCGTACCCTGCTGTTGCGCAAGCTTTCGGCGATGAGGTTCGGCGAGAAGTTGTGTTCGTTGGCGTAGGCCTGTATGCGTTCGCGTTGTTGGCGGCTGATGCGTGGGCTGTTTTTCAACGCGCGCGATACCGTCGCAACCGAGACGTTCAACTCTCTTGCGATATCCTTCATCGTGATAGATGCTATTTCTCCCATAATTCTAAATTCTCTTTTGCCGCTAAAAAGCGCATATAGTTGTTGTCCTTGAAGCCTATCTGCGATGGCTCTGTGTAGAGGTAGACCTTGCAAAGATATAAATTTATTCTGTATTTCTTAGTTTTTATTCGGATTTATTCATGGTTTTCTGTATATTGGGAGGATTTTTTGAGTCAATGAGTTGATGAGTTGATGAGTTGGTGAGTTTTTAAGTTGATGAGTTAATGAGTTTTTGAGTGGATTAGTTGGCGAAGTGTAGGGATGTTTAGGGGTAAGTTGGTTGTTTCGTTAACCAGTAGGTAGAGGAAACTCTTTTTGTGTTCTTTAAGCTTTTCGTTTGTGTTGCTTTTTGTCTTTAAAAGCTTTTCAATTTATTTTGTGCAAACGTTTGCGCTAAACATTTTGCGCTTTTATTGCGAAAAAAGTACAAACTAACACAAAGAAAGCTACTTTTGCAAGACAAATGTTGTGGCCCATTAAAAACCGTGGGCTCGACAAACCTAGACGAAACAATAAATTGACTGAGTTATTTGGATTGGTGACGAACCGCGAACGACATATCCTGAAAGGCTGGAGATGACGTTTAGAAGGGCAAAAAATGGCCTCTTACGCGCGCGCGTACCTTATATATAATAACAGCAGACAACTATAATTTAAACAATGCATAACTTAAACTTTTAAAACTGAGAATGATGAAGCAGCTAATTAATGCGATGCCTCAAAGGATAGCCATGCTGGTGTGTGGACTTATCCTCTCCGTCTGTGCCTTTGCCCAGCAGATTGTGGTGAAGGGACATGTGAAAGATGCAACCGGAGAACCCATCACGGGTGCTACGGTGCGTGTCGCCGGACAAGAAGGCGGAGTGGTTACCGATATCGACGGTAACTTCAGCATCAACGCAAATGCAGGCACCGAGATAACGGTGTCGTACATCGGCTATTCCGACACAAAGGCTCCAGCCAGTGCCAACATGGTTATCGTTATGAAAGACGATGCCGCCAAATCGCTGAACGAAGTGGTGGTGATTGGTTATGGCATGGTGAAGAAAAGCGACCTTACGGGGTCGGTAACGGCCTTGAAGCCCGACTCGAAGAACAAGGGCCTTGTGGTTAACCCCCAAGACATGCTTTCGGGTAAGGTGGCTGGTGTGAACATTACGTCTGATGGCGGTGCACCCGGTGCTGGGTCGAGCATCCGTATACGTGGTGGCTCGTCGCTGAACGCCTCTAACAATCCCCTTATCGTTATCGATGGTGTAGCTATGGACGAGAACGGCGTGCAGGGTTTGTCTAACCCCTTGTCGATGGTTAACCCCCAAGACATCGAGTCGTTCAACGTCTTGAAAGATGCTTCGGCCACGGCCATCTACGGTTCGCGCGGTTCTAACGGTGTTATCATCATCACCACGAAGAAAGGTCGCAAGGGTATGGCTCCGCAAGTGAGCTATAACGGTAGCGTAACCGTTGGCGTTAAGAGCAACTCGCTCAAACTGATGGACGGCGACGAATACCGCGATTTCATCACGAAGAAATACGGAGCAGGCAGCGATGCCGCAAAGGCATTGGGTACGGCTAACACCGATTGGCAGAAAGAAATTTATCGTACGGCCGTGAGCCACGACCATAATGTGGCTGTGCAAGGTGCAATTAAGAACCTGCCTTACCGCGTGTCGGTGGGCTATACGGGACAACAAGGTATCCTTAAAACTTCCGATTTCAAGCGTGTTACGGCAGCTTTGAACCTCAATCCCTCGCTTTTCGATGATCACCTGACGATGAACCTCAACGCCAAGGGTATGTTTGCCGAAACGAATTATCCCAACTATGGAGCCATCAACGATGCTTTCCGTTTCGACCCCACGCAAGGAATATATGATAAATCAAAGCCCGACTACAACAACTTCGCGGGCTATTTCCAGTGGCGCACAGGTGGAGGTGCCCTTAACGACAATACCTACCCTTCGGCTTACAATAACCTGGCACCTGCAAACCCCGTTGCAGCTCTTGCGCTTCACTACGAAAGGGCTTACAGCCGCTCGTTTGTGGGTAGTGCCGACATCGATTACAAAGTGCATGGTTTTGAAGACTTGCGCCTGCACCTTACCCTCGGTGCCGACATTTCGCAGGGAACGCAAAACAAGCGCATACCATTCACCTCGCCCGAAGCATTCTATTATGGTAGCTATGGTGCAGCCAACAAGCTGAAACGCAATCTCTCGCTCAGCATGTATGCGCAATATTTTAAAGACTTCAACGAAAAACACCACTTCGACTTCATGGCTGGTTACGAGTGGCAGCACTTCTGGCGTAATGAAACGAGCGACTACTCGGGATGGTATCGCTCTACGAACACCGCAGGAAAGGCTAACCAAGAAACCCCACACGTGCCTTATCACTCGCGCACGGAGAACTACCTGGTGTCGTTCTTCGGCCGTGCCAACTACACGTTGCTTAACCGTTACTACTTCACTGCAACGGTTCGCGACGACGGTTCTTCGCGCTTTAAGAAGCACTGGGCTTGGTTCCCATCGTTCGCTTTCGCATGGAAGGCAAAGGAAGAGAACTTCTTGAAAGACGTAAACGCCCTCTCCGACTTGAAGCTTAGACTGGGTTGGGGTATGACCGGACAGCAAGAAGGCATTGGCGACTATAACTATTTCGCCATCTACAACATCAATACGGGCACGCAATCGTACTATCCCATATTAGAAGATGGTAGGTTGATGATGCCGCAAGCATACGACGAGAACCTGACTTGGGAAACAACCACAACATTTAATGTAGGCCTTGATTGGGGATTGTTTAACCAAAGGCTTAGCGGAAGCATCGATTGGTATTATCGCAAGACCACCGACTTGATTAACTTCGCACCTGTTCCTGCTGGAACCAACTACGACAACCGCGTGAATACCAATATCGGCGCATTGCGCAACACGGGTGTCGAGGCCACCATTAGCTGGAAAGCCATCCAATCGAAAGACTGGTATTGGACGCTCGACTACAACGTAACCTACAACCAAAACCGCATCACGCAATTGGTTGGAGCAAACTCGCGCCCCATAGAAACGGGTAATTCGCTGCATAGTGGAACGGGTAAGAAAGTGATGGCCTATGCCGTTGATCGTTCTGCCAGTGCTTTCTGGGTGTACCAGCAGGCTTACGATGCTAACGGAAAACCCATTGAGGGAGCTGTTGTAGACCGTAATGGCGATGGTATCCTAAACGATGACGACCGCTATTTCTACAAGCAATCAGCCCCGCCCGTAACGATGGGCTTGGCTTCGCGCTTGGAATATAAGAACTGGGACTTGGGCATGTCGTTGCGCGCAAGCATCGGCAACTATGTTCATAACGACGTTGAGTCTAGCCGAGTAAACATGAGCCAACTATGGGCACCAAGTAGCTATTTGGAACAACGCCCCAAATCGGTGGTTGGTTTGAATTGGCAAACGAACGACTGGGTACAAAGCGACTACTTTGTTCGCAACGCCTCGTTCTTGCGCTGCGACAACATCACCTTGGGTTACAGCTTCAACCAACTGATGAAAACCAACTCGTGGCACGGACTTAGTGGCCGTATCTATGCCACGGCATCTAATGTTTTCACCATCACTAAGTATAAGGGATTAGACCCCGAGGTGTTTAAGGGTATCGACTATGAACTCTATCCCCGTCCAACCTCTTTCATCCTTGGCTTGAGTTTGAATTTCTAACAATCCCCTAAGAAACAGAACAATGAAACGATATATCAAAAACATGCTGCCCGCAGCTGCCATGCTGCTGGTTACAATAGGGTTTTCTTCGTGCATTGGCGACCTTGACGTAACGCCGATTGACCCTAACAAGAGAACAAACCCCGACCCCGTGGCCCTCTTTAACCAGTGTTATGCCAACCTCGCTATTGAGGGATTGGAAGGCCCGGGCAAGTCTACGGTAACGGCCGACGACCCTGGTACAACTGGTTTGGTGAGACAATTGTTCAACACCAACGAGCTAACTACCGACGAAGCCATCTGTGCCTGGGGCGACCCGGGTGTGGCAACGATGAACACCAACGAGCAAACGTCTAGCAACGCTTTCCTCGCCATCTATTTCAACCGCCTTTATTCGGGTGTGTCTGTGTGCAACCATTACCTTGAAGTGGCATCGAATGTAGATGCTACGCGCACGGCCGAGGTGCGTTTCTTGCGCGCATTGCAGTTCTACCTAGCAATGGATGCATTCGGAAATATCGGATTGCCGCTTGTGCGTACCGACAACGCCCCCGAACGTCACACGCAAGCCGAGGTGTATGCGTGGCTAGAAAAGGAGCTGTTGGAGATTGAACCTCAACTCTCCGAACCAAAGGCGAAGAAGTCTACAGATGCCGGATACGGTCGTGCCGATAAGGCAGCAGCTTGGATGTTGCTCATGCGCCTTTACCTCAATGCCGAGGTTTACACCGGAACGGCACAGTGGCAGAAGGCCGCAGAGTATGCCCAGAAGGTGATAAACTCCGATTATAGGCTCTACAAAACGCCTACTGGCAGCTATTCGGCCTACCAGAAGCTCTTTATGGGCGACAACGGCGAAAGCGGCGCGTCGGTAGAAGCCGTGCTGCCACTGCTGCAACAGGGAAACAAAACGGCCGCTTACGGTAGCACAACTTTCCTCATCGCCTCTACGTATGTGGGTGACGCTCCCGAAAATGGCATTAGTCAAAGGTGGGGAGGAAACAGGGCACGCAAAGAATTGGTGCAAAAGTTCTTCACTGGAACACCCGCTACGGGTACAACTGCTAATATCCTTGCTGCGGCTGGCGACGATCGCGCATTGTTCTATGCCGAGGACCGCACATTGGAAATAGCCAATGTCGATGCCGTTAAAGACTTCAAGAAAGGCTATTCGGTTGTGAAGTTCACCGCTTTGAAGAGCGATGGCACTCCCGGAACCGACACGGGTTTCGCCGATACCGACTTCTTCTTCTTCCGTGTGGCCGAAGCCTATCTGGCTTATGCCGAAGCAACGGCTCGTTTGAATGGAGGCAATGCAACGCCACAAGGCGTAATCTACCTCGACGAATTACGCAGTCGCTCGCATGCCACCCCACGTGGCAGCTACACCCTTATCGATATTCTCGACGAACGTAGCCGCGAGTTCTACTTCGAGGGCCAACGCCGCACCGACTTGATACGCTTCAACCGCTTTGGTGGTAACAACAACTACAACTGGTCGTGGAAAGGTGGTGCTCCTAACGGACGCAACTTTGAGGCGGGCAGAAACCTCTTCCCAATACCGGCAACCGAACTCTCGGTGAATGGAAACTTGAAGCAGAACCCTGATTATTAACGCTTTTATTCAGACAAACATGAACAAAATCATAAAATCAACCTTGATGCTATTAGGTGGCATCTTCGTGATGGCGGCTTGTTCGGACGACAGGGATGATAACCCTACTATCAAAGTGCCTACGGCATTTAAAATGGACACTCCATCGTTCGCTAGCTCCCAATTAGACTTAAATAAGGATGCTAACCTCGATTTCTCGTGGGAAAAACCCGACTTTGGCTATTCGGCCAAAGTAAACTACACCTTGGAAGTGTCGAACTCAGGCAAGTTTACCACCTCGATTGCACAAGAAGAGGACGCCACAGACGATAACGTAAAGGCCGACTATGCGGAGATTCCAACTATATTTACAAAGAACAAGGCCACTATAACCAACGACGACTTGGCCCTGGCCATTGTGCAAGTGGGGCATTGGGAAAAACCCGAACAATTGCCTGCCACGCAGAAGGTATATGTGCGCGTAAAGGCTGCCTTGCCTAATGTAGACTCTCTGCACTCTAATGTGGTCGAATTTGATGTTGCAACCAAGTATGTTGAACTGCCACCCAAGGTAAAAGAATGCCATTTCACGGGTAGCGAATACGGCTGGAGCAAATGGAATGCCCTCGTGCCTGTATATGGAACCATTGGGAAGAAAGGAAAGATTGTGCCTACATTCTGGAAAGTGGCTTACTTTAAGGCCGATGAATCCATCAAGTTTGCACCGCAAGCTGGCTGGGGACACGATTTCGCCTACGGCGGAGCTGCCATAACCGACAATGCTGGTGCTGGCCTTAAACCCGATAAAGATCAGAATATCCAGATAGGAAAAGCCGGATGGTATCTTGTTGTAGTTGGTAACAATGGCAAAAACCCCACTGTAAGGTTTGAAAAACCATACATTTATTTGCAAGGAGCAACCAACGGCGGCGATTGGAGCTGCAAGGCCGAGAACCGCTTCTCCATCCCCACAACGGCCGACGGCGAATTTGTTTCACCCGCGTTTGTGCAGGGTGGCGAGATTCGCATGTGTGTGAAACTCGACGGATACGACTGGTGGCACAGCGAATTTATAGTAGATGCTGCTGGCAAAATTGATTATCGCGGCATTGGAGAAGACCAAACACGTGTGAATGGTGGTGTTGGTCAACGCTGTTACTTGAACTTCTCAACTGGTAAGGGTTCATACAAATAACGAGCTGTTTCGGCTAATGCCGAACGGTATATAATCTTTAACAAGGCCATATCCGAGCTCTCTTTGTGGGGGCTTGGGTATGGCCTTTGTTTGTTGTAGGGATGAAAAGTTGGTTTTGACGAACGTTGTCCTGCATGAGTTCGTATTCTTCTATTGTTCTGTTTTTCCTCTTGCTGAGATGTTGCAATTAATCTGGCCATTAGCTATTAAGTAATAATTATGCAATGAAAGCATTTGTATTTTATGTTATATAGCATAAATAGAGAAACAAAATAATAATAGAAGAAGAATTTAAGTAAAGTGTTTTATTTTCTTTTAGAAATATTTGCACCTTGTTTAATTAATGTGTAACTTTGCAACAGTTTAATGAATACGACCGATTTCCAAAACATTTGAAACGAAAACCGAAATAATCTACTGCATAGAAAACTGAAATGCCTTGTAAAGGGAGCGGCTTATGTCGCCCCCTTTCTTTTTTCCTGTTTTGCTTTCGCTAAGTGCTGGATTTACAACGCGCTATTCCCTGTTTGCGAGATGTTTCGCCTTTCCTGTGTTTTAGGTTTAAAAAACAGATTGCGCGCGTTTGCTGGCAAGGGCAATTGTTTGCTGGCTTTCGCTATGTTGCGGCAAAGCAAATGTCGCATTTAGCAAATCTTGTGCCTAATTCCGCTGTTCGCATATTCATGTCCATTACGCCTACAATTGCATATCCTCCCAATTTTATTTCCGTTTTCTTTGCGTTATGTTTTTTTTACGCTATCTTTGCATCGCCTAGTGTGCTGCATTCCCCTTGTGCATGCCATGTTATGCCTACGTGGAGCGATGCAGAGCGGTGGGCAACTTGATAGTTATTGAATATGATTTTTGGGCGAGTGGCTTTCGGAAAACATCTCGTGATGCGCCGCCTTAACATTAAAACTAATAATCCAATGAGTGCAACAGCAATCGTTATCATTGTAGTGGCCGTGCTGCTCCTGATTTGGGGCGTGGCATTGTATAACAACTTGGTGAAACTTCGCAACAATCGCGAGAACGCCTTTGCCAATGTAGACGTGCAATTGAAGATGCGTCACGACCTTGTGCCGCAACTGGTAGGCACAGTGAAGGGTTATGCCGCACACGAACAAAGTGTGTTTCAACGTGTAACCGAGGCGCGCGCCGCTGCTATGGGGGCTACAAGCATAAACGACAAGATAGCCGCCGAGAATATGCTTACCAGTGCCTTGTCGGGCTTGAAGGTTTCGATGGAGGCTTATCCCGAACTGAAAGCCAACGCCAACTTCATGCAACTGCAAACCGAACTGGCCGACATCGAGAACAAGCTAGCAGCAACTCGCCGTTTCTTCAATTCGGCCACGCGCGAACTTAACAACGCCGTGCAGACCTTCCCCTCGGTAATCTTTGCCAAGATGTTCGGTTTTCAAAAAGAACCCATGTTCGAGATACCCGACAGTCAGCGCGCAGAAGTGGAGCGCGCACCCGAAGTTAAGTTCTAATCAACCCACGCCTTACAACGCATGAAGTACGTAGGAATGCAAACGCAGATTAGCCGCAACAACACGCTCAGCCTGTTGTTGTTGCTGCTCTTTCCCGTCATCATCTTGGGTATGGTGTGGGTTTTCCTCGCCGTGGTCAACTATTTTGGTAACGGCTACTATGATGTCAATGGCGAGTTTCATCGCCAGTTAGACCTTCATGCCGTGTTAACAACCTTCGTCGAAGTGCTTCCGTGGGTTGTGGGCATCGTGGGCGTGTGGTTCCTGATAGCCTATTTCTTCAATGCAAGGATGATACAGCATGTGGTTCAGGCCAAACCGCTTACCCGAAAAGACAATGCGCGCGTGTACAACATCGTTGAAAACCTCTGCATGGCCTGCAACATGGATATGCCGGCCATCTATGTTGTCGACGACAACCAGCTAAACGCCTTCGCCAGCGGCATAAACAAGCGCACCTATGCCGTTACCGTAACCACAGGACTGTTGGATATGCTCGACGACGACGAACTGGCGGGGGTCTTGGCGCACGAACTAACCCACATACGCAATCGCGATACGCGCCTGCTTATCACCAGCATCGTGTTCGTTGGCATTGTCAGTACGGTGATGATGGTGGCTGCCCGCCTGCTTTACGGCTTTATGATTAGTGGCGGCTCGCACTCGCGCAGCAGCAGCAACAAAGACAATCGCAATGGCATGGCGGCCACATTTATTGTGCTTGTTGTGGTGGTGATATGTGCGGCCATTGCCTATTTCTTCACCTTGCTCACGCGTTTTGCCATTTCGCGAAAGCGCGAATACATGGCCGATGCTGGCGGAGCAGAATTGTGCGGCAATCCTTTGGCATTGGCATCGGCATTAAGAAAAATATCCAGAAACCCTGGTTTGGATAGCGTTAACCGCGAAGACGTGGCTCAACTCTTCATCGTTCACCCCGATGAAATGGACCTTGGCTTGTTGGGATTTGTGGAAGGCCTGTTCAGTACGCACCCCGACCCAGAGAAACGCATTGCTATTCTCGAACAATTCTAGGCTTATTTTGAGTTCATGAGTTTTTGAGTTCGTGAGCTTTTGAGTTTTTGAGTTTATGAGTTCATGAGCTTTTGAGTTTTTGAGTTTTTGAGTTTTTGAGTTTATGAGTTTATGAGTTCATGAGTTCATGAGTTCATGAGTTTTTGAGTTCATGAGTTTATGAGTTTTTGAGCTTTTGGGTTCATGAGCTTTTGAGTTTGTAAGTTTGTGAGTTCGTGAGTTTTTGAATTTGTGAGTTTTTGAGTTATAGGCTTTCGAGTTCATGAGTTCATGATTTTTTGAGTTTGTGAGCTTTTGAGTTCATGCGCTTTTTGAGTTGATGAGTTTTTAAGTTTTTGGGCTTTTGAGTTCATACGCTTTTAAGTTCATGCGCTTTTTGAGTTGATGAGTTTTTTAAGTTTTGGGCTTTTGAGTTCATACGCTTTTTAAGTTCAAGGGCTTTTGGGGTTCATCAGTTTTTGAGTTCATATTTGTTTGAGTTCATAAGCTTTTGTGTTCATTATTTTTTTGAGCTCATGAGCTTTTGAGTTTGCTGTTTTTTTTTGAGTTCGCAAGTCTGTAAATTCATAGGTCTGTAAAGTTTCGCAGTCCTTCTGTCTTTGGCTTTTACCTGCGAAATAAGCTTGTAATCTCGTCGGCTTGTCAACTCGTTCCCTCGTCCACTCCCTTCATCTTTCCCACGCCACAAAAAAGGGGATGTGCCGTTGC
>ERZ773083.1889-NODE-1889-length-13607-cov-2.785124_pt1 | contig 13607 bp, 10 predicted proteins | sample MGYA00511465_ERZ773083 | MGnify/ENA primary metagenome ERZ773083 (study PRJEB29015, sample SAMEA2738001) | human oral metagenome | biome: human oral; feature: human-associated habitat; material: dental | place: China | collected 2060 ... | reverse complement strand
GTTGTCCAAATTGTTAATTGAAACTCTGCAATGAACGGATTATCAATTCGATAACCCTTAGAAATCTTCGCTTGGATTTTTCCAAGGAGATTACCTCGCAGTTTTCTCTTCATGGCAGTGGTCAACTTATTGACTTGCTGAACTTGTTTAGTATTGTAGTACAGCTTTTGAAAGTTTGCAAGGGTTTTTTGAAAGATTTTTTAAGATTTTTTAATTTTCTTCAAATTTCTCAGATTTTTCGCCTTTCCCTTGACCGATTTTTAAATGCTCACCCCTGTTAATCGTGATTTTCAATGTTTTTCTAGATTCCTGGCATTATTTATGCATTATCTATGCATTATCTATGCATCATTTATGTATTATCTATATATATTTTTTATACTTCATATGCCAGATTTTAGGGATATTTAAAATCCTATAATATATATGATTTTAATTACAGATATATATGAATTCAGTTACATAATTTCAGACAATTTACTATATATATTGTTAGATTCTCGCTCTTTCCACTTCAAGGTTAGATCGATGCCAAATTCAGCTATTTTGATCGCGCGCGCCACGGCTGGATCATTTTCTATCTGCTTACAGAATGCCTTGAATTCTTTGGCCTCGTCTTCAGTGGATATTCTAGCTCCAACAACACGTATATAGTCGTCGATAGATTTACCATCAGTAATTTCCTTAATATAGTCCCAGTGGCCATAGAACCAATCTAAGGCTGCCCGCTTGGACCAGAAATTAGATAGAAGGCTAGCCAGGAGAGATACATGATCTTGCAAGCGCACAATATCCTGCTTTTCAAGTAATGCAACGAGCTGTTCGATGTGCTTTTGCTCACGGCTATCCGTGATTGTGTCAAGAATAATGGATTTATAATTTGGATTAGACTCAGTTTGATATCGCGCGAGGAGCTCAGGAAAACTCTCTTCTCTACTAAATCTAAACTTGGCATTTATAATTACGTCGACAAGTTCTGGTGAGACCATTGAAAAATCTTGTTTTATACCAATTTTCTGATCATAAAGATCCGCCAGCTGCCTTATGATTTCTGAATTATCTGCATAGATAGCAAAGTTCAAGATGAGAGGACGAAGTTTAAGATCATCAGTCGTATCATTTTCTGCTGGAGAAAGTCCCAACCTTTGGAGATTATTTTCCGCCAATTGCATTACGTATTGCTGAAATTTTGCATAGTATGAAGAATCTGGTGGGAAGAAAATTTTAAGATTCGCAATCAAAGTCACCACTAGTTGCCAGATCGATTCTAGCTTCTCATTCTTAAATTCAGGGAGAAGATCGAGAATACTACTAGTATTAATATATGGAGTACGCATCATTAGACTGCGATCGATCAGAAGTCGGAGCTTTTGTTCGAAACTGAGATTCTTGAAATTAGCGATTTTTGACTTGAATTCTGCATCGGAAAGCTGGATTAAATAATGACCAGACATATCATCGGTGATTTTCGGTAAAAGCCAAGTGGTTTCATCGGTTGAACCGTCTGCTAGGAAGCGTTGCTGTTTTTTGCCATTAATCATTGGGAAACCTGGTTGCAAAATCCAGGAATCCATCATCTTTTTTACGTCAAAGTCAGCATATTTTTGTAAGCAAGCCCAGAGATCGTCACCGGTAGTATTCTGATATTGATATTTTTTAAAATAGTCCTTTAGGCCATTAAAGAATTGTTCCTCAGACATTAGACGCATCAACATGAACATTAGATGTGAACCTTTTGCATAAACGATGGCGCCATCAAAAAGCGTATCAATCTCGGCAGGATCAGAAACCGGCTGCTGAACAGCCTGAACATTTTTCAAGGAATCGCGTCGCAGGGCATAAAGACAGTCTTCCGTAAAATAATCCTGCCAGATTTGCCAATCCGGTCGGAGATGATCAACTGAGTAAAATTGCATCATATTGGCAAAACTTTCATTAAGCCAGAGATTATCCCACCACTTCATAGTTACGAGATTACCAAACCACTGATGCGAGAGTTCATGAGTGACAACAGTGGCGATATATTCTTTGGTGGTTTTTGGAGTGTTTTCATCCGCAAGAAGACAAGATTCACGATAGGTAACAAGACCCCAGTTTTCCATAGCACCAGCATCAAAATCCGGGATAGCAACCTGGTCCAGTTTTGGTAGAGGATATGGGAAACTAAAGAGCTGGTCATAAAAATCAAGAGATTCCATGGCGATCTGATTAGAAAACTCAAGACGCTCTTTTGGTTGATTGAGTGCCGCATAGGTTGTTACTTCAACGCCGTGCTGATTTTTTCCAGAAACTTTATTAAATTTACCGATACAAATAGCTAAAAGATAAGTTGACATCTTTGGCGTGGTCTTGAAGATAACAATTTTACGCGAAACCTCTGTATTAAGATTTAAGGCGTTTGCATCATCTTTAGGGTTAAGGTCCGCATTAACAGAGGTATAAGTTAAAACTCGTTCCGTATCTATTGGCATATTACTAAGGATCGTATCTTCAATGTCGGTATCAATGACTTTAACGTCAAAAGTGGCTTTAGCTTCTGGCTCATCGATACATGGAAACATCATTCTGGCATAATGCGACTCGAACTGAGTGGAAACAATCCGCTCTTCTTTTCCTTGATACTGATAGGTCGAGAGGTACATGCCGATCATGCTATGACTGAGCTTGAAGCTATAGCGAATATCTATGGAGATTTGGCTAGGATTATCTATGGAGATTTGACTAGAATTTGCGTTTTTGGAATTATTTTCCTCGGGAACAGTAGAATCCGAAACGGACTTTTTGGAACTTCTTGCAGTTAGAATTTTCTCCGAATCAAGTAGAAGTAATTGATTTTCCTGATCGAGGTGGAAACCGACTGGCTGGTCGTTAATTGTAATCTTCGCTATTTTTAATTCCCTGGCATGCAATTTGAGGTTTGGCTTAACCGCCTGTCCTTTTATGACTACATGCCCTTGTACTTCTTCAGTTTGCTTATTGACACGTAGTTCAAGTTGATAATTTTCAGGAATGAGATATTCAATTAGTCGTTCCATATGCCTCCACTTCAGTTTTAATTATTTATTCTAAGACAGCCTTGATGCGGCGAATGCCCGCGGCGGAAGATTCTTCTTTCTTGATTTTGAATCTACCGAGCAAGCCAGTATGTTCAACGTGCGGACCACCACAAATTTCGCAAGAAACTGGCTGGTCAAAATTGCCAATTGTATAGACTTTGACTTTTTCTGGATATTTTTCCCAGAACTGACCGTGAGCTTTTAGGGTATTTTTTGCGTATTCTTTATCATATTCAGCGAATACCACTGGATGATCTTCTAAAATCCAGAGATTAACCTGATCTTCAAGTGCTTTAATCTCCTCTGGGGTTAGTTTGCGGTCAAGATTAAAGTCGAAACGTAAACGTTCAGAGGTGATATTGGAACCAGACTGGCCAATATTTTTATCGATGAGCTTCTGCAAAGCGGCTAGGAGTAGGTGTGTTGCGGTGTGATATTTGGTAGACATTTCACTATGATCCTCGAGACCGCCTTTAAACATACCTTCGGAAGCCGTCTTAGAGCGTGCACGCTGCTCGGTAAGGCACTGCTCGAATTCTGCTTGCCAGTTTTCGCTAAGTTGAATATTTTCTCGCTGAGCTTCCTCTACGGATAATTCAAGCGGAAAACCATAGGTATCCTGCAGCATAAATAATTCCTTGCCAGTCAAGCCAGAAGCTTTCATCTTGTTGAGTTCTTTAAGTCCACGATTTAAGGTTCTACGGAAGGCCTGCTCTTCACGAATAAGAACAGCGAGAGCATCTTTTCTGTTGTCAAGAATTTCATCAGAGAGGTCAGCATAATTCGCTTCAATTAACGGGATCATCTGAGCAAGAAAATCCTGCTCAATACCAAGATTCAGAGCCTTAAGAATAGCACGACGAATTAGGCGACGCATAGCGTAACCTTGTTTACGATTGCTTGGGGTAAGCCCCTGAGCAGCCAGGAGATAAGCGCCGCGTAAATGGTCGGCGATAATACGCATATCAGACGTATTTTCTCTGTAGGTTTTGCCAGAAATTTCTTCAAGTTTTTTGATTAGGGGACGTAAGAGCGAGGTTTCAAAAACATCGAAGGAATCAATGGCAGCCGCCGCGATACGTTCAAGTCCGCCGCCAAAGTCAATATTCTTGTGCTTAAGTTCAGAGAAGCTACCATCTTCATTACGCTTATATTGCATAAAGACCTGATTGCCGATTTCCATGAAGCGTGCACCGTCAGAGGCTGGATGGGATTTGCCATACTTTGCAACATCCTGTTTATCTTCACCAAAATCATAGAAGACTTCAGAATCTGGACCACACGGATCACCAATTGGGGTAGTTTCTACACCACCGCCACGGCTCCACCAGTTTTCATGGTCGTCATAGAAGAAAATATGTTCACCGTCAAAAATTCCACGCTCTGCTCCATTTTCTGCGCTACCGATTTCGGCAATTTTAGCATCGACACCTGCCTCTTTGAAAACTTGCTGCCAAATTTCAGCTGCTTCCGTGTCTTTTGGAATACCATATTTTTCACTACCAATAAAGCAAGTGACATAAATTTTGTGCGGATCAAGCCCAACTACTTCAGTCAAAAATTTGAAGAAGGCCGGAATTTGCTGCTGCTTGAAGTAATCGCCAAGCGACCAGTTACCAAGCATTTCAAAAACCGTGGTGTGTCTTGGGTCACCAACATCTTCGATATCCTGAAGACGCAAGCATGGTTGAGAATCAGAAAGTCGCTTACCAGCTGGATGTGGCTCGCCAAGAAGAAATGGTAAAAGTGGCTGCATACCAGAACCTGTAAACAGGGTAGTAGGGTCATTTTCCAGTACTAACCTAGCCGGAGCAATTACCTGGTGGCCGAGTTTTTGCTGATATTCAAGAAATTTTTGACGGATTTCACTTGCATTCATAGCAAATATTATACCACGCAAGAGGAGAACTTTCTGGAATTCAAGAGAGTAGAGAGCGGAGCAAGAAGCAGTGTCGCAATAATAATAACGAGAATATCAGAACTAACACCATACCAAAAAACTTGCGGAACATCTTTCAAACTAAAGGCCAGTGCGGCTTGAATATTAATTAACTGACCACGAATTAGATGAAAGAGAATAAGGATGAACGAAGCAACAAAATAGGCAAAGATGAGCGCACTGATGATCAAGATGAAGAAATAAATACCGTAAAATATTTTTAGCTGAGACTTTGTGGCACCGAGACTACGATAGAGTGCAATTTCTTCTTCATCTTGTGCAATTAACCTCGTATTCGTGGAGAGAATAACGATCATAGCGACAATAAATAATATGAGAGAAACGATTCTGATTATGATCTGGAAGAAATTGAAGATATACGTGATTTCTGGAGATAGACCTAGTATTACATTCGCATCGTAGCTTCTGTCGTCTGGTATAATCGTTCGAAACATAGCTTTGCCCTGTTCGAGATACCGATAGACATCTTTTTGATTGTTAAAGACCGCATAAACCATTTCGTATTCAACATTTTGCCCAGTCTGCCAGAAGTCTTGATTGCCATTGTCGACTGCAATTGGTTCAAAACCCTGCAGAGGAATATCATCAAGTAACTCATTTAAGAGTGTTGTATCTACATTTCGTTCTAGTGTGTAAAATGAATAGTTGGATAGATGATAACTACCTGGCAATAGCCCAACAACAAAAAACTTTGCGCCATTATCAGTTTCAAAAGTTTTCCCTAGCACTTTTTCTCGATAATCCTGATATTTGGAGAGATATTCGACGGCAGTGAGTTTATTTATTTTATTATCGTATTGACCCAATAGTAATTCACCAAAGAATGTGGTAGTAAGAATCGGAATGGCATCTTTTGGTGCATTCGACGGATCAACTTCGATTAGATTCTGAACAGAGGATTTTGGCAGAACTGGAATATTATTTCTAGTGACGGATCGAGTGTTTTTGAGAATCTTCCCACCAAATTTTTCAATATCTTGAACCATCTCGGTTTTAGCAACTTCTTCTAGCTTTTTTAGATCAGTATATGAATCGGGTCTAGTTGCGGAAATTATAACTTGGTCACCAACTTTTGCCTGCGAAAATTTAATGTAAGAGTTCCTAAGTCCAGTAAAAAAGAGATTTATTGTAAAAATGAGACAAAATAATATAGACATAGCAACGACGAGTTTATAGCTGCGACGAAACTGCCTAATAAATTTCCGAAAACTTAATTTTAAAACATCGGTAAAATACATTTATGCTCCTTTTATGCGCTGCGAAATTTTCTTGGTGAAGAATTGATCAATACACAGAAGAAACGATAGAAAAGACGAGGCAAAAAGAGAAATAAATAAGTATATGAAATCTTCATTGAATCCAAAAGTACTGACTTTGGGATTAGTACCACCAGGAAAATATGACAAAAGCCAGTCCGTGAAGTAGGATCCAATCCAAATTTTTGACAAACCTGCCATGATGCCTCCGACAATAAGCATCATGATGATGACATAAAAGCAGATTTCTTGTATGTAACTAAAATAGATAAAAAAGATCTGTTTTTTAGTGGCACCGAGTGAACGATACATGAAAATTATTTTGTCATCGCTAGAAATTATGTGTGAAATGACAAAGATAAAAATCAGCATCGAAGCGATGATTAGAATAATAATAACTGGGATGACCTTTTCATTTTTCATATCCTCCAGTGTTTGTTTGGCACTAATTTTCCGATTGAATAACTCTGTTACATGATACTCATCCTTGACATAGCCAAATTCTCTAGCATCCTTGAGATTATAATATTGTTCGGCTTGCGTGAAGTTTGTAAATTTTAGAATAATTGCAGAATCATTTTCAATAATCCCATATCTATCTAACTCGGACTGAGATAATTCAATCTTTTCGCCATGATATTTTTTGGCTCGTCTTTCTATCAAATCATCATCTTCCCCTTCATATTCTGAGAGTAGATAAACCTCACCATCATTGATTTCATTGGAATAGTTCTTAAGTGTTTGCGCAAGACCATTCGTAATAAAAATCAGTGCGGCAATCACAGAATAGAGAATGCCGATCGAAACAATTGTAGTAAGACTTTTAGTCAGATTGGGGACAAATAGTCGATGAGAGATTCTAGTGAGCTCACTGAACATAGATGGTTCCATTTTCAACAGTGACAAGCTGAGTAGCAAACCTAGCCACAAGTTGACTATGGCTTGAAACTATCACGGTGATCCCATGCTGCAGCCTAATGTTATTTAGTAGCTGTAAAATAATATTGGCATTTTTTTCGTCAAGATTGCTAGTTGGCTCGTCTGCCAAAATTATTTTTGGATTTAATAGCAATGCGCGTGCAATGCAAGCTCGTTCGGCCTGTCCGCCAGAAACTTGACTCGGTAGACTACTCAATACTTCTGAAATACCTAGATTTCTAGCTAATTCTCTAACACACTGATCGCGTTCCGCTCTGGGCATTTTAGCAAAAACACCCGGTAAACTTATATTTTCAAAAAGAGTAAGTTGTGGCTGCAAATATGAACCCTGAAAAATCAGGCCAACTTTATGACGATAAAAATCCGTTCGCTGTCGTGCATTAAAATTTTTAAGATTTTGCTGTTCAATAATCACTTCGCCAGAAGTTTGAGGCTCTAAGCCGCCCATAATATTTAGTAATGTGGTTTTACCAGAACCACTTTCACCCATCAATACCGTAAATGAACTGCTTGGGATAGTGAGATTGACATCACTAAAAATAACCTTATCTTTATATTTTTTAGTAATGTTTTTTAACTGTATGATTTCCATTTGATCTATAATCCTTATGTTATATGAATTATTTTAATTGTCAATCAAAAACCAAGTGGCTTCAGTAAAAATATAGACATAACCATAATTGTATGGTATGTTGGGATTAGGTTATAGCGACTGGCGAGTCTTCACAATTATAAATATCCATAAGTCAAAGGAGAAAAATGAGAAAATTAATAACCCTATTTATAATTGGAGTACTCGGAATAATTGCGATTTTAATGTTGAAAAAAGCCATCACTGGTGATGGATCAATTAGCCTTATTTGCAAAAATGGAGAGGGTACAATTACCTTAAAATTTGACCCGACTAGTGACACGGCAATTTCTGCTAAGCGTCAGGATGGTTCGGATTATGTAGTTGAAGGGATTGATGAAAAAATCGAAAAGGTGGGAGTAATGCGTTTTATTGAAGATTTTACCCACGATTTTGAAATCCACAAGGGTGGAACCTGCTTCAAAAGGTAGGTTTTAACTTTAACTTTAACTTTAACTATTACTTTTACTTTTACTTTTACTTTTGCAGTTTTACTTTTTCGTTTTTTTACATTAGCGACTTTTTCTGACGGAATTATTCAATAATACCACCACCCACACAGGCATCGCCAACATAAAATACGGCAGATTGACCGGCGGCGGGGCGCTTAAATTCAGTATCGAAGACGAGAGTGGCAGTTTTAGTTGTATAGTCAATTTTTAGTAAGGCAGTTTGCAAACTAGCGCGATGACGAATACGCACATCAACGCGGCTTGGTAAATTAACTATCTTACCCGACTGATCAAAAAGTGGGCGTAAAAATACATCTTTAAGTTTTAGTTCTTTAGTCCAGAGGTCCGGATTATTGATATTGCGCGAAACATAGACGATATTCTTATCCATATCTTTATCGACAATATAATATGGCAAACCGCCGCTAAGACTTAAGCCATGCCTCTGACCAATCGTATAGAAGATCGCCCCCTCGTGAGTGCCAACCACCTCCTGCGTTTCACGGTCTACGATTTCGCCAGGATTAACTTCAAAATATTCTTTGAGAAAGTCGCGAATCCCCACCTCACCGACAAAACAAACCCCCATCGATTCTTTTTTGTAAGCATTGTCTAGGCCGGCCGCGGCAGCCATTTTCTTGACATCTGGTTTAAGAAAATTCCCTAATGGAAAGATAGTATGTTGCACCGCGTCCTCAGAGATACGATAGAGAAAGTAGGTCTGATCTTTATTTTCATCAACAGCTTTCAGGAGGTTTTTTGAATCGGTGCGTGCATAATGTCCAGTTGCAATAAGGTCGGCCCCCTGTTCCTTGGCAACCTCATAGAACAATTTGAACTTGATCTCCTGGTTACACATAATGTCAGGATTTGGAGTGTTACCTTTTTTAAATTCAGAAAGCATATAGTCTACAACTTTTTGGTGGTATTCTTCCTCAAAATCGAAGATACGAAAATCGAGATCAAGCTTAGTAGCCACCCGCTTAGCATCAGCTAAATCCTCCGCCCATGGACATTTCATGCCGGGAAGGTTGCGTGACCAGTTTTTCATGTAGACGCCAATCACATTGAAGCCAGCATTTTTGAGAAGAAGGGCCGAGACAGAGGAATCGACACCGCCAGACATACCGACAAAAACCGTCTTTTTGGCGTTTTCCAGTTTTTCGGCTTCGGTATATTCCATCATACTTTCCTTTCTTAATTTTTATATAATTTTAGGTTTTCAAAATTTCACTTTTAATCTATTAGCTTCAGGCGTCTTGCTTCCAAGTTTACTACTTCAGCAAGATTATCGGCGGCCGTTTTAATGTCTTCTATAGTAGTATCTTTACCGAGCGTAATACGGAGTGAGCCGGCGATTTCGGAATCGGACAAACCAATCGCTGAGAGTACATGAGATTTTTGTCCCTTCGAGGCTGCACAGGCGGCACCGGTGGAAACATAAATGCCACGGTCTTCTAATTTAAAAATTAAACGCTCAGCATCAAGCCCATCAAAGCAGACCGGAGTGAAGTTTGCCAGTTGGTGTTTCGGATTTCCCAGCCAGAGTGGGATAATTTTGGATTTTTGTTCAATAATTTCACGAAAAGTTTTAGTTAAGACCTGATACTGTTTACGACTACTTACGAGATGCTTTTTTGCGAGCTCGCTGGCGACGGAGAAGCCGACGAGACTTGGCACATTCTCAGTACCGGAACGGAGCCCCATTTCTTGTCCACCACCAAAAGTAATGGGAGAGAGTTTAATCCCGCGCGCAACGTAAAGTGCCCCGATTCCCTTTGGTCCATAAACCTTTGCGGCATTAATCGTTAACAGATCAACGCCGAGTCTAGCAACAGAAAGATCAATTAAGTTCATTGCCTGTGAGGCGTCAGAGTGAAGATAGATCGGGGTGAGATTTTTAGTTTTTAGACGCTGGTCGCGAACCTCTTGCAAAATGCGGCTAATGTCCGAGAGTGGCTGAATGGTGCCCAGTTCATTATTAGCTAGCGCAACAGAAACCAAAACCGTGTTATCTTTGATTTTTGATTTAAGATCTCCTAGATCAATCAAACCAGAGTGATCAACTTTTATTTTCTCATAGTCACTTGAGAGATTTTTGGCAGATTCACGCACGGCCGCATGCTCGGTCTCAAGAATTAGACAATGGGCGTTTTGATAATTTCGCAAAACCGTGAAGGCAAGATTAATTGATTCTGTGGCGCCGGCAGTAATGACTAAATCTGGAGATTTGGCACCGATGGAATTAGCTAGGACGGCTTTTCTCGCTTCATATTCTTCCCTAATATGTTTGGCTGGAAGATAGGAGGCGGAAGGATTATAGAACTTTTCCGTAAAATAAGGTTGCATAGCGGAAAGCACCCGCGCATCGACTGGCGTGGCGGCAGCATAATCAAGATAGATTTGCTTCATCTGATTGGTGGTATTATTTAAATTTGGTTCCATAATGTTTTCCATTTTCCAATTTTCCTCTTCCTAACTATTTAGATACCAAACAAGGTCTCCGTGTTGGCTGAGGTGATTTTGGCAACTTCAGCTTGAGGAAGATTTATTTTTTCCGCTAGCCAGTTTGCAATGTCTTTAATATGACTAGGATCATTAGTTTCGCCACGGAATGGAACCGGTGCTAAAAATGGGGCGTCAGTTTCGAGTAGGATACGGTCTAGCGGAGGCATCGGAAGGGTGGAATAAGTTGCGATGCCATTCACACCAATATAGAAACCGCGATCGAGAGATTTTTTTAAATTCTTTTTATTATCGGTAAATGAGTGAACTACGCCACGAATTTCCTGGTTACTGAAGTTATCTAAAATAGCAAAAAAGTCATCAAAGGCCTCGCGCACATGGAAAATTAGCGGAAGATGAGAGCGGTTTGCAAGATCGAGCATTTCTTCGAGTAATTTAATTTGAGCGTCGCGCGCATCCCGTCCGTAATGATAGTCTAAACCGACTTCACCAATAGCAATCGGTGGTTTTTCTAGCTTTGAAAAATCTACGACTGGCCTTGCTTTTTCACATTCGGATGGATGGATGCCATAGGACCAGAAAAGCTGGTAGCTTGGATTTTGCAATACAAACTCTGCGGCGTTTAAGGAATCCTGGTGGTCAGTGCCGATACAGACAATTTTCTGCACCTGATTTTTCGCGGCCTTTTGCAGAAGCTCAGATTGTTTTTCAGGCGCAAAAAAGTCTTGGTCATGCAGGTGACAGTGTGAGTCGATAAGATATGTTTGTTCCACCGCGGTTATTTCCTAGTTAGATTTAGCTTCGCGTTTTCGCTTAATTGGGTCAAGTTGACGTTTTCTTAATCGTAGACTCTTTGGAGTAACTTCAAGTAACTCATCGTCAAGAAGGAAGTCAAGACATTGCTCGAGACTAAGATTGGTGTATGGAGTGAGCTGGATGGCACCATCGGAAGCGTGAGTGCGCATATTGGTGAGCTGTTTTTCACGACAAACATTGAGATCAATATCATCTTTCTTGTTAGAAAGGCCAACAATCATTCCCTGGTAGACTGGGACCTGTGGAGGGATAAAGAGGATGCCGCGAGCCTGTGCCATATCTAGTGCATAGGCAGTAGAAGTGCCAGACTCAAAAGAAATCAACACACCATTACGTTCTGGTTTATATTTACTTTCAATCTCACGATAGCCTTTTGGAATAGAAGACATCAAGACTGTTCCCTTTGTGGCGGTCATCAACTGGTTACGAAGACCAATCAGTGCAGCGGTGGAGATTTCATAAGTGAAGCGAGTGGCACCAGTAGAAGTAAGCTCCTGACTGATTAGTTCTGCTTTGCGAATTCCTAATTCCTGAGAAACAGCGCCCACGTATTCTGGAGAGACTTCGATCGTAAGATCTTCAAATGGTTCACATTTTTTACCATCAATTTCCTTATAGACAACTTCTGGACGACCAGCTTCAAGCTCGTAACCTTCACGACGCATAGTTTCAATCAAAACTGAAAGGTGTAACTCGCCGCGGCCGGAGACCTTATAACCAAGACCATCCTGAGCAATTTTAAGCGCGATATTGGTCTCAAGTTCTTTGTGAAGACGGTCGGAAATTTGCCTGGAGGTGGTGAACTCCCCCTCTTTACCCTTGAGAGGACTGGTATTTGGGCCAATATAAATGCTGAGAGTTGGTGGTTCGAGTTCGATGGTTGGGAGAGCCTCTGGTGTGTCACCGGTAACAATAGTGTCGCCGATGTTGGCGTCAGCAATACCAGTGACGGCAACAATATCACCAGCAAAAGCTTCCTGAACTTCTTCCTTGCCGAGGCCACGATAGACATAGAGACGGTCAATTTTAGCATTTTCAGAAGTGACTTTTGGCTCACCATTTTCAAAGGTAGTCTTCATTACCTTCACGGACTGGCCGTGCTTGATTTTGCCACGATGAATCTTACCGATGGCATATTTACCAAGATAATTATCCGCAGCGAGAGAGGCGACAAGAAGTTGCAGACCCTTGCTCTCGTCGGCATCGATTTTTGGAGATGGCATATCATTAATAATGGACTCAAAGATGACATGGAGATTATCATCAAGATCAGTAGTTTTTCCAGCTTTACCATCACGCGCAACGGCGTAATAAATTGGATAGTTAAGTTGAGACTCGTCTGTTGCAAGTTCCAAGAAGAGATCGGAAATCTCGTCCTTAACTTCCTCGATGCGAGCAGCTGGTTTATCAATTTTATTAATAATCACAACTGGCTTTAATTTGAGATCGAGCGCCTTTTTTAGAACGAATTTAGTCTGTGGCATTGGACCTTCCTGAGCATCAACTATAAGAAGCACGCCGTCGGCCATATTAAGGGTACGCTCGACTTCACCAGAAAAGTCGGCGTGGCCTGGGGTATCGATAATGTTGATTTTATAGCCATTATAGTGCACGGAAGTCTGCTTGGCGGTAATAGTAATACCGCGCTCGTGTTCCTGATCGCCAGAGTCCATAATGAGGGTCTGATTCATTTCCGCCTGGTTGTCACGGAAGGTGTTTGATTGTTTTAGTAAAGCATCAACCAGTGTTGTTTTACCGTGGTCAACGTGCGCAATAATCGCAACGTTGCGAATTTGTTCCTTATTCTCCATAGATTCGCCCTTTTATTACCACAAAATATCAACTTAAATTTCAGTTTGTGATAAGAATATTAATATTAAATTTGATTTATCATAGCATATTTTAATGATTTTCGATAGGATAAGCGGAATTTAGCACAAAAAAACAGCCTCGCGGCTGTGTTTTTTTTCAAAATTCTGGTGAGTCGGGAGGGGCTCGAACCCTCGACACCGGGCTTAAAAGGCCCGTGCT
>ERZ773083.1884-NODE-1884-length-13631-cov-20.210003_pt1 | contig 13631 bp, 14 predicted proteins | sample MGYA00511465_ERZ773083 | MGnify/ENA primary metagenome ERZ773083 (study PRJEB29015, sample SAMEA2738001) | human oral metagenome | biome: human oral; feature: human-associated habitat; material: dental | place: China | collected 2060 ... | reverse complement strand
TATGCAGCTCCTTTCAATTAAGATGGATATGGATTGTATTGTAGCACAGACGCAGCAAAATGTCATTTTTCTACCACGATATCCGTCAGACCGAAGTACTTCATCGCGCCCTCCTTCGTCACGTTGTTGTCCCAGTCCTCGTAGTAGACGTGGCGCAGGGCGCGGTTTGTGCGCGTGAGTGCCGGGAAATGCACGACGGTCTCACCGTGCGCACGGGCTGTCTCGATCTGCGCGATGCGTGCGGCATCCGCCACAGCCATTTCGTGCGTGATGAGGAGTGCCGCCGTGCCCGTGTAGGCAAAGAGGAGGCACGCCGCCGCACAGAGTGTGCGGTGCGCCGTCGTGCCGAGCGCTGCCGCAATGGTCGGATCACCGAGCAGGGCGAGCGCTGCAGCGACGAATATCGCGGCAGAACTGAAGGTCGCGCGTCCCGGAAAGGTCGGCGCGGCAAGCATGACGAGGTTGTTGCAGATGCCAAGCGCCATGAGGAACGCTGCATAGCGTGCGGCGGAATAGCGGCGCAGAACTGCGCGGAGAGGGGCACGCTGCGCCGCCGTGCGGACAGCGGCAGCGGTCAGTCCGAGCTGCTGTTTGACGCGCGCGTAGAAGAGGAGGATGGCGAAAGTGTAGATCGCCATTTCCTCGAAGCCGTTCATGAGGTTGGTGAAGAGATGGATGGTCTTGGGCTTGATCTGCCCGAGCGGTGTCAGCACACCGCTGATTACGGCATCGCGGATTGTGCCTGCAACCCAACCGCCCGTGCAATAGGAGAGGACGAGCAGGAGCAGGACGGCGGCGAGCATGATCGTTCCCACCCCCATATGCGCGGCGGGAGGCGCATCCATGCCCGCCTGTGTACGCCGACAGAGGCGCCACGCGGTCAGGATGAGGAGCAGGACGGGCAGGAGGTAGAGCAGCATTTCGCCCTGCCCCGCGAACTGATTGCCGATGTGGAGGAGGATGCCCTTGCCCGCCCCCTGTTCGTTGTAGCGTACGTAGTTGCCGGGCGCGGCGACGAGTCCGATGAGTCCTGTGAGTGCGCCGAGCGCGCCCGCGATCATCCACGGCGGGAGAAAGGACTGCCGCCGCCACGCGCAGAGCGATGCACCGAATGCGACGATGACGACAGTCACAGCAAGATTTTCGATCGACCAGCCTGCGGGTACGCCGAGCAGGAACATCGGGAGGACTGCCCCCGTGCGCCGTGCACGCCGCCCCTCGCCGAACGCCCGAAGTTCAAGATTGTACGGCAGGAGGAAGAGAAAGGCGGGCACCGCAGACCAGAGATAGACCGTCGAGCCGCTCTTCCAGACCGCGACCTCGCCGAAATGCGGCAGACAAAGCCAGAGGAGAAGTGCCGCCGCCGCGAGAAGTCTCGGCGCATGCCAAAATGCGATACTGCGGCGTGCGTGCATGGTCACCAATGCCACAAGCGTGAGGAACATCAGCGCGTTTGCGGTGTCAAACGCCGTTTTCCCGAGCCGGAGAAAGAGCTGCAGACAGAAGACTGTGACCGTGCGTCCGCCGTGGAACAGGTAGTGCTGCACCCCCGAGACGGCGACGTCGGAAAGGGAGGCGAGATGCTCACCCGTTTTCCAGATCATCGCGTAATTGTAGTCATCACGATGGATGGGCATGAAATGATTCAGAGCAAACATGAACGCAAAGATTGCGCCTGCGACCAGTCCCGTGCGCAGCATATCCCGTCGCACTACTTCACCTCCCGATGCGCATAGTCAAATTTTTCCCCGTCCTGTTCGTCGATCAGGTAACACGGGCGATGCTTGCTCTCCGTGAAGACACGCCCGAGGTACTCACCGATGATGCCGAGTGAGAGAAGCTGCACGCCGCCGAGGAAGAGCAGCACCGTCATCAGCGTCGGATAGCCCGCAACGGGATTCCCGTAGACGAGCGCATCCACGAGGACGACGAACATATAGAGGATGGCGAGCACCGAGACCATGAGCCCGAGCACCGTCGTGAGGCGCAGCGGCGCGGTCGTAAACGAGGTGATGCCCTCGATCGCCAGGGACAGCAGCGCGGGATAGCTCCACGTCGTTTTGCCCGCCGCACGCGGCTGCACCTGAAAGGGGATTTCCTTCTTCTTGAAGCCGACCCATGTGAAGAGTCCCTTCGTAAAGCGCTGGTTCTCGCGCAGGAGGCAGAGAGCCGCGACACAGCGATGATCGAGCAGCCGGAAATCGCCGACATCGCGCTGGAGGGTGAAGCGGCTGACCGACTGCATGGAGCGGTAGAAGAAATTTGCCATCGTGCGCTTGAACCATGTCTCGTCGGTGCGATCCGTGCGCTTGCCGCAGACATCGTCATAGCCCGCGCGCCAGTACGCGACCATCTCCGGGATCATGGAGGGCGGGTGCTGCAGATCCGCGTCCATCAGAATGACCGCGTCCCCGTCTGCGTAGTCGAGCCCTGCCATCATCGCGGGCTCCTTGCCGAAATTGCGCGTGAAGCTGATGTAGCGGACATTCGCGTGTGCTTCGGCAAGAGTGCGGATTTCACCGAGGGTACCGTCGCGGCTGCCGTCGTCGATGAAGAGATAGGTGAACGCCGCATCCGCAATGCCCGCCGTTGCCGCCGTCACCTCGTCATAGAAATGCCGCACCACCTCCGCCTCATTGTAGCAGGGGACGATGATCGTGATCTTGTCCATGCTCCTCCCTCAATCCGCGAGCGCGCGAAAACTCTCGATCGCAGCGCCCGATGCGGCGAGTGCATCCTGCACGGCGGGGGCGCAGACGGCGGCAAGCTCCGCCTCGAAATCGTGCTCCCAGAAAGAAGCGCGGATGAGTACGGCATTGTCCGTACCCGGGTGGAGCATGACCTCTGTTGTGCCGTCCCTGAGATTCGCTGCAATCCGCGTGAGTGTCGCCGTATCAACCGCCTCGCCCGCGACGATGCCGGCAAAGTGATCGGGCACGCGGATGCCGCGCCGCTTCGCCTTTGCCGCCGCGCGGCGTGCGAGCACGGCGAGCCCCGTGCGCCCGATGAGCTGTCCCACGCCGCCGAAATCTCCCACGAAGAGCGGCGCGCGTGGGGCACGCATGGCGGGGAGCCGTGCTTCCTTGCAGAGATCGAGTACGATATCAATGATGCCTGGCAGAACGTGCATATGCTGATGGCTGTCCGCGTGCGTCGGGTGAATCCCCGCCGCCTCCATACGCCGCAGCTGCGCCGCAAGCTCCGCACGCACTTCCTCGGGATTTACCTTGCCGCGCAGGAGGCGCACGGCGAATGCCGTGTGATCGTCCGCGAAGACGCCCTCCTGCGTCACGAGTGACGGAATCTCGGCGGGTGGCAGCACGGGATTCCCGTTGACGAGCGTCAGGTGGATGCCGACGCCGAGCGCGGGGGTGTGTCGCGCAAGCGCAACCGCATCATCGAACGCCGCGCCGCCCGGCATGAGCGTTGCCGAGCGCAGGACGCCGTCCGCAGCGCCCTTTTCAACAGCGCGGTTGATCAGTTCATGTCGTCCGAAATCGTCCGCGTTCAGAATGATTTGCTTCACGTTGTTTTCCTCTGTGTTTTCAGGATCGTATGTTATCGTTCCTATCATAACGCATTCCCGTAATATTTTCGACAAAAAAGATGAAATTACCTTTTCTACCCCGGTCTTTTGTAGTAGAATACGATAGAAAATCTATGATTCTTAAAAGGAGTATCACATGGTCGTTGAAATCATCAGCGTGGGCACAGAGCTGCTCATGGGCAGCATCGTCAACACGAACGCGCAGCACATCGCGCGTAAACTCGCACATATGGGATTGGACGCGTACTATCAGACCGTCGTCGGCGACAACCCCGAGCGTCTGCGTGCCGCGCTCGACATCGCGTACACGCGCGCGGACTGCGTCATCACGACGGGCGGACTGGGACCCACGAAGGACGACCTGACGAAGGAAATGCTCATCTCCTATTTCGGCTGTGTGCCCGTGGAGGATGCGGAGGCGCTCGGACGCCTTGAGGCGCGTGCGGCAAAGCGCGGTGTTGCGCTCACCGAGAGTATGCGCAAGCAGGCAACCGTCCCCTCGGGCGCGACGGTACTCCAAAATGATCACGGCACGGCACCCGGCGTCATCATCGAGAAGGACGGCCGCGCCTGCATCATGCTCCCCGGACCGCCGAAGGAGATGGTGCCCATGTTCGATACGGCGTGCAAGGTCTTTTTGCGCGGCAAGAGTGACAAGGTATTCGTCTCCATGAATATCAAGCTCTACCCGATGGCGGAAAAGGGGCTTGTGGTCGGGGAGTCGCCCGTTGCCGACCGCCTCGGGAGCCTCGTTGACGGGGAGAACCCCTCCGTTGCAACCTATGCGAAGGAGGACGGCTGCCTCGTGCGCGTCACGGCGGCAGCACCGACATCGGAGGAGGCGCACGCATTGCTTGCACCGACCCTCGCCGCCGTACGGGAAGCCATCGGCGAAGAGTACATCAGACATATGGAAGAGGACTAAATGCGGTTTGGGATATTCGGGTGGAGTGTGGGGATGCTCTTTGTCGCCTGCACGCTGCTCACGGCTGTGAACGCGGAGGCGGCTGAAAAAAATCCACCGCGTCACACGGCGCAGGCGAGAGGGGGGGCGGAGCACGCCATGCAGGAAATCACGACCGCGATAGAGCGCCAGCATCCGCAGGCAGCGGCCCCCCAGGAGACGCAGGAAGCGCAGGAAGCGCAGGCGCAGGAGCCGCACATATCCTCCGTACTTCTGCGCTGGCAGCCCTATCCGGCGGCGGTGCGCTATGCCGTGCAGCTCACCGAGAAACTGCCGGACGGCACGATACGGGTGCGTGAGACGAAGGACCACATCTATACGACAGGGCTGCATTTGCCGCTCGCAGGGCACGGTTCCGTTGACACGTTCTACTGGAGTATGCGGCCGCTCGGTTACGACGGCACACCGCTTGCCGCATGGTCGGCACCGCGTCCCGTACGCGGGGAAACGGCGGATCCGCCCGCGCCCGTGCTGACGACGGAGTATGGGGAGATGGCATATGCGCCGCTCTACCCCGTCTATGCGTGGATTCCGCTTGCAGGACAGAAATATCATGAGGTCGAGATCTACCGCCGCGAGGGCGCATACGACCGCTATATCAATACGCTGCGCGCGGGTGAGTACGATGTCTATGACGATATGCCGTTTACCGTACCGGGGCATTATTTCTTCCGCGTGCGCGGAATCACGTCGGCGGGGACGCCCATCTCAAACTGGTCGAACTATGGCTCATTCACCGTTGCGGATCGCACGCCGATCGCCGCACTCGGGGACAGCATTACCCACGGCGGCGGCGCGATCACCGTGCCGCCCTCGTACCGGATTTACGACTGGGAAACCTACTGCACCGTTCCCGTAAAAAATCTTGGGCACAGCGGCGACACGACGGCAGAACTGCTTGCACGCTTTGAGCGCGATGTGCTGCCCTTTTCCCCGCGCGTCCTCCTCATCATGGGCGGCGTCAACGATTACCGCTCCGGCATCTACGGCGCGGAGAGCGTGCGCAACCTTGCCGCCCTGCGTGACAAGTGCAAAGCGTACGGAATCACCCCGGTCTTCCTGACAGCGACGCCGATTCACCCCGCGCTGATGACCTCCCGTATGACGATTGCGCCCCCGCCGTCCGACTGGTGGGCGCATCGCGACTACATCAACCACTGGATCATGCAGCAGGAGTACAGTATTGATGTCTCCGGCGTCCTCTCGGATGGGGACGGCATGCTCGAACCGGCGTATACAACCGACGGACTGCACCCCGACCTCATGGGCAAGAAATACATCGGCGAGCGCGTGGACGAATATTTGCGCGCGCATTTCGCCTATGCCTCGGGCGAGGCTGTCAAACGCGTGCAGATGCTGAAGCAAATGGATAAATAAATGGAGGAGGGCTTTCTATGACAGGTAAACTGCGCCTCGGCGTGATCGTGCTCGTGTTTGCAGTGCTGATCGGCGGCGCGTACACGGGCTATTGCCGGTACCGCGACCGCACGCCGGAGGCGGCGCTTACGCAGATCGCACATGCCGTCGTTACGGAGGATCGGAAGCTTTTTGATGAATACGTCGATGCGGACGCCGTGCTCGACTCCATGCACGCGGATGCGGGCGCGCTCCTCGCGGACAACATTGCAGCACTCCATGAGCGTCATCCCTCCGACTGGTTCTTCCGCCACGACAGTGCGTTTATGCGCGCCTATATGGCAGAGCATCGTGCTGCGTACATCGGCACGGCGCGCATGGTGCTGGACTACTACTTCGATACGGAGCGCGTGCCCGTGACGAAGGAGGAGGGAAACGCGCGCTGGGGTTCGGATGAGATGCGCGCCTTTGCCGCACACTATACGGCGCAGATGGAACCCGCCGTGATCGAGGGCGACCGCGCCGCCGTCGTCTGCATCGTACGCGGTGATGACAGTGACTATGGGCGGCTTATGCCCGAGGCGTCTGTCACAATGGAACTCGCGCGGCAGACAGACGGGCGGTGGAAACTCGTGCGCATCTCCACCGATACCGTACGCACGAACGGGTTTTATGCGTTTGTCGATGCAGCAGAGCGATATTGGGAACTCCAAGGCTGGGATTAAAAAGCAGAAGGAGAGCAGAAGATGAAGTACGAGCTGACGAAAGAGTATCTGACCGGCATTGAGATGATTGATACGGAGCATGCGAAGCTCTTTGACCTTGCGAACGAATGCTATGAGCTCGTAATGGATGACGCGGCGATTGACCGCTTTGACAAGATTGTGGCGCTTCTCGAGGAACTGCGCGCATACGCGGCGACGCATTTCGCGCACGAGGAGGAGTACATGGAGCGCATTCAGTACGAGCGGCGATTCAGTGAGCGCTATCAGCACCTGCGCTTCATCCGGAAACTGAGCGGGATCGACCTTGACGACATCGATGAGAACCAGCAGGAGTATCTGCTCGGCATCCTTGACTTCCTCACGCGCTGGCTCTACGGACACATCAAGGGCATGGACTGCCGCATTCCAAAGGAAGAGGATGTCGCAAAGTAGCGCGATATGCGCCGGCACCGCGCAAAACGCATACAAAAACACCCCGCAATGAGCAGTTGCGGGGTGTTTTTGCTGTGTATTATATTTTAGGAGAGCTCTGGAAACCATATCCTTTCCGCAGGTCATGGTCTCAAACGAAAGCCTGGAGATAATATAGCATATAAGAGAATGAAATTCAATAGCATGAAGAAAAAAGATGGCATATAAATTTTATATTGCAAAGATAAAACAAGGCTATTTTTCGATAAAAAATGAAAAATTGGGAAAAAAGAACTATGTTCAGAAGTGACATTTTTTTTTATAATAAATACGGGACAAAGGAAATGTCTCATAAGAGGTTGTGTGCAGGCGTGCACAATCAAAAATTCTCATAAGGAAATGAGGTGGCTGTAATGGCAGTCATATCACTCGCATCGGTGCTGGACAGTCCGGGAAGACAAATCCCGGTGAGTGCAATGATACGTGCGGCGGCGGCATATCCCGCGAAGGATGATGAACTCATCGAGGGAATGCGTGCACAGCGGTTTTCGTATCGTGAGCAGATCCGACAGTTGCACCGTATGGACAGTGAGGCGTACGCGCTCGATATCGAGTCGCTTGCACGTTCGCTGCGCTCGTTGGAGGAGGACATCCACAGCGAAGTGACGCGTGAGCTTTTCGGTGATCCGTACGTGGTCGATCTGCAGGGCTTGCGTCCTGCAACCGGCGCAGAAGCGGCGTCGGCGTAGTCCTTCTCTTCAGGAGGGGATCCTCTGAACAACTGCATATGTTGTCATGCGAAAAACGCACGGGACTGATCGGTGAAATACCGTCGGTTTTCGTGCGTTTTCTCTAAAGAAGCTACATGGGCGTGACAATGAGTGGCGCATTGAACGACCCCCAAGAGCCCCATATAGGCTGTCGCATTGTGACGATATCGCTTGACACAGGATGAATTGAATAGTATATTTAGGACAATAGTATTATGGGGTGTCTATGGTATTAGGTAAAGAATGACATGGAGGGAAGCATTATGCTAAAGGAATGGAAAAGCAAACGACAGCTGTCGCTTTTTGTAGCGCTCGCTTTGTCCGCAGGGGGAGGGGGACTCCTGTCAGATTTTCAATCCGCATACGCTGCCGATGTAACCGGCGGGAATGTGGTCGTTGATGCAGGGCATCCGGCGCCGACACCGGTTGCTGCCGGTAACGCGCATGATATTCCCGGGGCGACGGATAATCGCAATGTGACGGGGAATAAGCTGACAATTAGCGGGGAAACCATGGGTATTCCATTATATGGTGGTTACACACAGGGGGCCGGCGATGCGACGCACAACGAAGTTGTATTCAAGAATGGAGCACTCGCTAACGGTAATGTGTATGATGGTTGGTCGGCGAACGGAAATGCAACGCACAATACGATTACATTAAGTGGAACGGCAGCGACATGGTGGAATGCCATATATCATTATGGTGGTGCTAGCGGAAATCCCAGTGCCGATGTAACCACCGGCAACCTGCTGAAAGTTACAACGAAGGACAATCATGTATACGGCATAACCAACTTTGAAAAGATGCAGTTTGATCTGAGCTCCGGGATTGCTTCGGGAGATACGATGCTGCAGACAGCTGTCGGGCAGACCTTTGATTGGGGGAATATCAGCGTCACGGGTGCCGCAGACTGGGCTGCCGCAAATGGCAGTGGTTCTAAGCGTATCACATTGTATACAAATGGCACCTTGACCCTAAATAACTATAATGTTACGGGAACTGTTTCCGGGAACTATGAGAATCGGCTGCCAAAACGCAGCACACCATGACGGATGATGAACTGGAAGCCGAAGTCGAAGCCTATCACGCCGCCCTCATCGCCGAAAAAGAGGCTGCATTAGCATCCTCCTCTACCGCCGCCGCAAAAATGGCATAAAAAAAGATCGCCCATAGGCGGCGGAAATACAGTACGCGACGAAAGGAGGTCTGCCCTTGAATATCGAATTTTTATCAAATGGAGGACGGGACAGAACCCGTCAAAGACTTCATCCATACCCTTGACGCAGCTATGTATGCGAAAGCCATGTACACGATTGAACTTCTTAAAGCACGCGGACATTTGCTTCGTCCTCCATACTCCAAAGAACTGGATGACGGTATCATGGAGCTGCGAATCAGCGCAGGAAACAATATTTCCCGGATTCTCTACTTCTTCGTAATAGGGAATACCGCTATACTGACGAACGGCTTCATCAAGAAAACGTGGAAAACACCGCCCGCAGAAATCGAACGGGCGAAACAGTACAGAAAAGACTACATGGGGAGGAATCCGAAATGACTACATGGGAAGAGTTCAAACGCGAATCCCTTAAAGATCCTGACATCAAACGCGAATATGATGCCCTCGAGGGATGGTATCAGGAGGAACTTGCACGGCAGGAGGCACTTGACCGCGCCGAGGAAGAGGAACGCCGCCGCGCATCCACGCCGCCGACTGCGCCCCACACTGCATTCGCCTAATTACGATTGATTTTTCTTGACAGATTCCCTGTGTTTGTGTATTGTCATGATATAGACGCCCCTTGCGGGTAGCCGCATAAGCGGTAGAAATGACACACGCCCTTCGCGGGTAATGGGAATCCAGTCAAGCGCTTGACTGGATTCTTTCTTTTTGCCGGAGTCCTTCCCATACGGGATTTTTAGGAGGATTGTATATGCTGAAAAAAATTGCGCTCGCAACTGTCGCGGCTATGGCTCTGTCCATCGCCACGCCCACGCTTGCATCGGACTACCTCGCAAACACAAAGTCGGGTAAGTTCCACTATGCGGATTGCCGCACGATCAAACACCCCGATGCACCGCACTTTGTTCACTACAGTTCACGCGATGAGGTTATTGCGGACGGTTATGAACCTTGTGGTGTTTGTAAGCCATGACCGAACCGCCGCACATCCAACACGGTTAAACTGGTCGATTTCGACGAGGTTGGAAATGCAATTTGCCAACGCCGGCAAAATGCAAAACAAAAGCCGCCCGTGCTGACAACACGAACGGCTCTAGGCTCGGCGGGCGATACTGACAATGCCGCCCGCCCGTCGAAACACCATGAAGATGCTCCGAATGTGCAAATTCATTATAGCACCTTCATGGCGTATTTTCCATACGCAATTTTGGAGGTGTATTTTTATGCCGAAACGTGTGGCTCTCTATATCCACGTCTCATCTGAGGAACAGGCGCGGCACGGTCTCTCCCTCGGCGAGCAGAGGAAAAACCTCATGGCATACGCGCAGGAACATGGCTATATCGTCATCGGCGTGTACGCTGACGAGGGGGTGAGCGCCCGCAAGGCGATGTCCCGCCGGAAGGAGCTGCAACGGATGCTCGCCGATGTGGACGAAGGGCGCATCGACATCATCATTATCAAGTGCCTTGATCGATGGTTTCGCAACGTCGCGGATTTTTACAAGGTCAAGGAGCGACTGGATGCACGCGGCGTCGATTGGGTGTGCGCGACGGAGGATTTCAACACGACCACGCCGAACGGGCTTCTCATGCTCAATCTGAAACTCTCCCTCGCCCAACACGAAAGCGATCAGACAGGCGAGCGCATCAAGTATGTATTCGAGGGGAAGCGGGCGCGAAAAGAGGTTATTTCCGGCAGTTTGCCAATCGGTCTCAAAGTAGAAAATAAGCACGCCGTTCCGGATGAACGGCTGCCGATTGTGCGCTTTCTTTTTGACTATGTTTATAACGGTGGTTCATTGCGCTCCGCAGCTATCGCAATACAGGAAAAATTCGGGGTTCTTCTCTCTGCTCTTGTGATACGAAATATGCTAAAAAATCGTTCTTATATCGGTGAGATTTACGGGATTCCGGACTATATTCCCGCGTTAATTCCGCACGATGTGTTTTTTCGTGTGCAGGATATTCTCTCGCGCAACGCAAAACCTACACCAAGCGGAAGTATCTACCTTTTTACTGGGCTGATCCGTTGTCCCGTATGCGGGAAACGACTCAGTGCCACGCGCGGCGTACGCAATCGCCAAGGCGAGTTCAAGGCGTTCCAATATTTGTGCAAAACGCATAAAGTCGGCAATCCGCCGCTTTGCGGGTTCTCTCGCTCCGTCTTTGAGACAAAACTTGAAAACTATCTGCTCGATAATATTCAGCGCCTGATCCGTGAACATATTGTGACACTTGAGGCATTGCGCGTAAACGGCACCATCACGGGCGGCACGGGCGCGGGCGCCACAGGAAACACCCTTGCCGTCCACCATGACACAGATCACACCTCCTATGCGGGCGACTTCACGGGCGTACAGAACCTCCACTTCTACCTAGGAGAAAGCATATCCACAGCAACCCCGACCCTCCTGCAGCTCGGCACGACGAACAAGGACATCACCGGCATTCACGTCGGCGTCGGCGTCAACGGACGTGCCCCCGCGCTCCGGGTCAGCGACGTCATCAGCCTGATGAAGGTGAGCGGCGGAACCCTGACCACCGACGCGGACCATGCCGTACCGCCCAACCCGGGCACCATCGTCAACCACGTTGAGGGCATGCAGGGCGTATCGCTGCTCTACGGCTTTGACCTCATGAAGCGCAACAACGATGAGCTGGTTGCGATGGTCACCAAGGCGGCGATCAGCGAACAGGCGAAATCCTTCGTCGAGACCAGAGCCGCCGCCACCGACTTCATCAACCGCGGTGCGGATCTCCTCGCGGGATCCGGCATCGCCTCCGCCGGGAAAGAGGCAGCCATCGGCAGATCGGACAAGGACGTGCGCGGCTACCACCTCTGGGCGGCCATGCAGCAGGGCGGCATGGAGACGGGGACCGGCTCCTATGTCGATACGAAAGGCTGGAACCTCAGCCTCGGCTGGGCAGCAGAGACGAAGAAAAAGAACGCGACCATCACCTTCGGTCCCTTTGTCGAATACGGCAAAGGCAAGTATGACTCGTACCTGGACGACGGCACGCACGGCAGCGGCAACATCAGCTATCTCGGCGTCGGACTCCTCGGACGGATGGAGAACGACAAGGGGCTCTGGGCGGAGGCGGCGCTGCACGGCGGCCGGACACGGAGCGACTACAGGGGTTCGATCTATGCGGGCAGCACATCGGAGTATGACAGCTCGAACGCGTACTATGCGGCACATCTCGGTGTCGGCAAGGAGATGAAGACCAACGACAAGGACAAGCTGAACACGTATCTGCGGTACTTCTGGTCGTACCAGTCGGGGATGCAGACGGACATCACCACGAACCGGCGGAGTTCGGACGCGGAGACGTACGACTTCGGTGCGGTCAGCTCGAACCGCGTGCGCCTCGGCTTTACATACACGCACAGGGACAGCGAGCGGAGCGAAGTCTTTGCGGGACTTGCGTGGGAGTACGAACTGAGCGGGAAGGCAGGTGCATCGTACCAGGGGTATGACGCACCGAGCCCGAGCCTCCGGGGCGGAAGCGGGATGCTTGAGATGGGCTACCGGTTCGCACCGAAGGACAGCCGCTTCTCGTATGACCTGCACTTTGCGGGCTGGCTCGGCAAGCGTCAGGGCTACACCGGCGGCGCGCATATGAACTGGGCGTTCTAAGGAAAAGAATTTTATCGGATTCCCCAATAACGGAGGAAAAAATAAGAGCACGGGAGAATGATCTGATCTCCCGTGCTCTTTTACGTTGTTCAGTCGTAGCGCGTCAGCGAGTCAATTGAAATATTACTGCCCCCTGTGGGGTGGGCGATATTTGGTGTCCCCTTTGTCGATGGCAGTCCTATACGTGCGACGATACTGCCGAGGCCGACGCCCGCTGCCGGAGCGTTCTTCTCATTGGGATTCCCCGGTGCTGCGTCCGGTGAATCGAGCGGGGTGAATGCGACCTCGAGGGTGTCACCTGTGCGGATGGGACTGGTGAAGTCCGCCTTGGTCCCGTTCACGAGGATGGTGAAGGTGACACGGCTGGTCGTAGGCGGAGGCGTAAAGCCGACAGCAAGCAGTGCCTCGCTCACATTTGCGCTGCCCGTACCCTTTTGATAGGCGATAACGGCTCCGTCCTCAACCACCGTGCCGGAGGTTGCCTCACGTCCGTTGATCGTGAGCGAGAATCCGGAGGCGGGTACAGCATACTCTCTGCCCTCATAGATGATCGTCACGTAGGAGGATAGGTCAGAGAGGTCAAGTACAGATTCAACCGTTGGTATGGAGGTCTCCGCGTACTCAATGACATCGCCCTCATACAGCATCGTGGAGAGCGGTGCGGGCGCATCGTTGAGCGTAATCTGCGGCTGGATGGAAAAGCGCCGTGTCTCACCGTTGAGTGTATAGGAGATGCGCCGTCCCGTGGGCGGGAGATTTGCTGCGCGCAGTACCTCGCCGAGGCTGCGCTCCCGCCGCAAGACAATTACATCGCCGTCGCGCAGAATGGGATCTTCTTCAGGAACGCTGTCATTGATGAGGATGCTTGCGGTGACCGTCGTCTCCTCTCCATTGAGAATAACCGTATAGCTGTCAATCGTGCCGATGATATCGCTGAGGTGCACCTCGGGCTGTATCCCATCCTCGCCTGCGACGAGCTTGATCCGACAGTCATCGTGGATGGGCGAATCGAGGCTCGCAATCTTGTCGTCGAT
>ERZ773083.1883-NODE-1883-length-13651-cov-8.472860_pt1 | contig 13651 bp, 7 predicted proteins | sample MGYA00511465_ERZ773083 | MGnify/ENA primary metagenome ERZ773083 (study PRJEB29015, sample SAMEA2738001) | human oral metagenome | biome: human oral; feature: human-associated habitat; material: dental | place: China | collected 2060 ... | reverse complement strand
GTTCGAGCAGGCCCCGCGCCGCGTCCGCCACCCCCATGGCAGCCCGCTCCATGAGGGCGTCGGGATGCCCCTGGGCGCGCGCCTCGGCGATCAGAGGCGCCTCCAGCCTCCTCACAGTGGCGAAAGTGTGGGCGGGAGTCGGTTCTGCGGCGCTCATGCCCTCCATGCTCGCACACCCGGGGCGGACCGGCGCCCGCCGGCGATCCCTGGAGGGCACGGATTCAGCCGCATTGGGGCAGGCAACGGGTCATTGGGGCAGGCAACAGAGCAATAGAAACGCCGCATCGGGGCAGGCAACGGGTCATTGGGGCAGACAACAGGCCATTGGGGCAGACAACAGAGCAATAGAAACCGCGCATTGGAGCAGGCAACGGGTCATTGGGGCAGGCAAAAGAGCATCAGAAACGACGCATTGGAGCAGGCAATAGGCCATTGGGGCAGACAACTGTGCATTGGGGTAGGCAAATTGCCTACCCCAATGGGTGTTTTCCTACCCCAATGCGTCTCACCGGGAGCCAGCGACGGGGGTCCCTTCTGCGGCAATCCCCCACTGAAGCGCGCCCGCGCCCCGGATCCGGGAGCGGCACCGGGCCCAGTTCCCAGCGGTACCGCGCAGCCCCCGCGCGCACAAGCCCAGGCGCTCCGCGCCATGGGCCGCTTTCACAGCGATACCAGGATCCGCGTCGGCGGCTGCGGGGCTGCTCTGCACAGCGGCTCTGCTTTCCCAGCACCACCACACTTTGTAAGCGCTATCACACTTGCAAAGTGACGATATGCCTTTGAAAGTCCCACTCCGCATGCAAAACAGCCCGAACACCAACCCGATGGGCGAGTTGACGGCCTCACCGTCGTCACGAACAACATGCAAAACTGCCCGTACACCAACCCGACGGGCGGGTGCCCGACTGGCAGTTCTCGCTGGTCGGCATGCAAAACTGCCCGTACATCAACCCTACAGGCGGGTGCTCCCCTTCGAGAGCGCGACTTCGCCTGCAAAACTGCCCGAGCCCCGGCCCTAACCACCGCACTTCGCATGACAGAGCTCCGTCCGGGCGCCCCAACCAGCCCCGCGCGATCCCGGGCAAACGCGGGCCAACATCGGGGCAGGCAACAGGCCACCGGGGCAGGCAACAGAGCAATGGAAACGGCGCGTTGGAGCAGGCAACAGGCCATCGGAGCAGGCAATTTGCCTACCCCAATAGGCGGTTCCCTACCCCATTGCCCGTATCCTGCCCCAATACAGCTCACCGCACTCGGAAGGGCTGCACCGAGCACCCGGCACCGCCTTGACTAGTACCGGGGAGCTCACGACCGCCGTCGAGCCGAACACACCCACCACCGCCGAGCCGAACACACCCACCACCGCCGAGCCGAACACCCACCGTCAAGCCGAACACACCCACCGCGGAGCCGATCACAGGCACACGTGCGCCGGAATCCGGGCCTCCCCCGAATGCCACACCACCCGCCTCCCGGCAGCCCCGCTCTCAGGCGGCGTCGAGGGACTTGGCGATCCCCGCCAGAACGGCCCCGGCGATCACCAGGAAAACGCCGATGCCCGTCCAGCACAGCTCCTTCCTGCTGCGCGTCTCGTGCAGCCACAGGATGCCCAGCGGCGTGGAGATCAGGATCCCCAGCTGTGAGAGCGTGAATCCGGTGCCCGCCCCGAGGTTGTTCGAGTTGAGCTGCAGCAGCAGAATCGCGATGCCCCACAGGACACCGTTGAACACGGAGGGGAACATGCGCCGGTGGCGCAACGACGCCTCGGGGTCGACGCCGCCGCGCCCCTGGATGGCGAAGAACACGGCGGCGTACGCGGTGTAGCCAACGGCCTGCGGCAGCAGGAACTCCTTCGGCGCGATGCCGAAGTACTTGATGATCAGGGGGAAGGCGACCAGGCCGAGGGTCGAGGAGGTGAGCAGGACCGCTCCCCTCCCCCAGTCCAGGCCGGCCGCGTCCGAGCCCGCCTCGGAGCGCGAGAGGAACCAGATCCCCACGATCAGCACCGCGATCGCCGCAATGCCGTAGGGCAGGGCGCCGCCGTGCAGCCACTCGCCGAACAATGCGATGCCCGCCACCGACATGAGGACCAACTGCCCTCCGGTGGACAGCGGCATCGTGCGCGACATGCCGAGCACGGTGTAGGAGCGCAACTGGTCGCACACGCCCAGTCCCAGCAGCAGGCCCGTGCCGAAGGACACCGCGAGGTTGAACGGCGTCCACTGGGGGTGCAGGAACGGCGTGGCCACGGCGGCCATGAGGAGGCCGCCCAGGACCGTGCCCATGACGCGCTGGCGGTCCGACCCCCCGGTCTTGCCCATCAGCGTCGTGGCGACGCCGAAGAACACGGACGGCAGGACGCCGATGAGAATGGTGGTGGGACTCATGACGGCTCCTCCTCGCTAACGGGTTTCGCTGTCAATCATCCGCCCCCATCAGGCGGAACGCCGCCCGATGACCGCTAATTCACACACCCCGGCTACTCGACGGTCACCGACTTCGCGAGGTTCCTGGGCTGGTCGACGTCGAGCCCCTTCACGCCCGCCAACTCGCACGCGAAGATCTGCAGGGGAACGACCGTGAGCAGTGGCGCATAGAGCGTCGGCACTGGCGGCACCCGGAAGACCACGTCGGCGAAGGCGTCCACGGAGGAGTCCCCCTCCTCGGCGACCACGATCGTGCGCGCGCCCCGGGCGCGGACCTCCTCGATGTTGGCCAGGACCTTGTTGTGCAGCTCGGGGCGGCGCGGGGTGGGCACGATGACGATGACGGGCTGCCCCTCATCGACCAGGGCGATGGGACCGTGCTTGAGCTCGCCCGCGGCGAAGCCCTCCGCGTGGATGTAGCAGATCTCCTTGAGCTTGAGGGCCCCCTCCATCGCGACGGGGAAGCCCACGTGGCGGCCCAGGTAGATGACGGACGTGGCGCCTGCCATGGTGCGGGCGAATTGGCGCACCGCCTCCCCCCGCTCCAGGACGCGCTCGATCTTGGCGGGCACCTCGGCCAGTTTGTCCATGTAGTCGGCGATCTCGTCGGCGTACTTGTTGCCGCGCACCTGGGCCAGGTACAGGCCCAGGATGTAGCAGGCGGCCACCTGGGCGGTGAACGCCTTGGTGGAGGCGACCGCGATCTCGGGCCCGGCGTGCGTGAGGACCACCGCATCGGACTCGCGCGAGATCGTCGAGCCGGGCGTGTTGACGACCGCGACCACCTTCGCTCCCTGCTCGCGGGCGTGGCGGATCGCCTGGATGGTGTCCATGGTCTCACCGCTCTGGGAGATCGCCACCACCAGGGTCTTCTCGGTGACCACGGGGTCGCGGTAGCGGAACTCGCTGGACAACTCGACCTCGACGGGGATCCGGCACCAGTGCTCGATGGCGTAGCGGGCGACCTGGCCGGCGTAGGAGGCGGTGCCGCAGCCGATCATGATGACCTTGTCGACGCTGCGCAGCACGTGCACGGGGATGCGCACCTCGTCGAGGGCCAGGTGCCCGTGGGAGTCGACGCGGTCCGCCAGGGTGGCTCCCACCGCCTCGGGCTGCTCGTGGATCTCCTTCTCCATGAAGGTCGGCCACCCGTTCTTGGTGGCGTTGTCGGAAGCGAAGTCGATCTCGTACTCCCTGGGCTCCACGGGTGTTCCGTCCGGGTCGATGACGGTGACGTCTGTCGCCGAGACGACGACGATCTGGTCCTGACCGACCTCGACGGCGCGCCTGGTGTGCTCGACGAAGGCAAGCACGTCCGACCCCAGGAAGTTCTCGCCCTCCCCCAGCCCGATGACGAGCGGGGACGAGCGGCGCGCGGCGACAATGACGTCCGGCGACTGGTTGCTCAGCGCCAGGAGCGTGAACGTGCCGCGAAGCTGGCGGGTGACCTCGCGCATGGCGACGACGAGCCGACGCGCGACCTCCTCATCGGTCCCGGTCACGCCCGCGACCGCACCCTGGTACGAGGCCTCGCTGGCAGCATCGTAGGCTCGTGCGAGCATGTGGACGACAACCTCGGTGTCGGTCTCGGAGGAGAAGCTCTCTCCGGCGGCGATGAGCTCGGCACGCAGCACGTCGGCGTTTTCGATGATTCCGTTGTGGACGAGGGAGAAGCGCCCGTCCGGGCTGGTGTGCGGGTGGGCGTTAGCCACCGTCGGGCGCCCGTGGGTGGCCCAACGGGTGTGTCCGATTCCGGCGTACGCGTCCTCGGGCGAGTCGGCGTCGAGGGCCTCGACGAGGTTGACCAGCTTGCCGACCGCTCGGCGCACGTAGAGGCGGCCCGGCGACGCCAGGGCGATACCGGCCGAGTCGTAGCCGCGATACTCCAGGCGCGCCAGCCCGCCGAGGACGACCTCGCGACTACGCTGGGACGCCTTGCATGCAATATGTCCAACGATTCCGCACATGCCTCCCATTCCAGCACACCGGCACCCCATCGGTCACCTGACGTGTGTTGCTTCACGCCGTGGACGTCCTCGCGCGCCTATCCCCTTGTGGGGGACAATTGCGCTGTGAGCATCACCGAGTCCTTCGCGTCTTCCCCCTCTCCGGCCTCATCCGTTCAGTTGGGCGCCAGCGCACGCACCGACCCCAGCCCCTACGCGCGATTCGATCGGACGGCCTGGGACCAGCTGGCAGACCGCGCTCCCCTGCCGCTCACGCAGGCAGACATCGACCGCATCGCATCCCTGGGCGACCCGATCGACATGAGCGAGGTGGACGCCATCTACCGGCCCCTCAGCGCCCTCCTGCAGCTCTACATCGACGGACGTCGGCGCACCGCCACCGAACGGCACGCTTTCCTCGGCGAACCGGCGGCGTGCTCCACCCCTTTCGTGATCGGGATTGCCGGTTCCGTCGCGGTCGGCAAGTCCACGGTCGCTCGTCTGCTCCAGCTCCTCCTGTCGCGGTGGGATTCCACCCCGCGCGTCGACCTGGTGACCACCGACGGCTTTCTTTTCCCCAACCGTATCCTTCAGGAGCGTTCCCTGATCGCACGCAAGGGCTTCCCCGAGTCCTACGACCGCTCGGCTCTCATCTCTTTCCTTGCTTCCGTCAAGGCGGGGATCCCGCACACCAAGGCACCCGTCTACTCGCACGTCACCTACGACATCGTCCCGGACGCCTACGTGGAGGTGGATCGGCCCGACATCTTGATCGTGGAGGGCCTGAACGTCTTGCAGCCTCCGCGCTTAGCCCCGGGCTCGGTCTCCGTTGCGGTCTCCGACTACTTTGACTTCTCGATCTATGTGGACGCCGACGAGGCCAACATCGAGCAGTGGTACGTCGATCGTTTCCTGAAGCTGCGCGCGACTGCGTTCTCGCGCGAGGATTCCTACTTCAAGACCTACGCCTCGTTGACCGATCCGGAGGCGGTATCGACCGCCCACATGGTGTGGAACGCGATCAACCTGCCCAATCTGCGCGAGAACATCCGCCCGACCCGCGAGCGCGCGACCCTGATCTTCACCAAGGGCGGCAACCACCGCGTCGAGTCCCTGGCCATCCGCAAGGACTAGGAGCGTCATCCCCACGCGTCGCCGACGCGCACCGCCCGAAAGGAGGGGGAGGCCGCAGTCGGCATCTCCGGCTGCGGCCTCCCCCCCCTCTGAGGAGTCGGTTATTCGATCCAGGCGCCCGAGGACGCGAACTGGTACCAGGTTCCGCCGATGCGCTCCCAGCCGGTGGCCATGGAGCCGTTGCCACGCAGGTAGTACCAGGTGGGGCCTTCCTTGTACCAGCCGGTCGTCATCGCTCCGTTGCCCTCCAGGTGGTACCACTGGCCGGAGACGCTGAGCCAGCCGGTGGCCATCGAACCGGAGGGGGTCAGGTAGTACCAGGCACCTCCGTCACGCAGCCAACCGGTGCGCATGGCACCGTTGCTGGACAGGTAGAACCACGAGTCGCCGACCTTGGCCCAGCCGGTCGCCATGATGCCCGTGTCGGGATCGAGGTAGTACCACTGTCCGCGCTCCTGGAGCCAGCCGTGCTGCTGCGCCCCGGATGAGGCGTGGTAGTACCAGTGTCCCTGGTCGTAGACCCACCCGAGCTTCAGGTAGCCGCTGGCGTCGAAGCGGTAGGTCTTCCCGTCGATGACGAGGGTCTCGTTGGCGGCGTAGGTTCCGTCGGGGTAGCTGTACCACCATCCGAAGTATCCGGACTTCCACTCGCCCGTGCGAGGCTGGGGGTCCGGGTTCGGCTGGGGCTGGGGGTCCGGGTTCGGCTGGGGCTGGGGGTCCGGGTTCGGCTGGGGGTCGGGGTTCGGCTGCGGGTCCGGGTTCGAGGCGTTCCTCGTGACCCAGTACAGGAAGCGCGAGTCGCCGCCGCCGACGGCCTTGAGGGTGACCTGCGAGGTCTCACCCGCGCCGAGCTCCACCTCGCGGGTGGTCTTGTCAGCGGGGTTGACCAGCATCAGGTGCGCGTCGGCACTGGGCTTCTTGACCGTGAGCGTGATGTCCTGAGCGGTCTCGGCCAGCGACCCGTTGTCGGTGCGCGGATCGAGCAGCGTCGAGGGGTACTTGGTCGTGCCTGTCAGGGCGTTGACAACCATGAAGCCCCTGGGGACGGTCGTGGACTCTCCGAAGATTTCCGCGGACTTGGCGGTATCCAGGCCCTGGAGCTGATCGAAGTATCCGATCACGACGTCGCCGGGAAGTCCGTCGTTGACGGAACCGACGTTGGTCACCGAGACATCCACCAGGCCCACGCCCTGGTTCGCCGCCGTGGCTTCCTCACCCGTGGCGAAGTTGCCGTAGCGGTAGCCACTCAGCACGGGGGCTTCGCCGCGGCCGTCGTACTGGCCGGGCTTGAGGGCGACGAAGGAGGAGTCCATGGCCTTCGTGTAGTTTCCGATGTAGGAGACGTTGCCGAAGATGTTGGAGAACTCGTAGAAGGAGCGCGTGGGCGCACCGTCGTGGTCAATGATGGAGGAGCGGTCGTAGCCGTTGTACTCCATGCGGAACAGGCCGAACCACTTCTGGCCGGTCGCGAGTCCCAGCGAGGGAACGATCGACTTTTCGGAGGCCGAGACGTTGGCGTCCCAGTTGTAGTCCAGGTACTGGCCGTACAGGATCGGGCTGGAGCCGTCACCGGTGAGTCCCTTGAGGCCGTACTCGCGCTGCTTCTTCCAGGTGTTGGTGTTCAGGAGGCTCAGGACGACGTTGCGCGGTGCGGGGCCACCATTGGCGCCCCAGTAGTACTTGTCCCAGCTCAGCAGGTCGGGCTTGGCGTTCTTCACGTAGTAGCTCAGGTTGGCGTCGCGGTACCAGGAGGGGTCGTCCCAGGAGTTGGCGTGGACGACCGCGCCGGGGATGTTCTGCTTGGACCAGGAGAACCAGTTCTTGAAGCACTCGGACTCGACCCGGTTGAAGCCTCCCTCGTCGCCGTACTGAATGTCGACGAGCGTGGACGCGTAGGGCAACATGTACTCGTTCATGAACTCACGCGGATCGCCTGCGTTGCACATGCTGTTCTTTCCGAAGGGGGCCTTCGCGAGCGCCCAGGGCGCTCCCTTGCCCAGGGATTCCATCATCGCGGTGTTGAACATGGGCAGGTCGTAGAACATGGGGAACGCGCCGCCGGTGAGGTCGCGCTCGTGGGCGTCGAATCCGCCGCGCCCGTATCCTTCCGAGGGCACCCACGCGGGCATCATGACGCCGTACTGGAGGGCGAGGGTCTGCGCGCGGTTGACGCCCCACTTGCCCTCACCCGGGTCGAATCCGGAGTAGCGCTCGTACATGGAGTTGTCGACCTCGGGTTTGGTCGGGGTCTGCCCCGCGGGAAGGCCCCACACCTCGACGTCGTTGAAGGTCACGGCGGTGGCGATGTTCTGGGGCGTCTGCGGCTCGGTTTCATCGTTCATCCAGATGCGGATGTTCTTGGCCAGGTGATAGGCGTTGAAGTCCCAGTACCACAGGCCTCGCGCGTCGCGCGTGAGGGAGCCGTGGGTGACGATGGTCTTCCATTCGCCCCCGTCCGTTTCCTGGACGGCGATGGCTACCGAGTTGCCGCCGTGCCAGGACTGGGCGCCCGCGGGCAGGGTGGGCGTTCCCCATCCGTTCACGCGGTGCACGTAGCGCGCCTCGCCCAGGTGCAGCTCGATGCCGGTGACCGAGTCGGACCACTCGCTCGCGCGCACGAGCGGGTCGGAGGTCCACGTCGTCGCGGGGTTGAGGTCGGTCAGGGCGGCGTTGTCGGCCTCGGAGCCGCCGTTGGCCTTGGCCGCGGCGGGCACGAGGACGTTGCCGCGGAAGTCGGTGTCGACCTTGGTGATGTTGGCAACGTAGGTGGCTTCCGCGCCGTCCTTGCTGACGGTCGCGGTGATGACGTTGAGGCCGGTCTGGAGGTCGAGGTTGGCGACTCGTCCGTCGGCATCGGGGGTGGCGCCGTTGATGGTGACGCTCGCGCCTTCGACCGTGCGGATGCGCGCGGAGACGGTCTTGGCGTGGAAGTATCCGGTGGCCTGGTAGGTGTGGGTGCCGGGTGCGAAGTCGACAGGCTTGCCGGGTTCGCCGTAGGGCAGCTGGTCGATGACGAAGTCGACGACGAGGTTATCGACGCCCGATCCGCTGGCCGGCGTATCGGGGTGTGGAACGGTCGGCCGGGGGCCAGCGTTGCCGCCTCCACCCTGATCGGTGCCGTAGGACGTGATCGCGTTGCCGTCGGAGTCGCAGGGTAGGAGCTTGATGTCGCTGAGCGCCATGTCGGACTTGCCCGGAGCCAGGGAGCGCAGGCCTGCCAGGGCGATGACGCGCTTGGTCGTGGCCTTGAAGGTCACGTACTGTTCCTTGTTGCCGAAGGTCAGGTTCGTGCCGTGCGTGACCTCGGTACCGCCCTCCCAGGTTCCCTTCGCGACGGATGTCTTCCAGTCGGCGAACGAGGCGCTGGAGGCGGGGTTGCCGGGATCCTCGTCGAAGGCGAAGACGCGGTACTCGCCCGGGAACTGGTCGTTTCCGAGTGTCGAGTCGTACGTCGGACGGGGGGTCAGGCCCAGGCCGCAAACCTGGGTGCCGGGGGTTGGGTTCTGGACGGCGAGGGCGTGGGGGTAGGTGTCCATGCCTCCCTTCCACTTGGTGGTCCAGAAGGTCTTGGTTGCGTCCGTTCGCGCGCTGTCATCGTCGGTGAGGGCTGCGATGGTGCCGTTGGGGGCGCTTTCTCCGACCTTTTCCTCGGATGTCGCCCACAGGACGGTCGGGTGATAGGGGGTTTCGGGAGCGGCGACGGCCGCCGTGGGTGCCAGCCCGAGCATGGTGGCCGCGAGTACCGGGGCTCCGAGGGCTGCGATGATGGGTCTATTCCCCATGAGAGTAACTCCTTCGTCAGTATGGGGGCCAGGGCAGGGATCCGTCGTCGAGCGAGTGTGGACCCACAGAACCTAACACGTGTTAGCTTTGTGACGTGTCCTCCTTTCGGGCGGTGAAACATCCTCGCGGGCAACGCGCCCGCGAGGATGACATCAGAACTTCAGTCCGCCGTCCTCGATGCCGCGGAAGAAGAACTTTTGGCTGAAGGCAAAGACCACGACGACGGGAACCATAGCGACGACCGCACCGGCCAGGACGAGCTGATAGGTCACGCCCTGGGGCGAATTCTGAATCGCCGTGAGCGTGAGCATCAGGGTCTGCTTCTCGGGATCGGGCAGCATGAGCAGCGGGAAGATGAAGTCGGACCACGCGCCGATGAACGAGGTCAGGCCTACCACCGTGAGAGTCCCGCGCACCTGGGGAAGGAAGATCGACCAGAAACGCCGCAGCTCACCGGCACCGTCGATGAGCGCCGCATCCTCGATCTCGTCGGGGATGCCCATGAAGGCGGCACGCATCATGAGGATCTGGAAGGGGCCGATCATCGCAACCATCCACACGCCGGGAAGGGTGTTGTACAGGTCGAGGTTGACCATCATCTTGAACAGGGAGAGCATGATCGACTCAAACGGGAAGATCATGGCGGACAACACGACGAAGTACATGATGTTGCGCCCGGTCCATCCGCGCCGCGAGAGCATGTAGCCGCCCACGCACGACAGGATGACGTTGGAGGTGACGGTCAGGGCCGCAATGATCGCCGAGTTGCGGATCGAACCCAGGATGTTGGTGCGCTCGAAAAGCACGACGAAGGAATCCAGCGACCACTGCTGCGGCAGCAGCGTCGCCCCCTGTCCGAAGACGGATTCCCCGGGGGCCTTGAACGCCGCCATGAGCGGGAGCACCAGGGGGCCGACAAGAATGATCGCGACGACGACCAGGAGAACGTAGCGGCCGACGAGGGCGCCGCCGCGCATCTGGCGCGATGCAACGTTGCGGCTCTGGCGCTCGAGACGGCGCTCCTTGCGCCACTGGGCGAAACGCGCGCCCATCGAGGTGGACTCGGATTGCGAAACTGCGGTGCTCATGAGTCTTCAGCCTTCCTCTGCAGGCTCTGCGAAGCGATGATGAAGCCGAAGGTGATGAGGAAGAGGCACACCGACGCGGCGTCGCCCTGCCCCAGGGACCCGAAGGTGGGATCGACTATGCGGTCGCGAATGTACATGGTGAGCGTCTTGGTCGGCGAGGCCGAGCCGCCGAGCAGGTAGACCTCGGTGAAGATCTTCAGGCAGCCGATCGTCGTCAGGGTCGCCACCAGGAACATCATGACCTTGACGCCGGGGACGGTCACGGTTAGGAAGCGGCGCACGGGACCGGCGCCGTCCAGCTCGGCGGCCTCGTACAGGGACTTGTCGACGTTCGCCAGGGCCGACAAGTAGAGGATCATGTAGTAGGGCAGGCCCTGCCAGAGGGTGATGATCATCGCGCAGAAGAGGATGAACCACTTGTCGGACAGGAAGGGAACGGGATCCATTCCCCACGACGCCAACAGGTTGTTGATGGGTCCGCGCTGGTCCAGCAGGTAGCGCCAGGCGAGGGAGATCACGACCAGCGAGGAGATTGCCGGCAGGTAGTACACGGCGCGGAAGAAGCCGATGCCGGGGACGTGCGACTTCACGAGGAGCGCGAGGAGCAGGGGAAGAAGCACCATGAGCGGCACGACGCACACGGCGTAGAGCAGCGAGTTTCCGAGCGACTGCCAGAATTCGCCGTCGCTCAGGATGGTCATGTAGTTGTCGATGCCGACGAATCGTCCGATACGTCCCACGGGCTTCGTCTTGGTGAAGGAGACGAAGACGGTGGTGATAAAGGGATAGATGTAGAACGAGATGACGGCTAGCACCGGCAGGGTGACCCACAGCCAGGGAACCCACGCCGGACGGAATCGGGCGGCGCCATTGAGGGAGCGCGTCTGTGCGCCCTTACGTTTCGGCATTCCATTGTCCTTCATAGGGGTGCGCGTGGCCGTGAGCGGGCGGACGCGCCGGTTGAGAAATACGTGGGGGGCCGAGGCCACGCCTCGGCCCCCCACCGGTCAATCAGTTGTTGAGAGCCTTGAGCTTCTCATTCATCTGATCCTGTGCGGTCTTGAGGGCGGTCTTGGGATCGACCTCGCCGCGGATAGCCTTGTTGACGTTCTCGATGAGAGCATCCTTGACGGCGCCGGTTGCGTAGAACACGTCGGTGTAGGCCTCGGCGTCCTTGGCTGCCTTGGCGGCCTCCTCGTAGGCGGCCTTGAAGACCGGGTCATCGGCAATCTGCGGCGGGTTGGCGACCAGCTCATCAAGCGACTCGGCAACGGCCGGGAAGATGATCGCACCGCCATCGCGCGTCCAGGCAAGTTCGTTCTCCGCGTTGGTGATCCACTCGGCGAACTTCATGGCCAGGGGGGCGTTCTTCGTGGTGACGGAGACTCCGATGTACTGTCCCTCGAAGACGGGCTTGATGCCGGGGTTCGTCGGGAAGGGGCCGACTCCGGTGTTTTCGTAGACGGTCGCGTTGTTGTTCTTCACGGACTTCAGGAACGAGGCGTTGGGGGTGCCGAAGGCGAGGTTGCCGTCGGTGTAGGCCTTGCCGGGATCGGGTTCGCCGGTCAGGGAGTCCTTCGGAATCGCGCCGTTGGCGTAGAGCTCGGCGAGCTTCGTCACGTACTTGACGGCGTTCTCATCGTTGGCGAAGTCGAAGGCGGTCTTGTCGTCGTTGAGGAGGTCAACGCCCATGCCGTGCAGCTGGGCGACCATGTACCATTCGGGCGATCCGTAGATGCCGTAGTCGCCCTGGCCGTCGGCTCCGACCTTCGCGGCCGCTTCGAAGAGCTCGTCCATGGTCTTGGGAGACGCGTTCTCGTCAAGCCCGGCGCGCTTGAAGACTTCCTTGTTGTAGGTGGTGATGTAGGGGCCGAAGTACCACGGAAGCGCGGTGTGGTGATCGTTTGCTCCCAGTGCGGTCGAGTCCCAGATGGACTTGACGAACTTGTCGCCGATGCCGGGAGCCTTGACATCGTAGTCCATGAGCAGGTTCGACTTGGACAGGGCGAGGATGGTCGAGGAGGGGACGTTGACGACGTCGGCCATCTTGCAGTTGGAGGCCTGGGCGGTGATCGTCTGATCGAACTCGGCGCCGCCGCCCTGGTCGGTCCAGTTGATCGTAACGCCGGGGTTGGCCTCCTCGAACTCCTTGATCTTGGCCTTGAAGAAGTCTCCGAAGTCGTTCTGCAGGCCCTGGGTCTGGAAGGTGATCTCACCGTCAACCTTCGACGTGTCGATCTTAGACTCGTCAACGTTGCCCGAGGGGATATCGCAGGACACGTCGGGGGTGGGAATGGAACCGGAGGCGGAGCCACCGCCGCCGGATGCGGAGCCGTCATTACAGGCGGCCAGGCCAAGGGTGCCGAACATGGCGAGGGCGACTGCGCCTGCGGCCATCTTCTTCTTCAACATGCGAAACCTCCATTGGTCCGATTGGCTGGTCGATCGATGGGATCGAGTCACTAACTATCTCGTGTTAGTTGATACCTGAATCATAGCGACCCGTGGCGCTCAGCGCATCATTTGCCAGAAACTTAGCGCATCGTTACCAAGCCGCAACATTAGTGTCCGCGCGCCCAATCGCCCGTTACCTGGGCAATCACGAACGCCACCTCCCGCTCGCTCATGTGGGCGCCGTATTCCGGACGGGCGTCGGGCCCGCACGAGCGGGTGCCGATCCCATCCTGGAATGCGTCGAGCCACAGGAAGAGACGGCGAGGAGCGGGCAGTTCCTCCCAGTGCGTTGCCGCACAGAGCTCGCGCTCGCTCCAGGGGCTGGCGCTCCACCCGAGCTGCGTGCCGGGGAGAATGAGGAGCTCTCCAGACTCGCCACGCAGGGAGAGAGCCTCAAGTCCGGGCCTGTGGCCGCCTTCCTGGGGGCGCACGCACACGTCCCACAGGTCCGCCACGCTTGCGTGACCATATCCGCGGGTGCCCGGCACACGCATGTCGGGGTATCCGATGAGCGTGTCACCGAGCCACGACGCCTCCCAGGAGGCACCCGGAAGCTCGATGCGTACGCCGAGGCGCGGCACGCGTTCGGGCCAGCGCCCGTAGGGCTCAACGCGGGCGGACACGGCCAGGCCGACCGAGGCGCCGCTACCGATGCGCACGGGCGTGTACTCCCACGTCAGGGTCGCACCAAATTGCGCGGCGGGAGGAGCCCACCGCTCGACGACCCTGCGGCAGGGGGCATCCCCCTCGATCGAAACGAGGCGTCGGCGGACATCGCTTTTGCGCGCATGATGCTGGACTACTACTTCGACGATGCGCG
>ERZ773083.1877-NODE-1877-length-13686-cov-17.350818_pt1 | contig 13686 bp, 10 predicted proteins | sample MGYA00511465_ERZ773083 | MGnify/ENA primary metagenome ERZ773083 (study PRJEB29015, sample SAMEA2738001) | human oral metagenome | biome: human oral; feature: human-associated habitat; material: dental | place: China | collected 2060 ... | reverse complement strand
CATTTATGCCTCACTTTGATATAAATTATATCATATCTAAATAGGGAAAGAAATCGAAAAATTTCTTTCCCTATTTCATTTATAGATAGTTTTAACTAAATAATCCAAACATTACCTTCATACATATCACCAGTAGACGTTAATTTTACATCAGTAATTAATCTACGTAATTGCGCTTTACTATATATACCATTATCTAACGGGTATTGGATTGTGTTTACATACTTATGGTTTTCATCATAAGTAATAAACATCAATATACCCTGGTGATTATCTAATTCGAGATCTAGTAATAATCCTGGTATTCCATCATTCCAAACATAAGTATGGAATCCCTTTGTTATCATTTTTGCTCCAGGAATACCAAAAAGCTCTGCTGACTTATTATCAAGCTTATTTAATATACGAATCTCATCAACTGTACTAAATAAACCTTTTTCAGATTCATTACTAGGTTCAATACGAATCTGTTGATTTATATCCTTATCAATTGTAAAAATTACACCATCTACGCTCTCATTCAGCTTTTTATCTTTTATAGCTGTTTTAGGTACTCTAAAGGAATACGTTTTATATGTCTCAACCTTGCTATAGTTATCTAAATCTTGAAGAGAATGAATTGAAGGCAATATATAATTAGCCATTAATCTATTAATATCATTTGATGTAACTAGCTTCGTTGCACGCGGATAAAGGATAACATTATACTCCTGATTTGGCTGTTTACTCAGTTCAAATTTTAAACCAATAATCTCCATCTCAACAGCCCCTCTGAGCGTTGTCTTTCTCAAAGAGCTTTTACTTAAGCCGTCATATTGAAAAACCACATCAGTTTTTTCAGTAGTGTTTAGTGTTTTATTTTCAATAATACCTGCAGCAATCATAGGTGATTCTACTAAATAATGAGCATTTGAATTAGGAAAATCAGATATAGCCTCTTTCTGTATTGCGCTAAAGGGAAGTGTAACTGATAGCCCACCATCATTATTATGTAAATTCACAATTGTATTACCATCAAATTGACGACGCTTGATAGAATATAACTCAGTTTTAAAGGTTTCAACTTCAGCATCATTAACATCAGTACCAAACTCTTTAGGTATTCTCTCTTTTAAAATAATCGAGTCTATTATCTTTCGAGTTTCTACATCATAAGCACTCTTAATTTTCTCAGTCCTATAAACTCCCTGCTCATAAGCATCCTTAGCAATAGTTAAATCTGCACCGGGGATATTCACATCAACAGCATAACTAGATACACTAATAGTGCTCAATACAATAGCACTTAATAATAAACGTTTTAACATATACATCTCTCCACCAAATAGTAATTGTAACTGTATTGTAACATAATAAGAACACATTTATGAATACGATTACAAAACGAAAGAGGTTCCTATTAGTCACCTAGGTGACTATTAGGAACCTCTAATCTATTTACTTTTATAACCCCAAACACTATATTGAACTTGAGGCCTCTAAATGGGTCCAGCCTTTGCTAATCAACTCGAGGATTGGCGGTGATCAATATGAGTACATACAAAGTGTTATCATTGATGATTTCCTTTGGGATACTTGTAGCGACCATTATTATGGCAGCTAAATGAATTGACATCTAGCTAAAGCTAGCTTTTCACGGCATTAGGCCATGAAAAAAGGCCCGACTGTAAAGTCAGACCGTTTCTTCAATTTTTTTAATCTAGAAGCGAAGTCTGGCATCCAAACCATTTATGCCTCACTTTGATATAAATTATATCATATTTAATAAGGGAAAGAAATCTCATGTGATTTCTTTCCCTATTAATATCTATTATTTATTTACAATCAAGTTAAATACGTCAATAGCATCAGAGTTTTTACTATGTAGTTGTAATACATTTACATCGATTAACATATTACGTAACTGTGCTTTTGTTATACCTTGATCTAATTTTTCATATTCAATAACATTAATAAATCTAATTTTATCATTTTGTGTGATGAATTGCATTAGACCACTACCATCAAAAAATTCTTGTTCAAGAAAAATTCCAGGAATACCATCATTCCAAACTAAGTTGTAATGATATGATTTGATAGTATTAGAATTCTCTGTACTGTCTTGCCCCAAAGAAAGTATATCATCGACATAACCATACGGATCCTCACTATTACTTGTAGGTCTGCTAACATAATCTACATGCTGTAAAATCGTATCATTATAATTATAGAATGACCTTCTAATATTTCATCACTCACTAAGCTATCTTTTAATACCCTATACGAAAATACATTAGTATTATTAGGTATTATCTGCTTAGAGTATGCATTCATATCGGCTAATGGAGTTATAGATGGTAATACATAATTAACTAATAATTGATTTGCTATATCTGAAGATGGATGATTATCCGCCTTAGGTTCAATAATAAAACCTAAACGATATTGAACATCAGGTTCCTTTTCATAGGCAAATCTAATCATATTACTCCAGTAAATATCTTTCGACGGTTTTTCTTTAAAATTAGCTATCTCCCAATAGGCGTCTCTTAATCTAGGATAAATAAAACCCACACCCTGTACTGAATCCTCCTTTAATACCATAATGGACTTTTGATTTTTTGAAAGCCCTTGTAAGATAAGTTTTCTACTATCAGAACTAGTAAGATTGTCACTAAACTTCCCCATGTTCTCTCTACTTTTTTCAGATGAATACTCATCTACACTTACCCAAAAAGGTATGTACCGAGTATCCCAAGAGTATATGGTAGAATCATAATGATTATCTGATTTAATTTTATAATCTAATACCAATGGTGTAGTTAAATGTATCCCTCCCTGTTTAGAATGTAAAATTACATCTGTTTTACCTTCAACAACACCTAGTAACATGGAAGCACAATTCTCTGTAATCTTTTTTAATTCTTGGTCCGACAAAGAGTTTTCTTTTTTATACTCCACCATATCCGGTTTATTTTTATTAGCTTCATATGACTCACTCACCATCTTAGTCTTATCTAATTTTATATATTCATCTGTAAAGACATAATTTTCATAAGCATTTGAAGCAACACTGGGGTCTGCACCAGGAATATTTATATCGATAGCTTGAGCAGATAAACCAATAGAACTCAATATAATAGAACTTAATAATAATCGCTTTAGCATATATATCTCTCCATATAATACTAGTTTTAATCGTATTGTAACATATTAAGTTGAGTTAATTTATGAAAGTCAACTAAAAAAGGTTCCTATTGGTCACCTAGGTGACCAATAGGAACCTCTAATCTATTTACTTTTACAACTGACATCGATATATTATTAAAGTGAGGTCCCTAAATGGGTCCAATCTTTGCTAATCAACTCGAGGATTGGCGGTGAGTTAACGCATGAAAAAAGGCCCGACTGTGAAGTTAAACCGTTTCTTCAACATTAAATTCTAGAAGCGAAGTCTAGCGTCCAAACCATTTATGCCTCACTTTAATATAAATTATATCATATCTAAACACGGAAGGGAATTAAACAATTTCCTTCCGTATTTTGTTTACAAACCTTCATGGTGCACACGAATAGCATAAAACTCTTGAAATACAGGGGGTTGATCCTCCATAAAATTTCTCATAGAAATGAGTCTACGTTTTCCTACACGTCTATCTAAAATGGCAAAAGTACGTACAATTAGATTATCACTAGACAAACTTTTATCAATATTTTGATTGTCAAATTCTTCAAAAGCCTGATAAAAGCACCGCTGATCAAATACGCCTAATTCTAGTGCTGTATTGTCTATAAACGGAAAAGCTTCATGCATTCTCTGTTCATATGTATCATCTTTAGGAAATAGATGCGATTTCACATATTGATTCCAATAATTCCCCTTTATAATTTCCTTCCCATTATATCTAATAGCCGCCCTGCCCTCATGATCAGGCGATTTGCTATACAAAGTAGCAAAATATTGAATATGTCCTCGCAAGCTGATAGCAAGATATTCTGTTTCTAACTTATGCCGTATTCCAGACCACGTAGCCATAGGATTCACACCTCAACACACGAAACAAATATACACATTACTTAAAAGGATAATCCTGCTCATAGTCCTCTTGATAATCTAGTTTATGACGAACCGCATCAACTTCATTGGGACTTAGTACATTTCATATTACTATTATTGTATCATAGCAACTCTACTTCACCCTTATAGGTATCTCCTAAGTTTGCAATCTTAGCATCTGAAATAATACTATGCAATAATCCCTCGTTCACCATCTTCTCTAACCAATAACGTAATTACATATTGTGTATTAAGCTCATTCGGCAAAGCAAAAGAAATATCATTGGCCACAAAACTTGGTTTTTCCTTTATTTTCATAGTGCTCCAACAACCATTTATAATATTCTCTCTTTTGAAAGTACTCCCATCAATACTGGATACATCATATTCATCTTGATCCACATGAGTCCATTTTTCTTGCAACGCAGAACGCACATCACCTTGCTTTAACTCATTGTAGGGTTTTCCAAAATACTGTGCACTTTGTTCATATGGATGAGATTCCATAGATAAACTTGTGTAAATAAAAGGATGGTTAAATCTATAGAGAGCGCCATAAGTCCCAGCCATACCAGGAATAGGAACCATATGCGTGCCACCTTTGAAAGCTGGAAATGGCAGTGTATAAGACAGCCCACCTTCTAGAGTATGCATATGTATCTCTGTTACAGCATTATATTGGGCTCTAGATATCTTCTAGAGATTGACGGTGATAGAACGCATGAAAAAAGGCCCGACATAGGAGTCAGACCGTTTCTTCAATTAAATCAATATAGAAGCGAAGTCTGGCAATCAAACCATTTATGCCTCACTTTGATATAAATTATATCATATCTAAGCACGGAAGGGAATTGAACAATTTCCTTCCGTTCTTTCATTTATAATACAAATGTTATATACCTTATTGTAACATAGTGACTTATCTCACCGACAAAATATATTGTCAATTGGTATATTTATTTCATCTTCCTACTGGGCTGACGGATACGTAGAATTGACTACATGCACAGTAGCACACATCGTGTGATAGCCGACCGTCTGGGCAAGCTTTTGTTCAGATGGTCTTTTTTATTGACTTCTCGTAACAAAGGCTTCTTTATCTATATTTGAGTATCTCATTTATACGAAAGGAGTTTTCTTATGAGAAATCGTTGGTTTATTGCATTAGCAGCCATTGGTCTACACATATCCATTGGTAGCGTATACGCATGGAGCGTACTTACACGTCCAATCATGGCAGATATGGGCTTTACCTTATCGCAAACAACATGGACATTCTCTTTAGCCATTTTAATGCTCGGACTATCTGCAGGTTTTCTTGGATCTTTTGCAGAAAAAATAGGACCTAAAAAAAGTGGCCTTCTCGCTATGTTATTCTGGGTAACCGGATTATTCGGTACGGCCTATGCACTTAACATACATAATCTTACCTTACTCTACCTCTTCTACGGCATCATTGGTGGTATTGGACTAGGCATTGGTTATATAACACCAGTGTCTACGCTCGTAAAGTACTTTCCAAATCGCCCAGGATTTGCTACCGGCTTAGCCATTATGGGTTTTGGATTTGCTTCACTCATTGCGGGACCTCTTATGCAATACCTCGTAGCTCAGGTTGGATTAATAGATAATTTCATTATCCTCGGTTTAATCTATCTCGTAGTTATGGGTGCCTCTTCGCTCTATTTGAAAGCACCCCAACCAAAGCAACCAACTCGAACTACTAAAGATAAATCTACCATGTACGTTCATAACCATGGCATGCTAGCCAATGATGCCATGAAAACTTGGCAATTTGGTGCCCTTTGGTGGGTATTCTTTATTAATATTACCTGTGGTATAGGTCTCCTATCCTTAGCATCCCCAATGGCGCAAGAAACCATTGGTATGACACCTGTGGCAGCTGCATCGCTGGTTGGTATCATTGGTATCTTCAATGGTGGGGGGCGTATTGCATGGTCTACTATTTCCGATTACCTTGGAAGAGCACAGACTTACATACTATTCTTTATTATAGAAATCGTCGCATTCTATCTACTCGCCCAAACGAATAGCGCGCTAACATTCCAAATTTTAATCCTTCTCATTATCACATGCTATGGCGGCGGATTCGCCTGTATGCCGGCATATCTTGCAGATCTCTACGGTATACGTCAACTTTCTACTATTCATGGTCGTATTCTAACTGCATGGGGATTGGCTGGCATCGTGGGCCCTATGCTCGTATCATACTTTCACGAAGCAGGATATGGCTATACTACTGCTTTAGAATGCTTTGCCGCTCTGTTTGTAATAAATACAATTATTGCTATAGCCCTAAAATTATACGGCAAACGAGAATTACACAACTAATAACTCCATTTAAACATGAAGAAACGGCCTGACATATCAATGTCAGACCGTTTCTTCAAATTTTTACTTTAGAAGCAAAGTCTGGCGTCGAAACCATTTATGCCTCACTTTGATATAAATTATATCATATCTAAATAGGGAAAGAAATCAAAAGATTTCTTTCCCTATTTTGTTGTTATAAACTTATATATATTCATCAATCATGTGATTTTATAAAATATTTGCTTAGATATCCTCTAAAGTATAAATAGGCAAGTATCTTTGCGCGAATGCAAGGTTTTTATTGAGTTCTGCCCATTTCGGAGCATCACCAATAACATAAACATATTCTTTTGCTCTTGTAAAAGCTACATTAACGTTGTTAGCATTAACCCATTTAATAGCACCATTGGCAGAACCATCACTTTGACAGCCTAACATATAAATCACAACTTTAGCTTCTTTACCTTGGAAGGTATGAACAGTTCCGATATTATCATTTAGCCAATCTTTCTTATTATCCTCTTTAGTCCAGTTCACAATATCATCACTGATGGATTTTATATACTTTTTAAAACCATATGCGACACTAGTAAATGGTGTAATGATAAAGATATCCTTAAACTTAGTATTTCTTGCTCGTAACTTTTGTATCAATTCAAAAGCAATTTGACCTTGTAGTTGTATATATCTATCTTTACTAGTGCTTGAGCCAATATTACTTGCATCATAATTTATCCAACAGCTCTCTTTACATGGATCAATAGGCTCTTTAGGGTTCATAGTCCTATTAATCATGAACCCACCATAAGATAGCTCATTAGAAACTGTAAACATTGGATCTTTACAACGTCTATGAATAACGAGTGGGCACCCTACCCAAGATTCGGAGCCATCAAGATTTTTGATAATACCTGCAAATGGATTTTGAGCATCAGCTAAACTTTGTACAGACAGTTCTTTATTCCTATATTCACCAATACCTTCGCCACCAATCCTTTCTACAAACAAATCCTGTACTGTTTGTACCGGTTCAATTTGTTTAGGATCACCAACTACGATTGCTTTTTGAGCACGGAATAATGCCCCTACAAGCATATGAGGTGATGCTTGCCCCGCCTCATCAATAATGATGGTCCCCAATGAGCTTTCAGTTTTACAATTAATCAAGAACCGCTCTACTGCAGCAAAAGTGGAAGAAATAACAGGAACAGCAATCATCAAAGAATTAAGTAATGCAGGGAAAATAATATCAAGGTCAAAGTTTTTCTGTATTTTTTTCCTGTCACTTAATGAACCCCAATACTGCCTAAGTAATTGCATGTTTTTTCTGAAAGCATCACTCATAACTACAGCCTTTTGTAATTGTAAGGCATCATATAGCAAACGTTCTCTACATTCATTCAGGTAGTTACACACATATAAGAAGGCCGTATGTGCCTCTGCTCTATCCGTATCAGATGATATTACCTTTGACGCTATATCATCAAAGCAATATATCGTATCTTTACCACTAGATTTTAATGTACCTAAAATCTCTTGCTGTGTTTTTTCAGCTTCTTGAACAGTACCATCAAGCGCTTTAATATCAGCTAATAGACTATCTTTCGTTTTGATTATAGAATCACGCTCATTAAACAACTGGTGTAATGCATCCAATTGCTGTTTAACATTTTGAAGCTCTGTAGTGTTCTCTTCAATAGCAGATAACAATGCAGGATTACTCATAGCTTTTAAAATAGACCAATTAGTAGCATTCCAAAGCTTATCAAAAATAGAGCGTTGATTATTATACTCTATTAATTTAGTCTCAATACTGTTTTTATGCTCTATCAACTTCAACAAATCATCATCTAATGTATCATATTTACTTAATTGTTCATTGATTGAAAGAACGTCTTCTTGTAACTGATTCGTTTTAAGATTCAACTCTTGAATCAATTTGATATTGTCTTCATATACTGTTACATAATCAAATAATGTTTTTACAAGATTATATTGTGCCTGAAACTGCTTTTTAGCACTTTCAAAAGCATCTTGAACACTAGGAATTCCCATAATAGAAAACATATCTGAGGATAATACATCTAATACTGGCATAAAGGTGTTTATATTAGATTTCTTACCAAGTCTAGCAGAAATTAATCCCCATTGTTCATTACTCTCTGCTAAACGATCCGCTAAAAATGTAAAATATACCTCATTAGATTTAACAAATTGATACTTCTTATCCTCAGCAAAACAAGATAAATCAACCTGTTGTTCAGAGGAATCAGGATTAAATAATGTAGACCCATTAGTCCCCTCTTCCACAGAGGAAATATTCGGTAATTCTAATGTAATGTTTTCAACGGCCTTATTGTTTGATGAAAGCACCAGCATGCCATATACTGCAATATCACTAGGTATATCATAGTAAAAAAAGGTTTCATCTCTGCCAACAACCTTTTTGAAGATATCATTTACATGATTACTTTCACAAAACTTAGCAGCACGCTCAACAATATTACTAGCAATTATATCCTTCAATAACGTAGTTTTACCTGTACCAGGAGGACCATTAACAGAAAAGATATCTTTAGGGTTCTCCTTAGCAATATTAACAGCAATTTGCTGCATAAAGGATAAATTAAACTTTGAAGGCCATCTACCATATGGTAAAACCTTAGGATTATACCATTTGCGCATCTGATCCGTATCTTTTAACAAATCATAATGCTCAATATCCTGATTAAGACTATTGATATAAGACAATACCTTATCTTTATCCTTTAATGTATCAATGTGTTGTAACACCAACTGTAAATCATCGAGGAAAAAGCTAGATTTTAAATCATTAATAGGCATTGTCTCAGCTTTAACTAGCTGAATCTCCTCTGCCTGAAAACCACAGTAGCCATAAATATCACCAGCACGGAACATGGTAATACCCATAGGTTCTAAGATATGCTCTCGTAAATATGTATTAATTACACGTGAAGCATTATCAAGAGATACTTTTTCCTCAGGAAGATTAAAACTATCTTCAATTGATTTAACAATCTCATGCCAACCATCTAGCTTAATATCTTTAAACTCCACATCAGGCTGAGACATCATTTGATAAATCACCCAAATAAAAGGAGCAATTTGAAGACTCCCCTCTTTATAGTATCCCTCTGCATCAACAACAAACGATGCACTATACACATTCCCTAAATATGGTTTTTCAGGATATTCAATTTCTAGTTTATCAATGAAAGCTTCTAGTACTTCAGTTCCTTTGACTACACTTAAAAGAACAGCATGTTCATCATCTAAAACATAGACCTTTTCATCCTTAAAATATTTAATCTCATCAATAATAGCGTAATTATAAGGATCATTTGGTAACGGTACTACATACGTAGAAACACGTGAATTTGTTCTTTTCCAATAAGGTTTTATTACAGACTGTTGATAAATAGTAGTTCTATCATTTTCAGTAGTAAATAAGAGCTCTTTAATATACTTCTTAGAAATTGCTTTATACTTAGGAACCTCTTTCGGTTGCAAACATTCAAGTGAATACCAATAATTTATAATTTGTTTTGCAGAATCTTTCATCTATATCTACCCTCTCATTAGACTAATGAAAGTATTATACAGGTAAAATAAAAAGATTTCATGAAAGGCAAATAAAAAAGGTTCCCATTAGTCAATAATATGTCTACTAGGAACCTAAAAGCTATTTATTTTTCATATTTCGAATCTACGGTTTTAGAGTTCACTAAAGGAAGATAAAAATTCTCCATAAACTTAAGGATAACACTCATAAAAAGAGTTAATATAGGATTAAAAAATATTTCTTAAATATAAATTCAGAAGAATAAGAATTCCTACAATATCATTCAAAACTATCTTTTAAAATTTGAAAATAACTCCTAAAAGTTACGTTATAGAATTATAACATTACCATTTTACTTAGCTCCAATTCAATTCGTGACATTTAATCTTGGAGGAGCTATCAAAATATGCTTGATAAATCTTAAAATCTACTCTAAACTTATCTCGATTATTTTTAACTTCTCGAATTAAGGTCACTTTATCTTTTTCATTCATATTAACACCTAATATTACTCCTTTTAATATATCTTTAGAATAATATATTTTTCTTTTTTCTGTACTATCATATCTATACTGATGATCTAAAATTAAGGCTCTTACCTCACATTCACTTTTCCAATCAATAGTCTTCTGAGTAAAAATTGATTTACATAAGCTTGCATAATGAATCGGCCACTGTCTATCATAACGTTTATCATAAAGAAAGCACTTATTATCTTCATGAGTATACCAAAAATCCAACCATTTATCGCTGTATCTAATTAATAAAAAGAAATTAATTGGAATCATAGTTTCCTTATACTCAACATCATATAATCCTTCAACCTCATTACATCCAATACGTAAATCTTCGCCTATCCCCTCATCAAATATTAAACATATTCCTTTATGATTATCAGCATAATGCCCCCACATTGCTGAATTATCAAAAACTTTTGAAAAACATGACATATATGCTTTAGGTTTTATAATATCCATTAATCGATCAATATACATTGATGGAAACTCTAAATAAAATAACATCAATCTAGGCTCATCAATCTCCATAGTTTCATTTTTCTCAATTTTATTTTTCAATCTATTAAAAGCCAAATCAATTCTAAAAGGCTCTGGTAATCTTAAGATCCTTTCTTTATCAAGATTATCTGACGGTTCAAATATATCAACCAAATCCAAATTTCCTAATTTAGGATTCGGTAACATTCCACATGCTGCAAATTCATCCATAATAGTTTCTAAAATATAGGGATGAACTATTTCTAGATAATACAATAATGTATTTTTATCTACTTTCCATTTTATAAGAATAGATAATACTTTTTTAACTATATCCATCTCTAATATAGTATTATAAACATTATTATAAAGCGATCTATAAAAATCAGAATATAATATACTATCATTTATATCTATATCCAGATAGTCTGATGTTATCTTATAATTACCTTTACTAAATGATGCCTGCAAATATAAATCAGCTAAGCATAAAATATAGTGTTTAAACAAATTATGCCATAAAATACTATCTCCATCCCAAAAAACATTTAGAAACCCTTCCATCGGGTCATTTAGATTTTCTAATTCACTAAAATAGAAATACCTATCACGTAACTCCTTACGGTTTAATATTTGTTTAATTGTTCTATATCTATATACTTCAGACATTTTTTCTCCTTTCAATTTACTTGGGAACAGTGTAAGTTAGGGGATTTATATAAACGTGTAAATGAACGTAATGATGGAACTTTAGGGCGGGATAAATGGATTTCTGTTGCAAAGATGTATTTTCAGGATCCCGATAAAGTACAATCAAATAATTTAGATACACGTACCTATGTGATGAAAAAAGGAGATATAGCTTTTGAGGGGCATCCAAATAATGAATTTAAATTTGGTCGATTTGTATTAAATGATATAGGTACTGGTATCATTTCAGAGCTATTTCCCATTTATAGGCCTATTACCGAATATGATTTAGATTTTTGGAAATATGCGATTCAACTTGAACGAGTGATGGCTCCTATATTTGCAAAATCTATTACATCATCAGGAAATTCATCAAATAAATTAGATCATAATCATTTCTTAAATCAGGAACTTTTAGTTCCTAATATTGAGGAACAGAAGAAAATAGGAACCCTATTAAGCCTATTGAGTAAAAATATTACCCTTCATCAGCAAGAGCCATTTCTATGTGGGAACAGCGTAAATGGTGGGGTGGAATTATGTTGACAATAGAGGAAAAATCCGAACTATTTTATATTTATTACGAAAAGTGGATACGAATTTATAAAGAAGGGGCTATTCGTAATGTAACAATGCGAAAATATGAGATAACTCTATTATGGTTAAAAAAATTAGTTCCTGAACTTAAGCTTTCACAATTAAACAGAATATCGTATCAACAATTATTAAATGATTATGCAGAGTTTCATGAACGACAAACTACAATGGACTTTCATCATCAAATTAAAGCAGCTATATTGGATGCAGTAGATGAAGGATTTATTGATAGGGATCCGACGCGGAAAGCTATTATAAAAGGTCGGTCACCGAGAATAAAGAAAATCAAATATCTAAATCAGTTTGAATTACATACCTTGTTAGTTAACTTGAAGTTGACATCCGAGATTAACTGGGATTGGTTGATATTGATAATAGCAAAAACTGGGATGCGATTTTCAGAAGCTTTAGCATTAACGCCAAAGGATTTTGATTTTTCACATCAATCATTGATTGTGGATAAAACGTGGGATTATAAAGGAAATGGTGGATTCCTGCCAACGAAGAATCGCTCATCAGTGAGAAAAATACAGCTTGATTGGCAAACAATCATAAAGTTCTCAGAACTAATTAAAGGCTTACCTGAAGATAAGCCTATATTTGTTAAAGGTCGTGTATTCAATTCGACAATAAATGGTGTATTAGAACGGTATTGTAAAAAGTTGGGAATACCAGTCATATCAATTCATGGATTACGACATACACATGCTTCGTTACTACTCTTTGCAGGAGTGTCGATTGCAAGTGTCGCAAGAAGACTTGGGCATGCGAGTATGACGACAACACAAAAAACATATATACATATTATTCAAGAAATGGAAAATAGAGATATTGATCTAGTGATGCGATCTATGGCTGGATTAGCATGAGAATTATTATATAGAAATGGCTTTTACTGATGAAGGGTAATAATACTATCTATTTTTGATAAAACATTGGCAATCAAGTTTTGTTCTTGGATTGAACTAGGTATAACTATACTTTGTTCAATTAAGTCAGTTTTGGTAATACCCTTTATTGATGTTCCTTGAAGAATTTTAGCATTTTCTTGCATTAATCGATATAGTTGATATGCAAAAAATTTAATATCATTTCCATCAAAATTACTCAAAGACAGAAAATCTTGACTAGTAGTAAAATCTTGATTTATTACTGCAACTTTACCAACTCCCACTCTCGTAACTAAAGCAATTGAATCACGAGAGATTAATTTAGCTGCTGAATTTTTTAACGCTCTATCATTAATATATTTATTTATATTAACATGTACAATATCACCTTCAACTAAATCAGATGACTGTATCCAAGGTATGTCACCACTCCAATATTCAGGATTAGTCGTTTTAGGAGTTCCTCCACCAGTTTTTATTTTCACAATATCATCTAACTTACGCTGTTCCCAATCTTCAGTAAATCCTCTAAATCGTATTCTTGGTTTATTTGCCATAATT
>ERZ773083.1873-NODE-1873-length-13698-cov-3.635344_pt1 | contig 13698 bp, 18 predicted proteins | sample MGYA00511465_ERZ773083 | MGnify/ENA primary metagenome ERZ773083 (study PRJEB29015, sample SAMEA2738001) | human oral metagenome | biome: human oral; feature: human-associated habitat; material: dental | place: China | collected 2060 ... | reverse complement strand
TGTTTATTTCTCCCTGTTTTATTAAATCCATTTAGTTTCACCACCTTTCAAAAATTTTGCAACAAAAAAAATCACAATCAAATTAATGACTGTGATTTTCTTTTAAATATTATGCTCCTTCTTTTTCTCTATCCATATTTGCTTTTATTCCTAATGTTTCTAACAAATTATGAACGAATAATCTTCCTTTTTGTGTCCATTTTGTATTTGGAACGACTTTTTCAGTTCCGTTTTTCCTTTTTACCGTTATTGTTTCGCTTTTGGTATACCCTTTATTCATATGTTCTGCATACAATATCCATTGTCCGCCGACTTTTCTTATTATTCTCTGCTCATTTAATGTTTTATTCAACTCGTATGCACTAAGTCCATAATCGGCTGCAATCTGTGTTATTGTCATTGTATCTTCACTTGACAATATTGTATCGACATACTCTTTTATCGGTTTATACTCTGCTATTAATTGCTTTTGAATCTGATTTTCTTCTTCCAGATGTTCAAGTTCTCTTTTCACTTTACCGTAATTGATTAACACTTCTCCTAATTTTTCAGGATTGCTTGTTATTGTATCCCATACATTGTCTGTCATATACATTCCTGTTTTCCTGATTGTCTTTAAAATCTTTTTTACTTCTTTTTTAAAGATTTTTGCATTAGGTTTTGTGCTTTGCATGCAGACTTCATAAAATCCATCTTCTGTTAAGAACCACATATTACGGTTTTGACCTGATATATAAACTTTATATACCAGCTTTTCATCTTCGTCAATAGAACTTAACATTTGTGTCACATTATAAGCTCCGTTTTTCATTTTAGCATAATCAATCCATTCCGCTACATCTTTTGCCAAAAACAATAAATTTTCAAAATCTCCATACACTCTAAATCTTTTTCCCAAGATTTCTCTTTCATCAATTACTGTTAATTCATTTTTCATTCTTTTCCTCCATTATACTATTTTTATGCAGTTTCTTTTTCTGAACCTTTTTGAACTTTATTTTGTGCTTTTTCAATCAATATATCCAGTTCATTTTGAATGTTAGAAACTTGATCAATTAAATTAGAATATCCCACTCTAAACACTTCTTTTGATTCAAAACTGTCAAATATCCCATATTCCAGAGCGACCATTAAGCTTCTTACACCTTCTAATTTAATTCTTACTTCCTCAACATCTAAAAATGTTATTTTGTTCATAAAATTTTCCTCCTAAAATATTTGTTTTTTAAGAGAATATATAGTATAATAGTATTGGTTAGATATATTATCTATATACTCTCTTGTTTTCATACAAGGGAGTTTTTTTATTTATTAATTTCTTCTTCTATTTTTTCAATTAGCCAACTTGTTTTTGTCTTTTCCAATTCCCTCAATTTAATTTCTAGTTTTTCAGCCAATTCTTTATCAATATTAACGCTAAATGTTTTTAATTTTTTTCTCCTTTCTTTAAAATAATCTGCTCTGCTTTTTGCCATTTTTATCACTCTCCTTGTATCTCGACACAATTATACTATGTATCGCGACAAAAGTCAAGAACTTTTTTAAAAAAATCACAGAATTTTTTTATCCTGTGATTAATAATATCTTTTATCCTAATAATTCTTTCTTTTTCTTATCAAATTCTTCTTGAGTTATCACGCCTTGGTCTAATAATCCTTTAAATTTTATTAATTCATCAGCGGCAGAAACTTGATTTACAGAATGTTGTTTTGGTTTTTCCATTCTTTCTTTAGCTCCATTTACAGCTTTTACAAACGGATCCAGCGTTTCTTTAGATATATGTGTTATTTTCATTTTAGAAGCTCCGTCCCATATTTCTATTTCTCCAAGAATTAATCCTCTTTTTTGTCCTATAGAATTAATCTTATTAAGAGGTATTTCAATTTGTTTTAATCCAAAAATCATCCCTTTATCTAAAAAAATAACTCTTTTATCAGTTGAAACTATTAACCAAGTTTTCCCATCCCACAATCCTGATGTAGCATAAGTTATAGTTTCATCATCATGAATAATATTCGGAAGTTCCTTAACTTCTTTCTTTGTTCCCCAAAAATCACTTGCTCCAGATTCTGATAGCATTTTTTCAATTTCTTCCATAGTTTTCATTTTAATTCCTCCTTAAAAAATATTTTTCTATATTATACACTATTTCTAAGAAAAATTAAAATTTAAATTTTCTATACCCTCTCAAAAACAAATATTTTAGTTTCACAGTCATTATTCAATTGCCATTGTCCTGTTTTTTTTACATAAAAAAATCACAGCTAAATTAATAACTGTGACTTCAATTTTTTATTATTTTTGACTTCTCTTTATCATAAAATCAACTTCAGCATTTGCATTTATTGGTATTATTTGTATCTCTGGATTTTTATTCTTATATACTCTAAAGATTTCATCCGCAAATCCTTGACCTATTGTTTTAATACCGTCAAAATCTAAAAATACTACTTTAAATTTATCTGCATTCAGCAATATTCTTTTCGCTTTTGAACGAGACACAAACGATTCACCTAGATACTCTTTTGCCAAGTGAACAGTTATAGTTGTCCTATCGAAAATATACTCATCATTTGTATATTTTTCAAATACTTCGTGTGCTGTTCTATCAGTATCTTTATTCAAGAAAAATAACACTCTTGTCCCTTCAACTTTATCTTCAATTCCAACGCTTTCAAAATTATACAATTCATGTCTATTACCAGTAAAAAATTCCTTATCAAAAGAATTTATAAAAAAATCATCAACTACTTTGGATGTAAAGAATATTCCTTCTCCACTATGGTTTACTGAATCCGAAGTTAGTTTTCCTTTTCTCAATTCAAATATTGCTTGATTTTCATTTTCTAAATTATGGTCTTTTTTAATTTTCTTAAATATTCCAATTCCATTATCCTGTATACATACAACAATTTCTTTGTAATTTTCAGCATATAAAATTGAAATTTTATCGCCACCTGAATGTTCTATAGCATTATTTAACATTTCTGTAAAAGTATACACTAAAAGATCCCTTACATTTTCTTTCTTATCTTTTTCATACTTTGAAATAAAGTCTTCATAAACAACATCTTCTTCTAAATTTATGTTATCATATTGCTTAGTCTCATTAACATAAAATTTTAATCTGTACTTGCTCTTTGACTCTTTTTCAACTATGTCTTTATCAATAAATTCTTTTATATATTTAGATACCGTTTGCCTACTAATAGGATATTTTTCAAGCACTTCTTTAAAAACATTTCCATTTTTATAAATTGTTTCTATGATAAAGTCTTTTATTTCTTCTCTGTACTTTTTACTAAAGCTCATACCCTTAACCTCCTAATATAGAAAGTATGTAAACTTAAATAAATATTTTAAAATTTTAAGTTTACAATTTAAGTATACATTACTTTTTTGTTAAAGTCAACTACTTTTTATCAATCACAGTCATAATTTAATTGTCATTGTCCTACAAAACTCTATTTCTTTTTACTAGATTTTTTAGTGTTTTTCTTATCTCTTACTTTTTTAGCCGATTTTTTCGCAGTTTGTCCACTCTTAGAAGTTGTTTTGCTTTTCGATTTCTTAGCACTTTTTTTCTTAGCTTTTTCAGCTTCTTTTTTCTTTTGTTCTTCTTTAGTTTGAGCTATTGCTTTTTTCTCTGCATTTTCTCTCGCTCCAAGTTTCATTGCTGTGATTTCACAAGTATAATCACCACTTATTTCGTGTGTTACCTTGTCAATTACATATTTACCTTCAAACTTTCCCCAGCTTTCATCAAGCTCAATTATTGCTCCAGCTAAGTATTTAGTACTTCCGTCAACATTTAAAGTTATCTGATATTCCTGTTTAAGATTATCTTTCAAAGTTTTTTTTGCAACTTTTTTTGGTTCTGTTTTCCCTTTAGTTTTTACCTTTAATGTTTTTTCTTTTTTAGTTCTTTTCTTTTTGCTTTCGGCTTTCTTCTGTAATTTTTCTTTTGATTCTTTAATCGTTTTACCTTTTTTCTTACCAGTTGTTTTTTTCTTCATTTCAACCTCTTATTTTTTCTTAGATTTCATCTTTTTAATCAGCTTTTTACTAGCCTTTTTCTGGCTTTTCTTGTTAGTTTTCTTACTGTCTTTACTTTTAGATTCTTTTTCTTCAGTTGTAACTTGATTACGCTTGTCAAGTTCCTCTTTTGTAATGATTTCCTTAACAACCTTTTTCTTGTCAGGATCATAATACGAAACTTCGACTTTATCGTAAATCTCTTTATTTTTCTTTTTTAAGCTGAAACTTCTAATCCTATAATCTTTAATGTTGAAAACTTCAATAGTATCATTCTTTTCCATTTCTTCGTCATCAAAAATAATTATTTTGTCGTCAGATACTTTCATATTTAATCCGATTTCTTTAACAACTCGATTAATAAAAACCAAATCAGTTTCTTTGTTTTGGTCTAATCTCTCAAAAAATACATTTTCTGCATAAAGCTCTGCATTCATTTCATGTTTATTAGCAATCTGCATTACCAATTCTTTTAGTGTTACTCTCTCCCAAGCAACACTATTTTTTTGATCTCGAATGTTTTGATCAAGCGGCAAAGCTAAGCATTTTAAAGTGAGTTTCTGATCTTCAAAAGTCGGCTCGTCCACATAAAAAGTTCCCAAGTCTAAAAAATTAGTTTCATTTTCCAGCTCTTCGTGAATCCCAACAAGTAATTGGGCATTCTCATCAGGATACCACTCTTTAAGCCAGCGATAATCTAAGTTTTCTAGTTCTATTTCTAAATCATCTATAGCATTTTTGGAATTATCTGTGTAGTTAAGAGATGAAATAGAATGTGCTATCTCATCAGAAATATCAACTTTATTAAATATAACTATAACCCTAATATTCCTAGCAAAAGCCATTCCTATTCACCTCTCTTCCACGGCGGTAAACTTGTATCATTATCACTTTCTTCAGCAATTTCAGGAATGATAATTGGAACATTTGCGTCAAAAACGGCGATGTCAATTAAAGCTAAATTACTTCTAATAAGGTCATGATAATATCCTTCACTTCCATAAACTCTGTAAGCTATCAAGTCCCAAGTATCACCACTTTGTGTCCTGTAAACTCTAACATTCGCCATTATCCAAACACTGTCCTTTCTTTTTTGTTTTTTGCTTTCGCCAATGCTCTCATTACTGCTTTCTCAATTGCACTTGTATCAGCATTCCCATTTACTGTTATACTAATATTAATAACATCTCCGCCACTTGAACCTTCATTGCTTCTAAGCCCTGACATTCTCTCTTTTAGTCCACTAATCTTATCTCTAAAGCTATTTTTAGTTTCACGATTATTCAATATTTGAGTACCACGAGGTAAATTCAATAACATTTCGTGTTCTGCTAAGAAAGCTGGTTTACCAGGTATTTGAATTAATTCAGCTCCACGTTCTGCTACTGTTGTAAGTCCTCCGCTCCAGTAGTTAGTCCCCGCTGCATTTTTTCCAAATAATCCACCAACAGCTCCAAGTCCACCAGAAACTAAACTTTTTAAATTGTTCCATTGATTCTTAAACCAATCAAATAATCCATTCAAAATACTTTTTGCACCATTTACAAATCCATTAATTCCTGATTTTACGCTTTCCCAAACGCCTGATACAATTCCAGGAATTTCATTCCATTTTCCTGTAAAAAATGCTATAAATAAATTGAATACTCCTTTCCAAACGGCTATTGCAGTTTTTATGGCACTACTAATCATTTTGAAAACACCACCAGCCACAGTTGATAAAAACTTAAATGTAGATCCTAAAGCTCTTACTACCGAAATTGCTAATCTTATAGCTACAATAATTACAACTTTTATTATTGTTCCTATCACAGATAACACAGGTTTTAAACTGTTCCATACATTCCTCATGTGAGGTCCAGCCTGTTTCATCTTATTTGAAACCCAAGTTATTGCTTGCCCTATTCCTTGTTTTATCGTTCTGCCCAATTCTTTGACGTGTGGCATTATCTGTTTCATTGCATTATTTACTCCATTTCTAAACCACGTAGATTTATTGTAAAGTATTACAAATATTGCTATTAATCCAACAATTGCTCCTATTATAACTCCAACAGGATTTGCTAAAAATGCCATTTTTATCGCTATACCTACACTTTTTATTATTCCTATTGCACCTCGCAACATTTTAAAAGGATTTAACATTAACTTAAATATCTTAATAGCTGAACTTCCACCTAATTTCAGTCCATTAAAAGCAAGCTTTACCATATTTATCGGATTTAACATTGTTTTAAAAGCACTTCCGCCCGCTTTAATTCCACTTACCAATCCATTAAATCCAGCTTTTCCAAGAGGTTTTAAAGCAGCTCCAATCTTGCTCAGCACAGGAAATGCTGTTTTAAATCCTTCAGCAAAACTTCCAGCCGCTTTAAACTTATCAAATATATGAATTCCTTTAGATATTCCACTAAAAACTGGTGCAAATCCTTTAGCTAATCCACCAATTCCTATTTTAAAAGCGGCTAATGCTGCTACACCCTTTAAAATATTTGTAGTTAATTGCGGATATTTTTGAATAAATTGAGAAAATTTCTTAATTAACGGACCAATCGAATTGGCAACTTGTACTAAACTAGGTCCTAATGCTGAACCTAAATCTACTCCCATGTTGACAATTCTATTTTTTAAAGTTGAAAAAGCATTTCCCATTGTCTTTAATCTTTGGTTGTATTCCTTATCGACACTTCCAGCTGTTTTTGCTCTGTCATGAGCTTTTTTCATATTCACACTAACATCATCAATATGTTTTGCTAATTCAGACGCCGATTGAATAGATTCTTTACCAAATAGATTTTTAAGTGTCGCAGCCTGAACATCTTGCGGAAGTTTCTTTATTCTCTGAAAAACATCAACTAAAGTTCCTTCCCCATCTTTTGTCATTCTTTTAGCTACATCTTCTGCATCTAACCCTAATGATTTAAAAGCTGCTCTTGCACTTTTTGTTGCCGAACTTCCAGCCATTAATCCTAGTGATATATTTTTTAATCCAGTAGCCGCAACTTCAGATGGAACAGAAAATGATACTAAACTTGCTCCTAATGCTGCAACTCCCTCTTTAGAAATACCAGCCATTCCACCCAATCCAGCTACTCTGCTTGAAATATCTGCTACTTCTGGAGCTGTGACAGCCACGGTGTTTGCTAAATAGTTAATTACATTAGCATACTGCATTACTCCATTCTGATCCAAATTTAATTGTGCCCTTGTTTTTGCCAAAAAGTTCCCTGCTGCTTCGGTATCCATATCAAAAGCAACTTTAATTTTAGCTGCATCTTTAGTATATCTTTCCAATTCATCTGTTTTTATCCCTGCCTGAGCTCCTGCTCCTGCAATTTGAAATAACTCCACTTGAGATAGAGGACTGTTTTCACTAAAATTTCTCATAGCTTTATAAAAGCCATCTTCCATTTTTTTTGAACTGAAATCGGCAACCTTTTTCAAATCTGCTTGAGCATTTTCCAAGTCAACTGCTAATTTAACAGGAACAGCCAAAGCTCCAGCCATTCCCATACCTTGCATTATTTGCTTATCTCCAAAGTCTTTCATTTTCCCAACAGTTTCTTGTCTAGCATCGTATCTTTTTTGAGCTTCTTTCAGTTTGTTCATTTTTTCGATTTCTTTTTCAACTTCCTGAACCTTGCTTCTGTAGTTAGATAAACTAGCGCCTTCCGCTTCTATCTTACTTCTTGCAGCTTCAAATACATGCTGTTGCCGTTCTTTTTGCTTATTCAATTTTCCGACATTCTTTTCAGCCTGTTCTATTTCCTTAGCCAGTTGTTTATTACTGCTTCCAGTTCTTTCGTATTCGGCTTTCAATTTTTGCAAATGTTCAGCAGCTTTTTTATATTCTGAATTAATTTTATTTAATCCTTCACGAGCCTTGTCCATATTTTGAAAAGCTTTTTGTGCTTTTTCCATGCTTTTGATTTCTTTTTCAAATTCTTTAACTGACTTCGTCGTATTTTTTAAAGCATTTGCAACTTGGCTCATTCCGTTAATAGCACTAGCTACTGCCGCACCTAGAACTATGTTCAGCTCCAAATTTTTTGCCACAATTTTCCTCCTTTTCTCTCAAATATGGTATAATATATTAAATAAATCAAAGAGGTGATTTTTATGAAAATTAATAAATCAGATAAAAAATATACTCCGTTAGAAATAATTTTGATAATATTATTTGGTCTAGTTGTATCTATTCCATCACTATTTTTCCTTTTTATATTTCTATCGTTTATGTTTGCTATAAGTCCTGCAATCACAGTCATAGCTCTTATCGTAGTTCTATTTAAATTTTTATCAGTTTTTATTGGTGGGGACGACTAATCCCCTTTTTTTATTCACTCTCTTCTTGCCTTACCTTTTCTTCCTCAATTAACTTATTAGCTCTCGCTATCCAGTAATCCAGTTCATCAAATGTACATTTCATAAGTGTTTCATAACTAATATTCATTTTAAAATAGTTAAGTCCACTCAATAAATCTGTAATCAAATCTAAAAAGTCATCTGTTACGCTTCTGCCGTTGGAGCTTTCTCGTCCTTGTCTTCGTCCGTTCCCCAACCTTTTACTAAAAAATTCTTAGTTTGATTTACCACTTTTAAAAAGTCTTCAGCACCTAAGGTCATTAAATGTCCGTATTTAATACCTGATGCCCTTTCAGCTACAGTCAAAGCCCAAGCGTCATCAAAATCTTTAAAATTTTCAGCATTAGATTTCATTCTTGATTTATAATCTTTTCCGCATTCCAATAAATCTGCTCCTGTCAAATTATCCAGTTTCAAATCTATTTCTTTGTATTTTTTACTTCCTAAATCATATTCTTTCGTTAATTTTATAATCATTCTATTCCTCCTAAATATGTCCTAATAATTGTCTTATGATATTGTTAAAACTTCCGTTTACATTTGAAATTCCATTCAATACATCAATTTCAATGATTGTTTTACCATTTATCGTTAATTTATAATAAGTAATGCTCAAATCAAACGAACCTTCAAATTTTTTACCATTTTCAACTTTTGGACCATCAAACTTTGTGATAAATCCCTTTAATGTTGCATCTGCACCAGTTATTTTTGGTGAGTGCGTCATTCTATCTAACTGTTGCAAAGCTCCCAAGCATTCTAGTGTGATTGAGTCATTATTATTAAAATTTAATAGTGTGTCGTTCATACTATCCATTTTTACTTTTGCTGACATTTTTTTATAATGTCCAATTAATGGAGCTTCAAATTCCGCAGCCATTCCAAACTGTTCAGTTGTTATTGTCGCCGATTCTACATTTGGAAGTTCTACTACTCCAACTCCTTCTAATGCGTTTGAACCATTGACATAAAGGTCAGCGTCAACGATTCCTAAAGGCAGTTTCTTTTTAGCCATTCTTTATCCTCCTATTTTCCTAAACTGTTTGCAAACTCAGTTAATGCGTCTGCATCATATTTTTTCTTAAATGTTGCCGATTTCATACCAGGAATTACTCCTAGCTTAATAACCCAAGTTATATCACCATTCATAACATTAATAGCGTCATTATCCTCGCTTGATAAAGTCGCACTTGCACTTAACAAATCATTTCTGGCTACGATAGCATTCAATCTAATATTCATTGATTTTGTTACTGTTTCAGCTAATTTTTTAGAGAATGTTTTATCCACTTTATCAAAAAGACTTATAACTAGTTCATTCCCGACATATTTAAACATTCTACGAGTGTTTATAAATTTGTCCTTTGGATCTGTTGCCATCGGATTAAGTGCAGTTTCAGACCCCCAGCAACGCCAACCTTTGAAATTGATAGCTGTAACTACTCCATTTTTATTTAAAAAGTTAGCCTGTTGTTCTTTATCTAAAATTATTTCCTCTAATTTTCCATTTGAATTTTTCCAATATAAACTGTCACATTTATATGCGAAGTTAGACGGCACCTGTGAAGGCACACCACTCTTCTCGTCGTCTACTAGCAACGACAAAGCAGCATACTGAATAGACTGAATATATTTCTTGCCAGCTAATCCTAATGTTCCGTATAATACAATTTGGTCATTTCCGTTAATATTATTATCATCTTTCCATTTTGGGATTTGGTCATAAGGCTTGTCTATCGGCGCATTAATCAATGCAACTGCTTCAAACATATTCCCGTTTATATTTTTAGCTTTTGTTTGCATAATTGCAGCAACTTCACTATCGCTTGAAAAATCAGGAACATCAATGAAAGCTGGTAATTCTGAATATTTCAAATAAACTTCATCTAATAACTCTAGCCCTGTTCTTTTCATTGTTGAAATATCATATCCACCTAAAGCCTGCGCTTTCGTTACTTTTGACAAATCAATTTCTTCATATTCAATATCAATTTTAGTGCCATTTGACGGTTTAGCATATATTTCAAGCCCTTCATCTGTCCACATCGTTATAGCATCTGAAATAACTTGTGATGTTGCATTTTCTTTAACTACTAATGTATCTGTTATCAATTTGTGGTTTGGAATAACAACTTTACCATTTGTTAAGCTCAAATTATTTTGAGTTTTTTTAACTGTTTTATGTTTTTCAAAATCCAAAATATTCACAACATAAAGCGGTGCTACTTTATACAATTCAAAAAATACTTTTATCGCTTGTGAAATTGAAAAATCTAAGTCGTAAGTATCCCCAAAATACTGAATAGCTTCTTTATAAGTTCCCAATCTTACAATCTCGTTCACTCTTCTGTTTTCTCTTTTTACTTTGTTCATCGGTGCAGTTCCTACAATAAAATGTCCGTAATCAAGCACTATCGGCAGTGATATATCACTCGATGTCTCAGTTTGATAAGTTCCGTGTTTATAACCCATTATTCAGCCTCCTCTCTTATTTGGTCTTTAATTTGCTGTGTTACCGTTTCAAGCAATTTTTCATTTTGTAATGCTTCACTAGCTTGATTAACATCCACCAAAGTTCTTTTCAAAAGCGGATATTTCTCAAATTTTTCTTCAATTACTTCATTGCTGTAATAAATAACGCCTTTTGTAAATCTAATATCTTTAAATTCAAGCGTATCTCCCAAATAAATATATTGCTTTTTATCTTCCATTATTCCTCCTTCAAAATTTCAGGCTCGACAGGATAATCCCAAACTGTAAATGTAATTCTCGAAAATATAAAATCTCCAAACTCGTCGCTATATAAATCGCAATTAAATTCTTTGTCTTCCCGTATCGCCCAGCCTCTTTCGTCATAAACTCTAGTCAAAAGTTTACTTCTAATTTCTTCACCTTTATAAAGATTATCAATATAATCTTCATTCTTAGTACCAACTATTATTTCAAAAGTAGCGTCACAATCATAACTATCCATTCCTTCTGTAATTTGCCTTGAACTCAAAGCTCTTAATGTCACGCAAGGAAAAAATGGCTTTTTCTGTCCTGTATTTTTGTCGATTTCACCGTATCTCCTAACTGGCAACGCCCCTCGAAATATCTGATAATCAGTATCTTTAAATTCCTCACACAAAAAGTCATACAAACTTTTTTCAATAACTTTAATACTCATAAATTACATTGACAAGAGTCTATTCAACTCATGTTCAAACCTTTCATTTAATTTTTGAGACATAAATTCATCAAGATCAGGTAACCACGTCGTAGGTCCTAACATTTGTGGAGCAGACGGTCCATATTTTCTTTTAATCGGCAATCGTCCACTTCCTTCTCTTTCAAATGCTCCTAAGCGTCCGTCTCTATAAGCTATAAACGTATTACCATTAAGCATTATTCCATTCCCGTTCTTTACTGTTGCTGTTACTGGTGTTCTACCAATTCTCGTACTTGGAGTCAATTGAAAATTATCAAGTCCTAAATAATTTCCTTTAGAATTAATTTGTGCTATCAGCTTGGCAGGAAATGCTTTGTTAGCAGTTAATCCTTTTAATAATTCACCGTATTTAACTGTATAAATTTTTCGTGCATTTCTAACCATACGAGTTTTAGTCATACTCGAAACTCTATTCAAAGCACTCGCCAATGCCCTCGGAGCTTGTTGTGGAAACTCAACAAATTTATTCTCTATGTCACTTAGGACATTTTCATCAAATTGAATTGTAAACATCTAAATCAACTCCTAATAATCAGTGTATCTATACAAGTCAAGTTCATACATACCAAAGTTCTCTTTACAGTTTGCAACTATCCATTCTTTATTGTCAAAATCTATTCTCATATTTCCTTCAGGCTTGTATTTCAAATATTTTTTATCAATAAATACTGTAATTCCTTCCTTGTAAAATCCACTTTCTATTGTTAATTTCCCACTAATTTCCTTTTCCTGAAAACTGTCCTCATCTGTCACACAAATAACATCAGTACCATTCAAATTATGTGTTTCGCCAAACTCTTCTGAATTTAAAAATGTATTTTGTATATCATTTTCTAAAATATCTTTAAAATTCATGTTTCTTTACCTATTTCTTCTTATTTTTTGTATCTTTTTTGTCTATTTCTTCAATATTTTCTGTTTTAATTGATCCTTCAGACTTTTCAATTTTACCGTTTATTTCGGCAATAAGCCCTCTTTCAAGGCAGCTTTTTATTACTGATTTTTCTTGTATATCTACAATTTCATCAACTTTATAAGATTTTCCGTCATAAACTAACCCATCAGTTACTCTGTACTCCATAAATACCAACTCCTACTTAACTTTTAACACTTTAATTGATTTGGTATTACTTGGAATTAACACTGGTTTTGAGATAGTTCTCAATGTGATTGTATCGTTTTCCTCTTTAATGTATTGTCTAGGAATTAAATCTCCTTGTAACATTCCGTCATTTATGCTTGAAACTCCACCAAATTTGACTTTATTACCACGAGGTGCAAATAGAACTGTATACTCTGGAACAATTCCTTTTGTTTCAGTTTTTCCAGTTGTCTTATTTACATAGTCGTAATATTCTTGATATTCAAATATATCAATTCCTAACCCAGTTAATGTCCCAATGTAAGAAGCTCCATTAGTTCCCTCAACTTCAGGTCTAATATCCCCAAAATAAGCGTTTCTCAAGTTCATTAAGTTTTGAACAGTTTTATTTGATACAAATAATTCGGCTGCTAAAGGATCTAAAACAATTGCATTTGGTCTAGTTCCACCAGCTTTGTTAATTTCATCTAATACAGCTTTAATATCTTTGATTGGATCAGCATTAGCATTATCCCAAGTTGTCGCAACAGTTTTTTGGTGTTCCGCAGGTGCTGTATCATAAAATGTAATTACATCTGATACCCCTTCTCCATCAATTGTAGTTTGTAATTTATACAATGTTTCGGCTGCCATGCTTTCGAATCTTCTAAAGATTTGGTCTCTTTGTTCTTCCAAAGTTTCTGCTATTAATTTTTGTCTTTTTGTGTCGGGATCGCTTTGTGAAAATGGATTTTCTCCTGGCAATCTTTCAAAAGTAATTTCATTTGCATGAAATATTTTCTTTGGTGCAATTGGATAAGGCTTGAAAGTTCTACCAGAAAATGTTTCTTTTGGCATTTCTTCTCCATCCAAAAATCTATTAACAAATGGTGCCATTAATCTTCTACCATTCTTGTATTCGATTGTTACTGTTTCAGTGTCCAAGTTCTCTCTATCCCCAAAATATAAGTCATACAAGAAATTTCTTGGTTTTGGCATATTTTGA
>ERZ773083.1872-NODE-1872-length-13701-cov-3.017294_pt1 | contig 13701 bp, 10 predicted proteins | sample MGYA00511465_ERZ773083 | MGnify/ENA primary metagenome ERZ773083 (study PRJEB29015, sample SAMEA2738001) | human oral metagenome | biome: human oral; feature: human-associated habitat; material: dental | place: China | collected 2060 ... | reverse complement strand
CAACCTCTCTCCGCTGGTGCAAGCTTATAGCTTGTACCCTTTTTTCTAATTCTCTAATTCCCTCATTTTCTAATTTTCTCATTGATAACTTTTAAATCCTTTTATTTATTGTAACTTTGCCAAAAGTTTAAACGGATTTTTTGTTAAAAACAATACAAAGTCTACAATTAAAAGTTAAAACAATCTTAAACTTTGTTAACTTACTTGACAGAGAAGAGAATATCTTATAACTTTGTCGCAAGATTCTAAAATATTTAATTATGAAAAAGTCAGTACAAATCTTTTTAGAACTTATCTCAGCTATTGCACTTTACTTGTTTATAAATTCAATAGCCTATGGAGATCATTTGGTAACCCTACCCCTATACTTAACAGGGGTAGTGATTATGAGTTATCTCTTTGTAAGAGAGAGACCCCAAGAATGCCTACAAAGTGCCTTACGCATTGTTCTTCCGTTTACGGGGTTAATGCTTATTGCAGGGAGTCTGCCTGATGCACATTTCAGTTTAGCTCTGATTTATATTGTGAGCACAGGGGTAGCTTTTTTATTAGGAATGCTCATTGCCACCGTGAGCAAGACGTACCAGAAGATAGGCTTATCGGCATTGACTTTTCTGCTGGTAGTTGCCATACGGTTGTCGTTTTCAGCGGAGTTTCAATATTTGATAGGCGTACATTGGTATACCTTAGGAAGTTAATCATCTAATAGAATATAGAAAGAGGTTGCTCAGAAGTCTGGGCAACCTTTTTTATGCTTTGTTACTTATAAAATATTTTTTTTGTATCTTTACGCTTTATTGTTGAACTATTTGATAAATTAAACATTTATGTCGTGAATCCCCTTTAAATTTTGTAGTTTTTCCATTGATAACAACTATTAAAAATTGCATAAAGCATTCCAATAGTATAATTATTGCAACAAACTTTAATATTAATTTTTTAAATTGAATCAAGTATGAAAAAAATTATTGCTTTAGTATCAGTGATTTGTTTATCACTAGTAGCTTTTTCTTCTATATCTTGTAGCAAGAATGATGACCCAGCAGACAATGACCTTTTTGTAGGAACCTATAAAGGTAAAATCTCTTACTCCGATAGTCAACAGAAAAAATCCGCTGATAATGGAGCCGTAACAGTTATTAAAACAGGAAATGACTATTATTTCCGTTTTTCAGACGACATTCCTGACCTTAAAGGTGTTAGCTTCAAAAAAGAAGGAGATAACACTTTAGTAAACATCGACTTGAAAGATGGTGTAAAACTCATTAGAATCAACGCCTCTTCATTGAACATTCTGTATACTACAGATGGAAAGACCTGGACTGCTAACGCAAGTAGGTAATTCTAAAAAAGAAGTACTAAAAACCCCCGAAAATATATATTTTCGGGGGTTTTTCATTTTTAATATGTGCTCTTCCTTCCTTATTACTTCTTTTTAAATATCAAATTTATCAAGAATAAAATAACAATAGCTCCAATAGCTCCTGTCAAGATAGCACCAATCCATCCTCCTCCAAGTGAGACGTGAAACACATCTCCTAAAAGCCAATATCCCACGATACTTCCAAGAATACCAATAATGATATTGCCTATAAGACCTAATCCACTACCTTTGTAGATAGTTCCTCCTAACCATCCAGCGATGGCTCCAATAATAAGTGTTGCGATAATACCCATAATTTTTAATATTAAATTAGGGTACAAAGGTAAGAATTATCATCTAAAAAAACAAATAAAAATCATAACGTTGTATTGTGAATTGTTTTCAAATCTTGTAGTTTTGCGATTGATAACAACCTATTATGGGAAGACGACAACGCCGAATGGGTTGTGAATTGCTTTCAAATTTTGTAGTTTTGCGATTGATAACAACAGTACGTTAAGACTAATTCGGCTGTTGCTGTTGTGAATTGCTTTCAAATTTTGTAGTTTTGCGTCTGAAAATAACTATTAGTTAAATAATATCATTGCTAAACCCCAGAAAAAGGCAAGCAGTAGCAACCAAGGCAAGCAACCTGAAAACATACTCAGTATGACTTTCATAGCTTCTATTAAAAAATTATCTTTCATAGTGATACTATTTTAGAGTGCAAAGATAATAAAACATTAGCAATTTTAAATCTTTGTCGTCTTGTTAATTTGTCCCTATTTACGCAATATGGTAAACAAAAAAGGGAGTATATAATTGTAAATTAATTCCAAATTTTGTAGTTTTGCGATTGATAACAACAGATTTTAACTTCAGAAGAGCGCGAATGCCGTTGTGAATTGCTTTCAAATTTTGTAGTTTTGCGATTGATAACAACCTAATAACTTCATACTAATTTGCTAATTTCGTTGTGAATTGCTTTCAAATTTTGTAGTTTTGCGATTGATAACAACAAGATATCACGTACAATGTTATAGAAGTTGGTTGTGAATTGCTTTCAAATTTTGTAGTTTTGCGATTGATAACAACAGAAAGTAATTAAAACTATTGAAGGTTATGGTTGTGAATTGCTTTCAAATTTTGTAGTTTTGCGATTGATAACAACATACCTTCCTCTGCTGCTTTATATAACCTAGTTGTGAATTGCTTTCAAATTTTGTAGTTTTGCGATTGATAACAACTCCTGACAATGTTCTCACCCTTAAAACCCTGTTGTGAATTGCTTTCAAATTTTGTAGTTTTGCGATTGATAACAACTAAGGCTGATAAACTCACTTTGCACGCTCGTTGTGAATTGCTTTCAAATTTTGTAGTTTTGCGATTGATAACAACCACACACGCTTTTTTGTTTCTTTTTTTCTAGTTGTGAATTGCTTTCAAATTTTGTAGTTTTGCGATTGATAACAACATCGAGTTGCAAGGTTTGTTCGTGCCTCTGGTTGTGAATTGCTTTCAAATTTTGTAGTTTTGCGATTGATAACAACTCGAGGGGAAAACTGTTATAGGACTACCTTGTTGTGAATTGCTTTCAAATTTTGTAGTTTTGCGATTGATAACAACCAGCTGACCGGCTACCATCGAGGCAACCACGTTGTGAATTGCTTTCAAATTTTGTAGTTTTGCGATTGATAACAACAGAAGATAGCCAGAGAAGGCACAAAGAGATGTTGTGAATTGCTTTCAAATTTTGTAGTTTTGCGATTGATAACAACTCTGTATATTTAATTGTTAATTATTGTTCTGTTGTGAATTGCTTTCAAATTTTGTAGTTTTGCGATTGATAACAACTGGCTGTTTGCGATTCCTCACCTTGGAGGCGTTGTGAATTGCTTTCAAATTTTGTAGTTTTGCGATTGATAACAACGACCAGCGTATTACAATGGACTACGAGTTTGTTGTGAATTGCTTTCAAATTTTGTAGTTTTGCGATTGATAACAACCTCAATCTTTTAAGAGTTTAAATATCAATCAGTTTTGCTTAAAAACAGTACTGAAAAACCTCCTCTTTTGCCTTTGTTTATAAGACAAAAGAGGAGGTTTTCACTTTCCTATTCTTCTTAAAAAAGCTCTAATTGCACATAAGTTTCGGGAGCTGCTGTTTCTCTCTGACAGTAAAAGAACTCCATATCGCCAAACTGCTTATCGGTTAGACACATAATAGCTATATTGCCATACTGAGGTAAGTTTTGTTTTACACGATTGATATGCACTTGGGCATTCTCTCTACTAGGGCAATGCCTTACATACATCGAAAACTGAAAGAGCGTAAAACCGTCCTTTATGAGTTTATCACGAAAGTTCTGTGCTTCTTTACGCATCTTTTTCGTTTCTGTTGGCAAATCGTATAATACTAATACCCACATAATTCTATAAGCATTATATCGTTCGGCTATGATCATAATTCAGGATAAGCTATCAGTCGCTTTTCACCCGTATAGCATTTGTATAAAGAAGAAGCTGTGTTCTTTACTGCTACTATCAAGGGGTGGGTATTCTTTTCTATCTGTACATCACGGGTTGCCATCTGCAGTATATGAGCTTTACTTTCTTTGTTGAGTTCTTCTACTTCAGGATGTGTTGTGAGCCATTCCATTACCAATAAATCTACTATGGGTCGGTAGGGTTCCATTATGTCGCTTGCCAAACAATAGGGGTTGTACTTATTGCGATGGAAAATTCCTAATACTAATAATAAACCTGTATCTACCAATGCGCGGGCTACGATACTGAGTAAAACTCCATATCCGAAATTGAAAAACTGATTAGGATATTCACCAAATCTATCTCTAAGAAAATCGTAATCAATAAGGTACTTCCAATAGTGTTGCGCTGCAATACCTTCCATATTGGTCGTATCGCCCGATTTTACTTCTTTTAGATAGTCGTACATCGGGTCAGCATACTTTCCTAAATGTTCTAAGACCTTAGCTTGGTTCTGAATTTTGCACTCTACAGTTTGCTTCCAAAGTTGTTTTTTAAGAGGTTCGCTCACTTCTAACTGCGTTTTCACCCGTTCAGAATATTGAGTATTCCCACCGAAAGGGAGCATTGCTCCTAAGGGTAAGTGTTTTTCATCACAACTGATAAGTACCACATTATTCTCCATCAATTCTTGCAGTAATTGATGAGAAACTGTAATTTGATAATGGTCGAGCATCAGCAAACCCAAATCTTCAATAGGCACACTTCCTTTTACAGTTTGGGTAGTGGGGTCGGTTATTTTGAGTTGCTTATCTTTCAACTTCAAATGAGCAGGATTGCCTATGTAAATAGATCGGTATAACATAGTTTAAAGGGTGTTTATTGGTTTTTAAAAAGAGTTCTATGCTTTGGTGATATTTCCTAAGCGGTCTACTTTTAGTTTGATACAGACTTCTTTTATTCTACTGTCTCCACTAATAGTAACCTCTAACTTATTCAAACTTCCTAATTCTCCTATCTTAGATTTAGCATCATAGGATTTTATGAGAGATGCTATAGTAGATTTTACAAAATGACATTCGTTTCCTGTAAAACTCACTGTTTTATAAATTCTTTCTTTCTGTTCTTTGCTGAGATTATTAAAATCTATTGTCTCTGCGATTTCTCCTTCCATAGGCACATATACCAAATCGTTAGGCGAAAGGCTAAACAACAATGGTTCTCCTTTTTCATTGCGCTCGGGGACAGAAGGAAGTCCTTGTTTTTGTCGTTCAATTACTTCGTTGAGAGAGATTGTTGCATAAGTGCGTTTCCCTTTGCCTTGATATACTCCAAAAAAGAGGTTCGTTCCTTTAGCTGCTTCTACATACTTTCCTTTATTACCCAGTTCATTCTTTTTTTCTCCTTCTTCAAAAAAAGGTAATCTATACACAGGTATCTTCCTTTTAGAGTTGAATTGCTCAATCCCTTCAGGAGAAAAAGCTACATCAATATCATTATTACATTCTTCTAAATACAAAAATAATTCTCTTTTTAGAACATTATCAGCTACTTTAGCAATCGTTTTAAGCATTTTTTCAATAGAAGTTATTCCTGTTTTTCTATTTCTATCTGAAAGTACCGATATTGGTCTTCTCTTTCTGTATTTAATATTTTCTTCTCTGAAATCTGTACTAATGACTTCTTCCCCTTTTTGGTCTCTTATGGGATTTTCTTTTAAATATTTCTTCGTTAGATTAACTTTACGATGATTCTCAACATAGATCTTTTCCAACTGCCTTTTGATAAATTCATCTACTATAAGATCTATTTTAGAAATATTCTCGGATATTTTTAAGAAATTCACTTGATATTTTACTTTCCCATAAGGAAAATCTTCATGAAGTTTTTTGCGTATAGCCCAATTAGTCCCCTCTTGTTTTACTTTCTTTTTTACAAGTACACCATTTTTCTCTTCCCATTTTTCATAATAGTTGGTAGCCTTATTAATCACTCTTAGGTTTTGTTTAAAACTTACTACTATATGTTCGAGGGCTTCTTTGGCTTCTTGAGTGAAAGTACTCCAAGGTTTCTTGAACTGCCAGTTATTATTCTTTTTCTCACAGAGGATAGTGCGAAGGTCTATGCGAGATTGTTGTTTTTCTTTTTTATCCTTACTCTTATCCAATGCGTGTTGGTTATTCATATAATTGATGTGCTCTTTAGTAGCACAAGCAATCACTAAGGCGTCCATAGCGTGATGACGGTGGTCTATGCGTTTCTTTTGAAAACCTTGGCTGTATTCTATTGGAACAGTAGGGAGATTTTTTTGAAGTCTGTCGTTATATGAGGTAAATAGCTGTGTTTGGGTAAGCTGATTCATTCGCTCAAAACGAGGAAGTATAAGCTCGTTCCACACATCATTAAGTCCCCAATCTTGTTTGAGGGCAGTAGTAATTTTACCTGTACAAGGTATTACATTTTTGGAGTTTACCCCCTCATCTTTTTCATCTGAACGCACTATTTTAGAAAGTATTTCTGAAATATACTTACTGATGTAACGAGTGTCATTTAGCTGGCGAGCGACCATTTTTTCAGGTATCTCATTCAAAAGGAGCTTTTGTTGTTTAGCTGAATTGTTAGCGTAATGTTTCTTCACAAACTCTTTGTATTGTTCTTCTGTGAAGATAGTAACTTCTTTATTACCTGTTATGCGCACCTTCTCACCGTGGTGATTCTGGATAAATTCCAATCCTAATTGATTTGTTTTTAGCTTATTTACAGCCGATTCGCATATTACCTTATTGGATAAACTATCATCGTAATAACGACTTTGCGGAATAATATGTTCTATTTCATACTCCTCAGTAAATAGCTTTGTAAGTGAAATCACCTCTCCCGTATAAGGCGATTTATACTTTTGTTCTAACCAGAGCTTGTAGCGTTGTAAGTCTGCTTTACTAGGCTCAGCTTTTTTACGTATTTTCTGAATATCTTCCTCTACTTCATCGGTAGCACTAAACACACCTTCTTCATAGATTTTAAGCAGTTCTTGCTGTACAAGCGAATACGGACGCACGTTTTGTATGCTTGCATCTTCTTTTAATTCGGCAAGCAATTTCTTAATACGTAGGTTGGTATTTTCATTCTCTTGATTTTTATCGGAAAGTCGTTTTCTTTCTTCAGATGTCTTTTTGAGTTCTCTACCCAGTTCTATATGTATTTCATCAAAGAAATTCGCTTGTCCCCCACCGTATTGTTGCCAAACATCTCTTACTACACGTAAAGTTTCGGTAACTACTTGCTCTACTATAGGATTTCTAAGTGAATGTTGCTTGAAATCTTCTAAATATGCTTCTAAATCATTCACTGAAGTCCATTTTTCTATATCGGTAGCTTCGGCGTGACGGTTATAGACTACATACTGTGCCAACCAAAGCGGTAAGCCTTGAAAGCAGGTCTCACTATTGAGCTGATATTTCTCTGCTTTTTCTCTAATGATAGTACGGATATCCTCATTCGCCACTCCATTAATAAGGTCGTCTATACGTTTTTGAGTAGATACATCAATGCGATTAAAGTCCCAATGATTGCCAAAACGCATCAGAGGAAGTAACTTTTTAATTGCTTTTTCAGAAAAGTTACCATATTCATTAGGATAGGGTTTGAAGTTCTTGAAACTATCTACAAACGATGCTTCGTCTAATTGATATTCCTGAGCAAATTTTTTTAATGCTTTCTCAAATTCAACTTTGTCCTTCACCGAATATAACAAATGCCACAATCGATATGTTGTATCAAAGGTTAGAAAATTAGCGGGGAGTCCTTCTACTTTTTGCAAATACCGCTGAAGTTCATAGCCTGTTTCATTCATAGGGTATTTTTTGGAGGAGTTATCCGCCGCATCATACACATAGTTCCAGCGATAAGTAGTGAGCCATTTTTTAAGCTCGCTTTTAGCTACTTTGTCTTTAATTTGAGGATTTTTTGCAAACAAAAAGTATTTCAGTAAACCTTCGTTATCTATTTCTTTTTGAGACATCAAGAAGTTGAAGAGAGCCTCATAGTCTTCAGCTGTTTCGATAAACTCAGCAGTTACCTCACGGTCGGTTTCTATTTCGTAAATTCTCAAGTTTTGTAGCCATTGCAGCACTCTAAACTCTTGGTAGTAAGGATTAGATTTGGCACATACTTTTATAGGAGCATCTTTGCGCTCATTAGATTCCTTATCTATATACGAACGCTTTTCTAAGGTACAATTGGCAATAGTAGATTTTTTGCTACGCAATGGGCGTTGGTAGAAAATGATATCTTCTACAAACAGATGAAGGAAATCTTTTGATAGTAGATTTTGCTGTTGAGTCTCGTTTTTGCGATATAATTCTCTTATACAGTCCGCCAATAGGGTTTCAGTGAACAATTCTGGTTGAAGAGCTATTTGTTTAGCCAAAATAGCCTTTAGTTCGTCTTTATAGTACTTCCTTTCAATAGTACGAACTAATTTTCCTTTTATTTTCTGATTAGGGTTTTGCAACAAATGGTCGTAGATATAAGCACCTACAGTTTTCCCAGAAAAATCAATATCGTGCTCTGTTTTCTTTTTGAGTAAATTCCAGTCGTTTTCGTCAGGGGCTCTGAAGGAACGTTTTTCTTTCCCTTCTTTGTCTAATTTAATCGTGCCATCATCATTAAGGTCGGTAGTAACAATGAAATCACGTGTTTTTCCCTTCCAGTCGTCCAATGGAATTTTACTCGTGCGACGGTATATCCAACCATTTTCCAAACGGATTGTATACCAAATCTCACCTTTTTTATTAGGAGCTTCAGCCTCTACATCTACAACTTTTAAAGAGTGAAAAGCAACTTCTTTGTTAGGGTTTTCTGTTTCTTCTTCCCCTCGTAACTGGTAGTACCCTCTTTTTTGATTGAAGTGAAGTATAAGCCAAGCTAATTCTTGTTGGGTAATCTTTTGTGAGAGTGCTTTTTTGCGAAGGTAATAAATTGTCCAATCATAAGGGATTTTACTCTCTTCGCCATTAGATTTCTTGTAGAATAACTGAGGTTGGTGTTTTTTGAAATCCTCAACCATCTCATTGAAACTATTCATAAAGATAAAATTCCCATTGTTATAAGCTATTTTGGGTTCAGCATTATCTATAAATTTACCATATCTTTTGGTAAAGTCTATTTGAGCATCATAGTGAGGAGGTAAAAAACCTAATATGTGAAGTACTCTATGAAGTCGCTCACGGCGAAGTAAATGCCGTTCTCTCAGGCGACGTGTACTGCGATAAGTAGTTCTTTCGGCAGTTTGAGAAACTGTATTTCCCCTCTCAAAGTCACCTAATATACCCTGATCCATAGGAATAATCCTACTACCAGTAGCAATAATTTTTCCTTGTTTGTTTTCAAAATCTTGTTGTACAAAAGCCCAACCGATAGAGTTTGAGCCCAAATCTAAGCCTAATATGTGTTTCATTGGTATAATGTTTTTAGAAAAGACAAATGTAATAAAATTTTTTATATAAAAATATTTGCACATTAAAAATATTATACCTACTTTTGTCGCACAATTTGAAAGCAATTCACAATAAGGATGATTCCGTTGTGAAAACATCTAGCGCCTCGACTATCTTCGGGGCTTTTTTTATTCCTTATTTTTTGTATCTATAAGAATAGTTACAGGACCGTCATTACACAAGGCTACTTGCATCATCGCCCCAAACTGTCCTGTGGGCACTCGCTTTCCTAACAAACTTTCCACTTGCTTTATAAACGTCTCATAGATAGGAATTGCAACTTCTGGACGTGCTGCCTTTATATAGCTGGGGCGATTGCCTTTTTTAGTAGAGGCGTGCAAGGTGAATTGCGACACGATAAGCACTTCTCCTCTTGCATCTTTTACTGAAAGATTCATCACCCCATTTTCATCGTCAAAAACGCGTAAATTCACCATTTTAGCCGATAACCACGCTATATCCTCATTGGTATCGCTATCTTCTATACCTACCAATACTAATAAACCTTTATTGATAGAAGCTACTGTTTGCTTATCTATATCCACCGATGCGTGAGTTACACGCTGAATAACTACTCTCATAAAATATCTTTTTTTATTACTCTCCAAGCCCTTCTGAGTTTCTCTCTCAGATTTGTTAATATGCTGTTCTCTCCTCATCAGCAGAAGCATTCCACTTACATCTTCCTTCTTACCTTGTCAAAAAATTCATCATTATATCTTCTTTCCTTCTCCTTAGCTTCACTTTAAATTCGTCTTAGGTTCGTCTTTCCTTCGTTCATTGTTCGTCTTTCCTTCGTTCATTGTTCGTCTTTCCTTCGTTCATTGTCCGTCTTTCCTTCGTTCATTGTCCGTCTTTCCTTCGAATAAACCCTAAATTCCAAATGCCTCTCCTACCCTACAATTTTTTTTACTATTCATTGTCCATTCAAAAAACTTTTAACTTTTAACTCTTAACTACTTATACACCTTTTCCATAACAATCGTACAAGATTCTCCTGCCAATTCTTCTCACCTTTTGCTAATTATCTCCTACCCGTGTGCCTCGCATTGCCTATCGTGCTACGACATTCTGAGACATAATCTCTCACATACCTACCTCCAAGCATTCACTAACATCTTTTACATCGAAATCACACTATTTTTTGCAAATTAACACATTATCCGATAGTACTTTCACTCTATCACCATACGATTGTATCTCCCTAACAAAGTCTGGTGTAATTTTTAAGCGTAGTTTGAGTACAATCTCATTGTCAGTTTCTCTCACTACCTCTTGCGAAGAATGCAGAGGCATCGCTTTGAGGTATTCCGCCGGATTAGGCATAAAAACTGAATCATTGGGCAATTTTTTAAAGGCAAGCACCACCTCTTCCGCTTGTGTGTGCTCACTATCTACCCACGCCCCAAAACTATCGTCGAAAAAACACTCCACACCCTCAGGTACAGTGTGCTGATATTTAATATCTCTGCTGTCATCTAAACGGGTAATCCTATCCAAGCCAAACACCCGTAGCGCTTTCTTCTCCACATCCCACGCCAACACATACCAACGCCTTTGCGCCTCTTTTAGCAAATAAGGCTCTATCGTACGCACCACCGGTTGTTGGTTTTTATCCCAAAACTTATAATAGTACAACTTTAGCTGACGATGTTCTTTAATAGCCCTAAGCAAGGGTGAGAGATACTCCGTTCCCGCAGGCAATCGCCTATCAAACTGAATAACTTTAGAAAGATTACCGTAATTTTGCAAAGCTCTGAACACATCAAATGCCTCGAAGAGGTTTTGGGTATAGGAGTCATTATCTTCCGTGATTTCGTATGCTTTAAGAGATTTGTTAAACTTAATAATTATATGGTAAACTTCTTTAATAATTTGAATATCACGTTGTAAAGTACGTTTAGCAAGAGGTTGCCCCTCTGTATTCTCTATACTTCTCTCCCAAGTATTCTCTAATTCTTCACTAGTACAGGGTTTGATACGCAATCGTTCAACAATAAAACGATGCCTTGAAAACATTTTCGATAAACTCATTTTCAATATTTTTTCAACAAAAGTATAAAGTTTTTTCAAAACGACAAGTTGTTGCGTCCTATTATTATATTTTTGCTTCCGAAATAAAAAAACAAGGCAAAAGGACGTACCTATCATTTTATTTTGTATATTTGCTGGCAGAAACTCATAAAACATATTTTATAGTAAAAACCAGATAAACACAAAATAAACATATTAGTAGCGTTTCGCTTTTATTTTCTAGCTCGAAATACGACCAATTTTTCAATAGTGTACAGAAAGTAAAGACGGAAGCGTTCGCGTACGCGGGCGTTCCTTTTGCTTTACACTATGCCTTTGGTCGGGCAAAGAGCTAAGTAAAACGGGATGCCCGCAAACTATTTTTGTAAAACATTGGGGAAGCCGAAAACCATTTAGAGTAGGCACTCACTAAAAACTATAACAATATGATTTTAAAAATTGTAAATGGAAGATTAGATCTTCTCAGTGATTCAGGAGGTCGTATCAGAACGATTGCACAAAACAATGTAATTGACGCTGCTCTTAGTGATGATGAAAAATCTGTTCTAATCACCTACAGTAATGGTAGAACAGATCTTTGCAACGATTCTGGAGGACGGAAATCTACAGTTGCAGAAAGTAATGCTGTAAAAGCTATTTTTCACAAATCAGACATACTAATCACCTTAAAAAACGGAGATATGGAACTGAGAAACCAAAATGGTGGAAAGATAAGAAGCATTTAATTTACATTTCACAAGGAGTGCAAGCCTATAATAAAACTTAGGCTTGTTACTCCTTCTAAAAAAGATTTAACAACAATGAAAATACAAAATAACAACTTAAAATGCCCTGATTCACCTTATATCGCTATAATGAAGCCTAATACTTTCTTTGCTAACAAAAAAGTGCAAACTACTTACAAAGAATACGAGATAGTAGAAGATGAGAACAGCACTATACGATTTAAAGATTATAAACTTTTTATTCCTGAAGCTATCCAAACACTTATTAGGGAATATTGCGAAATGGCAGAAACTTTATATGATATAAATTCCTTTGATAGAAAAGCCATAATAAATTCCAGCACGTGTAACGGCTCTAACAGCAGCATTCATACCTGGGGCGTCGCCACCCGAGGTCAAAATACCTATTGTTTTAACGTTTGCCATACCTTTATTTCTGCCTTGTATAAATCGTAGTATTCAAATTTGGCACAAAGTTAATAAAACTTTTCATAATACCAAGAACTTCCCGACTTATTTTTGTAAACTATTGAATTTCTTTTCCTCAAACATTTAGATATAGCCTCACCACAATAAACGTCTGTTCTATACCCCACCCATTCACCATATCATATAGAGTATAACATTTCTTTTTTCACTTCTAAGTATTGGGGCGATAAGTTGTTTGTAAGATGTATTTCGAACTACTGTGTAAATAACCCTACCACCACGTCCAAGCATATCTAATACAGGAACTTTATCTACAAAAAATCTGCCTTGGCATTTCTTTGCTTTTATTCCAATAACGGTTCTTGTCCCTTCCGCCAACAAACAGTTCATTTTGTGAAAGTCTCATGTATGCGCTGCGTCAGGAACCAAGCTGTCGCTTATTGGTATTTTAGCGATTTTCAATTATATAAGGATTTTTTAAGAAATCTATATAGGCATACATAACCCGCCATGCTTTTCAAGAAGAAGGCAAAATCTACTCGCCTAAAATAAAAATCCATCAAAGTTTATTTTTTAGGAATCTGCCCATAAAATGCAAATGCTAAAACATTATTCAAAAGAAATTGTAGATAAATTTTGCTATTCTTCTTTTGTACGGAGAATTATACTTGTTGCTCCAATAGTAAAAAGAGTTCCGTTTGAAATCTTCCGCCGTTCGTTATCTTCCAAAATTTCATTATCAACAAATGTCCCTGTATACGAAGGACCGTCTTTTAACTCATACTCTAACACTCCTTTCTTATTTCTTGTTACATTAATGCAGCAATGCGTCATATCGATACTTGGATCATCGGTTTCAATTGGGCAATTAATAGGATTTCCTTTCATATAACGCCCGATAATATTCTTTCCCAACTGTAATGGCAATATTTGTTTGTAATGAAAGACATTTTCAATAACATACAAAGAACCATATTCGTAAGAATTGCTATTAATCTCTTCGGAGGGTTCATCAAGGGCTTGAGTATTTTTATTTGAAGAAGCTCCGTATTTAATTCCAAACTGTTTTCTGCAGGCAGGACAACAGAAAGAAAGTCTTTGTCCTACTGTATATTTTTTTTCGTCAAAGATTATGAAGTTCTTGCATTTTGGACAACGTATTTTT